>WBZT01003567.1_pt1 | contig 10154 bp, 8 predicted proteins | sample 5204241 | NCBI WGS metagenome assembly WBZT01 (sample SAMN12344358, study PRJNA552823) | activated sludge metagenome | biome: Activated sludge suspended growth; feature: Nitrification reactor; material: Wastewater; isolation source: activated sludge from nitrification reactor of wastewater treatment...
CCGTCACCTGCAACCCGGGCGTGTGCACCAGCTCGCGGAGCTCAACCGTCGTGAACGCCGCGTGGTGCGGCCCACGCCGCGCGATGACGTGAATGTCATCAGCCTCGTGTCGGTGCAGCTCGGCCAGCACGCCGGGAGGCATGTCGGTCACTTCAAGAGACTCAGCGGTCTTGGCCAGCACCCGGGCCACGTCGACCGCGACGTTGCCGACGCCGATGACCGCAGCCACCCGGACCCCGGACAGGTCCTGCTCGGGGGCGTCGGGGTGGCCGGAATACCAGGCGACGAACTCGCGCGCCGAGCGGCTGCCGGGAAGGTCCTCACCCGGGACCCCGAGCTGAGCGTCCTCACTGGCGCCCGCGGCATACACGACGGCGTCGTAGGCGGCGAGCAGGTCGGCGCGCGAGACGTCCCGCCCAAACTCGACGTTCCCCAGGAAGCGGACCCCGGCACTGTCGAAGGTGCGGGCGAGCGCGTTGGCGACCGACTTGATGCTCGTGTGGTCGGGGGCGACGCCATAGCGCAACAGCCCATAGGGGCACGGCAGCCGGTCGATGAGGTCGACCTGGACGGGCACCTCGCTCTGGCCGACCAGCGCCTGGGCGGCGAACAGCCCCGAGGGGCCCGCCCCGACAATCGCTACCCGGGTGACGTCCCGATCCGCACTGCCCATCGCGCACCTCCGGTGACACGAGCGTCCACGTTGACGGCCCCGAGCCTAACGGGCGCGGCCTCGCCCGTCGCGTGACAGAGGTCCCGCCAGCGAGGCGGTCAGGCGCCTGGGGCCGGGAACAGCCGCTCCCCCAGCGCGTCGGCGAACTTCGCCAGCACCGGTCCCAGCACAGCCAGGATGAGCACGTATGCCGTCGCGATGAGCCCGACCTGCGGATAGCCACCCGCGACCGCCAAGCCGGCGATGACGATCGAGAACTCCCCGCGGGGAGCGAGGGTGAGACCCGCGCGGAGCCGACCGCGCTTCTGCACACCGTCGCGTCCGGCGGCATACCAGCCGGTCGCGACCTTGCTGAGCACTCCGACGAGGGCCAGCACTGCGGCCACGGGCAGGTAGGCGAGCAGGTCGCGCGGGTTGGTCCCGAGGCCGAAGGACACGAAGAAGATCGCGGCGAACAGGTCGCGTTGCGGGCCGAGGATGTCCCGGGCTCGCTCGGCGAGCGTCCCCGGGATGGCGATCCCGACGAGGAAGGCGCCCACCGCGGCGCTGGCGCCGAGCAGATGGGTCGCAGCGGCGACGAGCATGGTGAGCCCAAGGACGCGGAGCATGACTTGCTCGTCCTGCTCGTGCGAGAGCAACCCGCCGATCCGGTGGCTGGCCCGGGTCGCAGCCACGAGTGCCAGCGTGACCGCCCCGACCGCCAGTGCGATACCGCCCGCGGCCTGGGCCAGACCTCCGCCGGCGAGGACGACGATGAGGATCGGCAGGTAGACGGCCATGGCGAGGTCCTCGAGCACGAGGACCGACAGGAGGGCAGGGGTCTCGCGGTTGCCGAGCCGGTCCAGGTCGCGCAACAGCTGGGCGACGATGCCTGAGGAGGAGATCCAGGTGAGACCGGCCATGGCGAACGCAGCCGGCCACGGCAGCCCGAAGACCAACGCGATCCCGAAGCCCGGCAGCGCGTTGAGGACCAGGTCGACCACCCCGGACGGGCGGTGGCGCCCGAGGCTGGCCGACAACTCGGCCGGGGAGAACTCTAAACCGAGGGTGAGCAGCAGGAGCAGCACCCCGACTTCGGCTGCGATCGTGACGAAGTCGCCCGACGCGGCGACCGGGGCAACCCCACCCTCGCCGAAGGCCAGGCCGGCCAACAGGTAGAACGGAATGGGTGACAGACCGAAGCGGCGGGCGACCACGCCGAGCAGCGAGACTCCAACAAAAATGAAGCCCAGCTCGACGAAGACAAGCCCTAGGTGGTCCATGGCGTCAGTGAAGGTCCATGTCGTCAGTGGTGGTCCATGAGATCAGTGGTGGTCCATGAGATCAGTGGTGGCCCATGAGATCAGTGGTGGCCCATGACGTCAGTCGAGCTCGTCCGGCAGCGGGAACGGTTCGTCCTCGGGCGACATCGCAAGGATGGTGCCCAGATCGGCCAGACCCGAGTCCGATCCGATCGCGACCACCGTGTCGCCGGCCAAGAGCATCGTTCGGGGCCCGGGGGCGGCATACACGTGCTGACCTCGAACGACGGCGACGATGGAGCAGCCCGTCCGGGTGCGTGCCTTGCTGTCGCCGAGCCGACGCCCGTCATAGCGACTTCCTGGGGTGATGACGAAGCGAGCCGAGGACAGGCCAGGGACCTCCTTGGTGAGATCGGCGACCCGGGCCGACACGCGGGGCGAGCCGAGGATCTCGGCGAGCGCCGCCACCTCCGTCGGGGCCAGGCGCAAGGAGTGGGCGACCGAGTCGGGGTCATCGCGCTTGTAGGCGACCAGCTCGGCGTCTCCGTCGCGTCCGATGACCACGGAGATCGGGGAGCCGGCGCGGGTCGTCGCGTCGTAACGAACGCCGACGCCGGGGAGGAGGGTCTGGTGGAACTCCATGTCCTGATCCAAGCAGAGCGTCGCCGTTTGTGGCTGGCCGCTGGCCCGGCACTGTCGGGATGACGGCATACAGGGTTCAATAGCGCCCGTGAGCATCGTCCGCCGCCTCGTCATTGCGATCGGGTCGCTGCTTGCTGTCACCCTCTACGGGGTTTTCGGGTATCTCGCCCTCGGCTACACCCCGTTGGATGCCATGTACCAGTCGGTCATGACGCTCACGACGGTCGGCTATGGCGAACCCATGGAGCCGACGCCGGTGCGCAAGGCGTTTTCGATCAGCCTAATGATCCTCGGGGTCGGCATCGCGCTCTACAACCTCACCGTCATGGTCGGCACGATCACCGAGGGTGAGGTCCGGAAGTACTTCGAAAGGCGTCGGATGGACAAGCGGATCTCCGGGATGAGCGGTCACGTCATCATCTGCGGACACGGCCGAGTGGGCCGTTCGGCGCGCGAGCACCTTAAGAACATCGGCGCCCAGGTGGTCGTCGTCGACAACGTCCCCGACCGGGTCGTCCACCTCGAAGACCCCCACCTGGTGGGCGACTGCACTCGTGACGATGTGTTGCGAGCGGCGGGGATCGATCGCGCCCGCGCGCTCATCGCCACGCTGGAGACCGATGCCGACACCGTCTATCTCACGCTCTCGGCGCGGGCCCTGCGCCCCGACCTGGTCATCATCTCCCGGGCCCGGACCGTCGATTCCAAGGAGAAGCTCGTCCTGGCCGGCGCGACCCGGGCCGTCAACCCCCAGCTCATCGGTGGCCGCCGGATGGCCGCCTTTGCGCTCAACGCCCACGTCGCCGAGTTCCTCGATGTCGTCATGCACGACGACGAGTTCGACTTCCGGATCGAGCAAATCCGCATCCCGGTCGACTCGCCGTTGTGCAACCGCACCTTGGGTGACGTGGACCTCGAAGGGTCGTCCGGTGCGCGTCTGCTCGCCTACCGCCCAGGACCTCGTATGCCGTTCGCTCCCCACCCGGATGCGGAGACGGTGCTCGTGGCTGGGTCGGTGCTCATCGCCTTCGGGACGATGGCCCAGATCGAGCACCTCATCGCCGAAGCGGCACCGCACTCGGGGGCGGTCGGGCCCGGGCCGACAGCCCCGGGCGGACCTGCCTCCCCGCTCATCGCCCGCACTTCGGCCTGAGGCTCCCCTGACCGTTCAGGCCCCGTCGAGGAGCCGCAGGACCAGACCGGTCCGCAGCTTCGGGGTGAAGAAGGTCGACTTGGGAGGCATGAGCAGGCCCTCGCGAGCGGTCCGCTGGATCTGCTCCATGCTGGCCGGCCGAATGAGGATGGCGCTGGCACCAGGGTCGGACCGCAGCACGTCGAGGACTTCGCCAACCCCGTGTTGGTAGTCGATCACCGCGCCCGACTGGCCGAGCGTGTGTTCCAACCAGGCCCCGTCCAGAGCCCGCACGGTGTCGAAGGCGCCCGGTTTCGGCACGAGCCACGTGGCCGACTCCGCTGAGTCGATGAGCAGCAGCCGACCCAACCGAGTCAGCTCGGGCAGCAGCGCGGGGGTCGGCGCCGGAGCCGGGACCAGGTCGAAGTCGCGAGCGAGCGCCACACGCACGTCGTCAGCGGACAACCCCCGGACGATCCGGTGGATCGCCTCGATGGCCAGCTGGTCGGCGACGAGCTCACCGACGAAGGCCAGCGTGAGATCTGCGCCGCCAGGCGGCGCTGCGGCCGCGGCCAGCTCGCCACCCGCGGCCACTTCATCGCGATAGCGCCGCGCCACGCCGTAGCGGTGGTGACCATCCGCGATGAGGACGTCGTCCGAGCCGACAATCGCCGCGACCTCGCCGATGCGCTGTGGATCGGTGAGCCGCTCGACGACGTGCTCGACGCCGTCGACGGTGAGCGACCCCATCGGCTCGGCCGGCTCGGCGAGAGCCGCCGTCAAACCCCGGGCCAGCGACAGCCCCCAGACCGGCGACAGGTTGGCCTCGGTCGCCCGGGTGAGGTCCAGCCGGTCGGTGGATGCCTTGGGGGTTGTGCGCTCGTGTGGCAGCACGCGGCCCGCGCCCTCGTCCACCACCTCGAGCGCGCCAAGCACCCCGACCAGCTCCCGACGCGACCCCGCCTCGTCGACGAACCGCATCCGGTAGATCGTCAGCGACGGCTCCGGGTCGCGCACCAGCACTCCACCGGCCTGCCAGTCGCGCAGGAGGTGAGCGGCGGCGGCATACCGGCTCGGGCCGTCTCCCGCGGGGATGTCGACGTGGACGATGTTGTGCGGGCTACGGTCCCGCAGCGCGGCGACGTCAGCGTCGGAGAGCACGTCATAGGGCGGCGCGATGACGGCAGCCAGGTCGGCGTCCGGGGCGTAGCGCAGGGCGCGGAACGGCGCAAACCGCGGACCGGTCGTGGCTGGCTGCGGCATGCCCGAAGTCTAGGCGGGGGCGGTTCAGACGGGGTGTGCACGTTTCGAGATGCGGAACCTCTTGGCCTGGTCCACAATGACTTGCGTATGCCGCGTGTCGGCGAACGGTGTCGCTCCCCCTCGCGACCATCGCTCGGGCCATGCCCCTGGCTCTCCCTACACGCGGCATACCCATGCCCGCCGGTCGTGGGAGACTCGGGAGGGGCTCCGACCCGGGGCCGCCGGCCCAGGGGGCCACGCGCACAGGAGGCACGCGGACACCGCATGAACTTCTACTCCATCTATGACCACGGCTTCGCGCGCGTCGCGGCCTGCACCGTGCCGGTGCAGCTGGTCGACCCGGCGGCCAACGTCGCCGCCACGCTGGAGGTGGCGCGCGAGTGCCACGACGAGGGTGTCGCCGTGGCGGTCTTCCCCGAGTTGGGGCTCACGGGCTATTCCCTCGACGACCTCGTCCTGTCCGATCCGTTGCTCGATGCGGTCGAGGTGGCCCTCGGCGAATTGGTCAGCGCTTCAACGGAACTGCTGCCCGTCCTCGTCGTCGGAGCGCCGCTGCGGGCCCGGGGTCGGGTCTACAACTGCGCGGTGGTGGTGCACCGCGGGCAGATCCTCGGCGTGACTCCGAAGTCCTATCTGCCGACCTATCGCGAGTTCTACGAGTCACGGACCATCGCCGCCGGTGACGACGTCCGCGGCACGATCCGGGTCGGGTTGGGGCCCGGCGCGCCGGTCGGCACCGCCCAGCCGGTCGAGGTGCCGTTCGGGCCGGACCTGCTGTTCCGAGCCGTCGACGTCCCCGACCTCGTCGTTCACGTCGAGGTGTGCGAGGACATGTGGGTGCCGATCCCGCCGTCGGCTGAGGCTGCGCTCGCGGGCGCGACCGTCCTGGTCAACGTGTCCGGCTCCCCGATCACCGTCGCCAAGGCCCGCGACCGGGCGATGCTCGCCGAATCCGCTTCCTCGCGGTGCCTCGCGGCATACGTGTATGCCGCTGCAGGAGAAGGCGAGTCGAGCACCGACCTCGCGTGGGACGGCCAGACGATGGTGTGGGAGAACGGCGCCCTCCTGGCTGAGAGCGAGCGCTTCCCGGCCGGGCCGCGCAGGTCGGTCGCTGACGTCCATCTGGCCCGGTTGCGGCAGGAGCGGATGCGTCAGGGGACCTTCGACGACAACCGGCGCGCCCACGCGGCGCGGCTGGGCACCTTCCGTGAGGTGACCTTCCGGCTCGACCCGCCGCGCTCGGATCTGGGGCTGCGGCGGGCGGTCGACCGCTATCCGTTCGTGCCGGACGACGCGGCCCGACTGGCGCAGGACTGTTACGAGGCGTATTCGATCCAGGTGGCCGGGCTGGAGCAGCGGTTGCGCGCGATCGGCCGCCCGACCGTCGTCATCGGGGTGTCCGGTGGGCTGGACTCGACCCACGCACTCATCGTCGCCTGCCGCGCGATGGACCGGTTGGGTCGGCCGCGCTCGGACGTGCTGGCCTTCACCATGCCGGGGTTCGCCACCTCCGATCACACCAAGGGCAACGCGATCCGGCTCATGGAGGCGCTCGGGGTGACCTGGGAGGAGCTGGACATCCGACCGGCGGCCACCCAGCTGTTGCGCGACCTCGGGCACCCGGTGGGGCGCGGCGAGGAGGTCTACGACGTGACCTTCGAGAACGTCCAGGCCGGGCTACGCACCGACTACCTCTTCCGAATCGCCAACCAGCGCAAGGGGATCGTCCTCGGCACCGGCGACCTGTCGGAGTTGGCGCTCGGGTGGTGCACGTATGGCGTCGGCGACCAGATGTCCCACTACGGTGTCAACGCCGGCGTCCCCAAGACGCTCATCCAGCACCTCATCCGCTGGGTCATCGCGTCGGGCCAGTTCTCCGAGGAGGTCGGGGCCACCCTGCACTCGATCCTCGACACGACGATCACCCCCGAGCTGGTGCCGACCCGCGAGGGCGAGGCGGCCCAGTCGACCGAGGCGACGATCGGGCCGTATGCCCTGCAGGACTTCACGCTCTACTACGTCCTGCGCCACGGCCTGCGCCCGTCGACGATTGCCTTCCTCGCCTGGCATGCCTGGCATGACGCGGCGAGTGGGCAGTGGCCCGAAGGGTTCCCCGAAGGTGCGCGGACGGCATACACCTTGGGGGAGGTTCGGCACTGGCTGGAGGTCTTCCTCCAGCGGTTCTTCGCCAACCAGTTCAAGCGCTCGGCGCTACCCAACGGCCCCAAGGTGGTCCGCGGCGGTTCGCTGTCGCCCCGCGGTGATTGGCGTATGCCGTCCGACGCCTCCGCGCGCGTCTGGCTCGAGGAGCTGCGCCGCGGGGTCCCGCAGAGCTGACCAGCGCCCCGCCGCTTTGTTGACCGATCGTTCTTGACTGATCGGTCACCTATCTGTCACGATCGTGCCATGGGCAGGAACCGGACCTTCGACGAGGACGATGTCGTGGCGCAGTCGGCGGCCGTCTTCCTCCGACAGGGCTACGAGGGGACCTCGATCGACGACCTGCTGGCGGCCACGGGATTGCACCGTGGCAGCCTCTATAAGGCGTTCGCGAGCAAACGAGGGCTGTTCCTCGCGACTCTGCGCCGGACCAGCGCCGACGCCGCAACCGGCCGAGACGACGCAGCCATCGACCTCTTGCTCGTCGCCCTTCTGGAGCTCGCCCCGCGCGACCCCGACGTGCGGGCGCTCTGTGCCAGCGCACTTGCTCACCTGACCCACGCCGAGGCCGTCGCCCTCGTGGGCCAGCGGTTGCTCACCCGGGCTCACCTCAGCGACCAGTGAAAGGACAGTGATCGTGAACCTCGTGACCATCAGCGATGGCTACCTCGTCGTCGAGCCCAAAGGTCTGGACAAGTTCTGGGCCCTCACCCGTCAGCTGCGCATCCCGCTGGCCCACGTCCGGGGCGCAACGGCCGACCCCGGAGCAGTCCACGACTACAAGGGACTGCGCAATCCGGGGTTGGGCATTCCCGGCGTCAAATGGACCGGGACCTTCACCCGCGATGGCGAACGGCACTTCTGGAACGTCACCGGCTCGGCGTTGACGATCGTCGTCCAGCTCACCGATGAGGACTTCGACCGGCTCTACCTCAGCGTCCGTGAGCCTGGTGCGACCGTGGACGCGATCAACGCCGCCATCGCTGCTGCGTGAGTGTGGCGCGTCGCGGCCCGTGCCGCGCGTTCGACCACGCGCACTACGTGTGCACCGGCAGTCAACCGCTGGGCGGCATACCTCAGGCGAGTGGGTTCCAGCGGACGGCCAGAACCAGTGCGCCGGCCACGACGAGAGCGGCCAGCAGCGCGAGGTATGCCGTGAGCTCGACGTCTTCTCGTTGCAGGACGACTTCACGCGGGATGCCACGCAGGACCTCCCCGAGTTGGGCGGCGTCGCTGGCCCGGTGATAGGCGCCGCCCGTTGCCGTGGCCACGGCCTGCAGCGTGGGTTCGTCGACGAGGAGGAAGCTGCGCCCGCCCCCGCCTCCTCCGCCGCCTCCTCCGCCGCCGGGGAACTGGTCGACCCCATTGCGCGGACCAAACTCGCCGAAGGCATCGCCACCTAACTGCTCTGCGGTGCAGACCATTTGCGCGGGCGTCGTGGTGCCGAAGCCGATGGGATAGATCCGGATCCGCCGCTCTGCCGCAATCGAGGCAGCTGCGAACGGCAGCACCCCGCGCGTGTTCGCACCGTCGGTGAGCAACACCACGATGTCCGACACGAAGCCCCCGGTCGCTCCTGGAGGCGGTTCGATGACGCTCGGCACGGGAGCCGGGACCCCACGTTGCTGGGTGTTCTCCGGACCCGAGGGCACCTCTCCGACCGGCTCGACCTGGCCGTTGATCGCGGCGATGGCGTCGACCGACGTGAGGATGGCCGATCCGATCGCCGTTCCTCGACCGGTGCTCAGCGCGTCGAGCGACGTGAGCAGCGACTCAGAGTCTGTGGTCGGAGGCACGATGAGGGCGGCCGACCCGGAGAAGGCCACCAGCCCTAGCCGGGTGTCGGCCGGTTGGGCCCGGACGAACGCCCGGACCGCTTCGCGTGCTGCCGTCAGCCGGTTGGGCACGACGTCGGTGGCGCACATCGAGCGCGAGACGTCCAGGGCCAGGATGACCGCGGTCCGCTGCGCAGGCACCTCGACCGAGGCCTGCGGGCGGGCCACTGCCAGACCCAACAGGCCGACGCCGAGCACCAGGAGGGCCACCGGCAGATGGGGGCGCCACCGCGACCGGGAAGGGAGCGCGGCCCGGACGAGCGCGAGATCCGGATGGCGGACGGCATACCGGCGCCGTCGCCGCAACGACCAGAGGTAGGCCGCAAGCAGCCCGGGCGCGAGCAACAACGCGGGCAACGCGAGAGGCCAGGCGAACGACACTCAGATCACCCTCCCGGTGCGCATGATCGAGGTGGCGGCCGCGGCGACGAGCACGAGCAGGGCAGCTGCGGCGAACAGCGCGGAGATCTCGGTGTGCACGGGTGTGCTCGTCACCGCCAGGTCGATCGACCCGTAGACGTCAGTGAGGGCTTGTTCATTGGGGGCGGCGAGATAGCGGCCACCAGTGGCATCAGCCACCGCGGTGAGCATGGCCTCGTCCAGGCGGGTGGCCGCAGTGAAGCCGTCGACGGTGACCGTCGTGCCGGCCGGATCCCCGAGCCCCACGGTGTGGATCTTCACCCCGGCGCCGGCAGCAAGCTGGACCAGCGGCAGCGGGTCGAGCCGCGAGGTGTCCTGTCCGTCGGAGAGCAGCACGATCGCTGACGATCCGTAGTAGCCGATGTCGAGATCCTCGATGTTGCCCTTCAGCTGCTCCTCGGTGATCGCCAGCTTGCCTCCGGCAATTGCCTTGAGGGAGGCGAAGATTCCCTGTCCGAGCGACGTGCCGCCTTGCGGGGTGAGCCGATCGATCGCCGTGAGCACGTCGGCCTGGACGGCGGTCGGCGCCTGCAGCACCACTCCGTTGTCCCCGAAGGACACCACGCCGATCCGGATGGTCGGCGGCTGTCGGGCGACGAACGCTTTGGCTGCCTCGCGCGCCGCGACCATCCGGGTCGGTGCGACGTCGGTGGCCGTCATGCTCGAGGATGTGTCGACGGCGAGGATCACCGTCCCCTCGCGCCGCAGGTCAGGGACGGTCGCCTGTGGGCGGGCCGCGGCCAGGATGAGCAGCAGGAGCGTGAGCGCCAGCGCGGTGGGGACGAGGC
>WBZT01003568.1_pt1 | contig 10154 bp, 5 predicted proteins | sample 5204241 | NCBI WGS metagenome assembly WBZT01 (sample SAMN12344358, study PRJNA552823) | activated sludge metagenome | biome: Activated sludge suspended growth; feature: Nitrification reactor; material: Wastewater; isolation source: activated sludge from nitrification reactor of wastewater treatment...
ACTTGGCCTGGTTGAAGGACTGGTTGAAGCGGAACTGGTTGTTCGAGACCGTGCTGTGGAACACGAAACGGGTCACGTTTGCGTTCTGCGCCGCATCGGTACGGTTGTCCTGGGTGATCAGGCGCGCGACCGCAGCCGCATTGTTGGACGTGTTGATGTTGAAGGCGTGGTCGCTGCTCTGGCCGACGTGCGCCATGCCGCCGCCGTCGCCGGTGGAGAAGTTGCCGGCGATGTAGTTGTCGGCCACGCGGTAGCCGCGCGCGCCGGTATAGATCGAGATGCCGCCGCCGCCGCCGCTTTCGTCGCCGGCGGTGTTGCCGTTCTTCAGGATCTCGTTGTGGTGGATGTTGACGAGCAGGTTGTTGGCGTCGGTCGGCTGCCCGTTGGCGCCCAGCAGGCCGGCGTGGCCGATGCGGATGCCGCCGTTGTAGAGGCCCTGGTTGCCGACGATGCGGTTGTTCGAGATCTGCAGCTGGATGGCATTGCCGTTGGCGACGATGCCGCCGCCCACGTCGCTGCCGGTGACGCTGAAGCCGTCGATCTGCAGCGCGAGCACCGGTGCGGCATTGCCCCTACCCGTCACGAACGGGCCATTGGCCATGCGCGCGGCATTGCCGGTCAGCGGCCGCTGCAGCACGAAGAAGCCGGACGATTCCTCGCTGGCGAACAGCGGCGGCGCGTTGTCCACCGTGTCGCCGGTCAGGCAGGCGTTCATGTTGGCCGGCACGGCCTGGCCCGGCAGCAGCGCGGCAGCCATGCCCTTGTTCAGCACCAGGTCGCACACCTTGGCGCGCCAGTTGGCCAGGCGGACGTACTCCGCACCGCTGGAGGCGTTGATGAGCGTGACGGGCGCGCCGTAACCCTGCACGCGCACGCGCTTCCAGAGGATCGGCGATTCCTCGTACAGGCCCGGCTCGACGAGGATGAGGTCGCCCTCCTGCGCGGCGTCGATCGCGGCCTGGATCGTCTTGTGGGTGCGTGACGGGCCGACATAGATCGGCGCGCCCGCGGGCATGTTGGTGTTGCCGGCGTGCAGCGTCACGCCACGCACGCTCTTGCGGCCGTTGGCGGCCACGACCTCGATCGTGCCGCTCACGCCGGCCGGCACGGTGACCGTGATCGCCGTGTCACCCCAGGTGACGTTGCCCGCCGCGATCTCCGTGCCCCCGATGAACACCCGGCCGGCGACCGGGCCGAAGCCGTAGTTGCGCTGGATGGTCTTGGGTGCCTTGACGGCCGGCGTCGGATCGGTCGGCGCCGGAGCGAGGTCGAACGCCTGCTTGTCGAACTCAGGGTTGTCGACGCGCGTCAGCCCCATCGAGTGGATCGTGATGCTGCTGCCTCCACCCGCCGCCACCCACGGACCGGCGGCACCGCCCTGCGTCGTCACCATCTTGATGCCCGGCGTGCCGTCGGGCTGCTCGGCGTCGAGCGCGTACTGCGACGGGCCGGCGAAGGCCGCGATCGGCATCACCGGCGTGTCGAGGTAGGTGGTCTTGCCCGGCAGGTACTGGAACACGTAGCAGAACTGCGTGTATTGCGGGTTGTAGTGCGGGTCGACCACCTGCGCGCCCGTCACCGGGTCCTTCATGGTCGGCGAGTTCAGGCACACGTTGATCATGTTGGGCGCCACGCCCGAGGGCATGGGCACGTTGAAGGCGAAGGTCGACGGGACCAGCGCGTTGTAGGTGCCGTAGCGGTCGGAGTAGACGCGGTTGATCTCGTTGCCGGCGTAGTCGCGGATCGAGACCGGCATGAACGGCGGCGCGTACTTCTCGCCGAAGCTGGGCGCGTACGGGTCGAACTCGTTGGCCAGGTCGTCGAGGATCATGCCGACGATGTGGCCCGCCACCGGCGTCTTGGTGAACATGTGGAAGTCGGCGAACGGGTTCATGCCCGGCGCGACGACGACCAGCTTCTTGTTGCAGTAGGGCCGGCGGATGTATCCGCCGCCGGCGAGGCTCACGTCGCGGAAGCGCGCCGGGATCTCCACCCCCGGGAACAGGGTCAGCTCGGGCGGCACCAGGTTCATGGCGCCGCCGGTCACGAACGGAACGCCGTTGTCGTCCAGCGCCTCGTCGCGCGAGCCCAGGCATTCGGCCGGGTTGGCCAGCGTGCCGGGCACGAGCAGGTCGCCGAAGTCGACGTTCTTGTCCTCTTCCTTCTGGTGCTCGTAGCCCGGGGGCGCCATGCCCTCGACCATGTAGCGCCCCGGCGGCAGCGGCACCGGGGCCGTGCTGCCGGCGCGCGCCGGGTCGGCGATGCAGCTGCCGTCGGCGGCCACGCCGGCCGGGCAGTAGTCGGTGAAGCCGAAGCCGCCATCGAACACGCCGTCACGCACCTGGTTCCAGATGCGCATGCCGTCGTAGCACTTGCTGGTGCCCGGCAGGGTACCGGCCAGGCTGTGGCCGGCGCGGTCGACATAGGGGTTCGGGTCGACGCAGTTCCCGGGCTGGGCGGCGTCGAAGCTGTCGGTCGTCGCCAGCTGCACGGCGTGGGCGCGGCCCGCCTCGGAAGGCGCGACGGTGCCCGTCCCACCCGGGACCATCACCCGGTTCTGGTTGTCCAGGCGGTACAGCCGGATCTCGACGTTCGGAATGCCCGGCTCGTTGTTCTCCGGCGTGGCGAACTTCGGGTCGAACTCGGCGCGCGTCGAGGCGTAGTGCACCACGCCGGTGATGCCGCCATGGTCGTTGGGGTCGGCCGGGTTGTATTCCTTCTTGCCCCAGTGGACGACGCTGGTCTGGCCCAGGAAGCCCTGGAAGTTCTGCAGCAGGTTGGCCGAGCTGGGATTCGGCGCCCCGCTGCCGTCCGCGTTCTCGAAGCCGAAGATGCGGTAGGGCTTGTTGGCATTCTCCGGCTGCAGCTGCGGCGTCAGCGTGCCGTTCGGCCACAGCCCCGCGGGCAGTGCGAAGTCGGCGGGGTTCTTCACCGCGCCGCCGTCGTCGGCGACGATGGTCGCGCCGGTGGCCTTGAAGCGCGTGAAGTCGGTCTCCAGCACCTGCCAGTTGAAGAACGGGAAGACCTCGGCGAACTCGTAGTTGCCCTCGTCGTCGGTGACGGTGGAGTTGTAGATCGAGCCGTCGCGGAAGCGGATGTTGACCACCGACTGCGGGATGCCGGGCTTGGCCGCGCCGGTGGCGTCGAAGGGGTAGCCGTTGCCCTCCTTGTCGTAGAACACCTTGCCCTGCACGTTGCTGAACCAGCTGAACACCGGCACCTCGTTCAGGTTCAGGTTGCTGCCGTCGAGCGGCATCACGAACTCGTAGTTGGCGATGATGTTGTCCAGCGGCTCGTCCCACACGGCGAGCTGGTAGCGCTGGCCGGCCTTCAGGCCGCTGATCGTGAAGCGGCCTTCCTCGCCCGGCACGTCGCTGCATGCGTTGGCGTAGAGCGTGCGGCCCAGGCCGACGCCGGTGGCGATCTCGCTCAGGCCCACCCAGCACGCCGACATCGGCGCGCCGGAGTAGAAGCGGATGCCGGGCGGGCGCGACATGTGGGTATTGATCACCTTGCCGGCCACCGAGGCGGGGCCGTTCAGGCCGGTCGGCGAGGTGTCCTTGAAGCGGCGCACGAAGCCGTGCCACACGTGGTGCCCCGGAGGCCCGAATTCCTTGAAGAAGGGCGGCTCGCCGGACTTGACCCAGGCGTCCACGCCCCAGGTGCCTTCGATGGTGGTGGTCTGGTGCCACTTCGACTGATCCTGGCCGTGGATCGCGGGCGGGATCTCGAAGCCGTTGTCCCACACCACCTGGTCGACGCGCGTGCGCTGCGCCTCGGTGGCGACCCAGATCGGGACGTTGGTCGGGTTGCCGCCGGCATCCGCGAAGTTGCAGCGCTGCACGCTGGGCATCTTCGGCGGCGCCACCGAGAAGATCGTGTACTTGGCGGGCGACAGGTTCTTGATGCGCACCACGCCGTTGCGGTCGGTCCAGAGCTGGTTCGCGCCGAGCTTGGAGACGATCGGCGCGCCGTCGCTCGCCGTGCCGTTGTATTCGGTGCCCAGCGGGTTGCCGAAGGTGTCGGTGGAGACCCGCCCGCCCGAGGCGCCGTAGGTGCCGCCGGCTTCGAAGACTTGCACCTCCCAGCCGCACAGCGGCGACTCCTGCACGCCCGGCGCATCGGCCGCGCCGTTGATCGGCGCGTTGTCCTCGAACACGAATACCGAGATCTGCGCCGTCTGCATCGGCAGCGGGTTGACCGGCACGACCACGTCGCCGAAGCTGCCGCCGACGGCACGGATCGGCATGCCGTTCATCGTGTAGCCGGTGGCCGAGGTGGCGAAGCTCGCGTTGTCGGGCATCACCGACACGTAGTAGCGCTTGGTGGTGTCGGTCGGGGGGCTGAACGTGACCGCGCCGTTCGTGTCGCTGTGCCCGACCTGCACCACGCGCGTGAAGCTGCGGTGGAAGCCGAGCGACAGCGTCGGATCGCCGTTCAGGCCGGTGACGTCGGGCACCACGTCGAAGGTGGAGTCCTCCTCGATCGTGTAGCGGTAGGCCGTCACGGCCACGCCGTCGGTGCCGCGCACGGTGATGCTCAAGGCCTGCGCGCTCGTCGTTCCCAGCAGGCCCAGCACGAGCCCCGCGATGCCGGTGCCGGCCCGCTTCCACAGCGCACGAACGGTCGGTGATTCCATGATTCCCCCTCAGGCCCGCGGCCGGCCCTGAAGCGGGTGCGGCGCGGAAAGCTTGAGGTCACTCTATGAATGCAGCCCAACGCCGCAGCGGGTGGCGCTCCCGCTTGTCGCGGTAGGGTCCCTCCCCAGCCCCCCGTGCCCAGGGGGGGAGAGCCGCGGCCGGCCGGGCGCCCGCCTTAGGGCGGCTTAATCGCGCGGGCCCGGCACCACGGCGCGGGGTTCTCATCACAGGCCGGCGCGCGCAGAATTGCGCCAACGCAAAGAACCCGGCAATCGAGCCACATCGACATGCGCATCCTGGTGGTGGAAGACGACATGCTCTTCGGCAACGCCCTGCAGAAGGCCTTGCAGCGCGCCGGCTATGCGGTCGACTGGATCGAGAACGGGCTCGAGTTCGCCGGCTCGATGCGCGCGGCCGAGTATGACTGCGTGCTGCTCGACCTGGGCCTGCCCGGCGTGGACGGCGAGGCCTGCCTGAAGACGCTGCGCGAGCGCAGCCCGGGCCTGTCGGCGCTGGTGATCACCGCGCGCGGCGGGCTGATGGACCGCCTGCGCCTGCTCGAACTCGGCGCCGACGACTACCTCGTCAAGCCGGTCGATCTCGAGGAGGTCACCGCGCGCGTGCGCGCGATCACGCGTCGCGCGCAGCAGGCCCGCCTCGGCGACGGCAGCGTGCTCAGCCACGGCGAGCTCAGGCTGCAGCCGGCGCGCCGCGCGGCGGTGTGGAAAGGCGCGCTCGTGCCCCTGACCAACCGCGAGTTCTGGCTGCTCGAGACGCTGGTGCGCAAGAAGGGCCAGATCGTCTCGCGCGAGCGCCTCGAGGAGGCGCTGTACGGCTGGGGCGACGAGATCGACAGCAACACGGTGGAGGTGTACATCCACCATCTGCGGCGCAAGCTCGGCCCGGGGCTGATCCGCACGGTGCGGGGCCTGGGCTACCACCTGGCGGAGGCGGACAGTGAAGTTTCCGGCGTTCAAGGCGCGTGACTGGTCGCTGCGCACCCGGCTGCTGCTGATCGCGGCGCTGGCCAGCCTGGCCACGCTGCTGGCGGGCAGCGCGGCGATGTACTGGGCCGCCGAGAAGGAAGACCAGCGCCTGCTCGACTCGCGCCTGGTCGATCTGGCGCGCACCGTGCTCTCGTTCTCCGAGCACGAGATCACCGAGATCCTCGGCGAGGGCCGCACGGAGATGATGCACACCGAGACGGCGGCGACGCTGGGCTCGCGCTACCGCTACCAGATCTGGACGCGCCACGGCACCCTGCTGCTGCACAGCTACCTGGGTTCCAAGCTCGCGCCGATGCAGCCGCTCGGGCAGACGGGCTTCTCGACGCAGCGCATCGAGGGCGAGGAGTTCCGCGTCTTCGCGATGGAGGGCAACGGCGGCGAGATGGTGATCCAGGTGGCCGAGTGCCTGGACGAGCGCGAGTCGGCGCTCGGCGCGGTGAGCGCGTATTTCATCGCCTTCCTGGTGCTGCCGATCACGCTGATCTTCGTGGCCACGTGGTGGATGCTGCGCCGCTCGCTGCGCGCGATCGACACCTCGGCCGCGCAGCTCAGCACGCGCAGCCCGATCGACCTCACGCCCGTCGTCACCGAGAACCCGCCGCGCGAGCTGCAGCCGATGATCAGCTCGATCAACTCGCTGCTCGGGCGCGTCGAGCGCACGCTCTCGCTGGAGCGCGGCTTCACCGCGGTGGCCGCGCACGAGCTGCGCACGCCGCTGGCCGGGCTGCGTGCCCAGGCGCAGATCGCGGTGAGCGCGACCTCGCCGGCAGAGCTGGCCGAGGCGCTGGCGCTGGTGATGAGCGGCGTCGACCGCGCCTCGCACCTGCTCGACCAGCTGCTCGATCTGGCGCGCATGGAGACCACCGCCAGCGAGGCCGAGCGGCTGCGCAAGTCGGTGGACGTGACGCACCTGTACGAGACCGTGGTCGGCGACCTCGGCAACCTGGCCAGCCGCCGCGGCCTGAAGCTGGAGGCCGACTTCATGGAGCCGCGCATCGTGGCGATGGAGCTCGGCATGCTGCTGCTGCTGCGCAACCTGCTCGGCAACGCGATCCGCTACACGCCGGTGGGCGGGCGCGTCGTGATCAGCACGCGCCGCGTCGGCGGCGAGATCGCGCTGACCGTCGACGACTCCGGCCCCGGCATCCCGGTCGAATCACGCGCGCGCGTGTTCGAGCGCTTCGAGCGGCTCGATGCGCGCGGCGGCGACGGCGTCGGCCTGGGCATGGCGATCGTGCAGTCGGTGGTGGTGGCGCACCGCGCGATCATCCGGCTGCTCGAGTCGCCGCTGGGCGGCCTGCGCGTGCAGGTGCGCTTCCCCTCCACCGAAGTCTGAGCGGCAGACGCGCGCGCGTCTTGCCTTATGTCACCTTCTTCATGGACGCTTAAGCAAGCGCCGCGAGACTCCGCCCATCATGGACGGAGCCCTGCAGGTGGACTTCGAGAACCAGCGAGTGACAGTCGATGGCAGACCGGTGGATCTGACACCGCTCGAATGGCGCGTGGTCGAGCGCCTCGCCAACGAGGCCGGCCGCGCCGTGGCGCGCGCCGAGATCGCCCAGCTGATCGGCGGCGACACCGGCGCGGCCAGCGACAACGCCGTCGCCGTGCACCTCTACAACCTGCGCCGCAAGCTCGGCCGCCACGCAATCGAGACGATCCGCGGCCGCGGCTTCCGCCTCAAGCTCTGATCTGAGTTCGCCTCAACGGGCGGTGTAGCCGTGCGCGTCCATGCAGGCGAGCGTGGCGCGGTGGAACACGCTCGCGTCGGCCATCGCGGCCGGCTGGGTGGTCGCCCAGCGGTTGCATTCCTGGCGGTCGGCCTCGAGCTGGGCGGCGCTCTGGCCCTGGCGCGGATAGAAGATCGGCTCGGGCGGCGCCTTGGAGGGAACCGGCTGCGCGGCCGGCTCGGCATAAGCCGCCGCAGGCGCCACCACCACCGGCGCCGGATAGGCCGGCCAGGCACCGTAGTAGCCGGGGCCGACGTAGCCCGGGCCGACATACAGCGGCACGCCGATGCCGATGCTCACCCCGCCCCACCAGCGGCCGCCGCGGCCGTGGGCCTGCGCCGGCTCGGTGGCCAGCGCCGCGAGGGCGATCAGGGTCAGGCAGGTGGCTGCGCGGCGCATGCTGTTCTCCGTCTCGGGGCCGGTGGCGGCCCGCAGGTACTGATTCTGAACCTGCCCGCGGCGCTCAGGTTCCGCGCAAGGGCCGGCGTCGTGACGTGGCGTGACCGAACCACGACGCCACGCGCGCCAGCCAGCCGCCGCGCTCGCGCGGCCCCTCGAGCACGTCCAGCGGCACCTGGGCCGTCGAGGGCGAGAAGCGCGGCCGGCGCACGGGTTCGCGGCGCGGCGTGGCGGCGCGTGCGCTGGGCTCCGCCTCGCCCACCGCGCTGCGCGGCGCGGCGCTCAGCACCGGCTGCAGCCAGTCGAGGATGGGCCGCCACTGGTCGAGGTCGGCCTGCACGCGCGCGGCCGGCAGGTCGAACAGGGTCAGCCCCTGCTCGGCGCAGCGCACGTAGCCCTGCGTCTCGCGCAGCGCGCCCACGAAGGGCAGGCCGTGCTCCTCGGCCCAGGCCCTCAGCACGGCTTCGCCGCGCGTGCGCGCGTCCAGCCGCATGCCGACCACGCCGATGCGGCAGCGCCCGCCGGCCACGCGCGACAGCTGGCGCAGCTCGGCCACGCACTGCGCGGCGGACTCGCGGTCGAAGACGGAATGGCCGACCGGCAGGATCAGGGCGTCGGCCGCCGCGACGATCTTCGCCAGATCGAGTCCGCGCAGGCCGCCGGGCGTGTCGAGCACGACGTGCGTCACGCCGGCCGGCGGCCGCATCACGCGGCGCGGGTCGGCCGACCAGCCGAGGATCTCGCGGCCGCGTGCCTCGGTGCTCGCCCCGCGCCGCTTCAACCAGCCCGACGACGAGCCCTGGGAATCGGTGTCGCCGAGCATGGCGCTGCGCCCGGTGACGGCGCACCAGGCGGCCAGATGCGTGGCCAGCGTCGACTTGCCGCTGCCACCCTTGCGATTGACGATGGCGATGACGGGCATGGGCGCTCGCTCAGGTGGCCGGATTAGACACCGGAGCGAACGCGCTCAATCGTCCGCTGACTCGCCCTGTATCTTCTTCGCGACGAGCACCCCGTCGACGAGCTTGCCCTCGACCTCGAGCCGCCGGCCGGCGAGCGTGGCAGGCGTCACGTCTTCGAAGAAGGTGACGCCGCTCCAGCTCACGTTGAGCGTGGCGCCGCCGGAGAGCGTCAGCACGAAGCGCTGCGCCGCGAGATCGACGCTGCCGGCCGTGCCCTTGCGCTCGACGGTGGCGCCGCTGGGTTCGTCCTCGCAATGCACAGCCTTCGCGATCACGCCGGTGGCACCGAGCCGGCCCTCGATCTCCACGAACAGGCCTTCGGCGAGCTTGCCGGCGGGGCAGCCTTCGAACTTGGCATTGCTCGCGTCCACGCTGACGCCGCGCACTTCGAAATGCACGCCGGCCGCGTCCAGGCCCACCACGTTGCCCTTCAACTCGGCCTCGGCGTCGCTGTTGCCGTCGCGGATGCGCACGGTCTCGGCCTTCAGCGTGCCGTCCAGCGCCAGCGTGCCGCGCACCTGCACGTAGCGGCCCGCCGCCAGCGCGCCGGCTTCCGGCCGCACCGAGGCCTGGCGATAGTCGACGCGCAGGCCGCCGAGGTCGAAGCTGCCGTTGGCAAGGTCGAGCATGCCGACCACGCCGCTGGTGGCGACTTCATCGCCGGCCGCCCCGAGCACGCGGATGCGCACCTGGGCGGCGTGGACCTGCAGCCCGGCACCCGGCGCCACCAGCGAAGCGGCCGGGGCCAGCACCGACACCATCCGGCCGTCGGCCAGCGCCGCGCCGGCGGGCAGCAGCTCGGCGCCGCCGGTCAGCACGCGCAGCGCGCCGAGCTGGAAGCCGGACGGGCCGGAGCCGCTCACCAGGCCGCTGACCTTGAGAAACTCGGGCAGCGCCGCCAGCCGCTCGACGCGCGTGGCCTGCAGCTCGAAGCCCGCCGCCGTGCGCAGCACGAAGGCATGCACCTCCACCGCATCGCCGGCGTTCACCGCGGCCAGCCCGCCGTAGCCGCCGCCGAACTGCGTGACCGGCCCGAGCGCGGCGTTGCCGTTGACCCGCACGACCTGGCCGAGCACGCTGAAGCCGTCGGCGCGCAGCGCATCCACCTGGCCGATCACCGACGCCTCGACGCGCAGGCGCAGCGCCTTGCCCTTGTCGGACTCGACCTCGACGCGCGCGCCCAGGCGTGCGCTGGTCTGCGTGCTCACGCCGGGCGCGGTCTCGGCGTAGGTGGCGACGTCGCTGTCGTCGAAGCGGTCGCCGTCGACGAAGACGCTGCCGAAGCCGTTCACCGTGCCTTCGGTCAGGCCGCTGGCCATGCCCGTGCCGCCGGAGCCGACGCCGCCGCCGCAACCGGCCAGCACCAGCCCCACCACCGCGGCGCAGGCCGCGGCCCGTGCCAGCCAGCTCGTGGCG
>WBZT01003570.1_pt1 | contig 10146 bp, 8 predicted proteins | sample 5204241 | NCBI WGS metagenome assembly WBZT01 (sample SAMN12344358, study PRJNA552823) | activated sludge metagenome | biome: Activated sludge suspended growth; feature: Nitrification reactor; material: Wastewater; isolation source: activated sludge from nitrification reactor of wastewater treatment...
ACCGCCGCTTGCCAGAGTGGGGTTTCGACCATCGGACGGTGTGCCACAGCCGGGGCGAATACGCCCGCGATGACGACGGCGACGGCTTTTACGAGGTCCATGTCAACACCGCCGAGGGATTCTGGTCGTTGTTGCGTTCCTGGTTGCGACCCCATCGGGGAATTTCACAAGAAAAACTGCCGCTCTACCTGGGCTTCTTTCAGTTCGTGCACAACGTCCGGATCCGGGGTAAAGGCTTGCTCAAACCCCTTCTGCAATTGTTGGTGGCGTAACCATGCGAACTGTCCGGAATCCATATTGAGCCCCCCATAAATCTTGGCCACCGGATCAATTTCAGGGGGCGACCGCGCTTAACGCCGCGAATGCCGCCAGGTCCAGCGTTTCCGGCCGGGCACCAGGATCGACTCCCGCCGCCTCGATCTGAGTAATGTCCAACCAGCCGCGCAAGGCATTGCGTAAGGTCTTACGGCGCTGGGCGAACGCCCGCCGCACCACCTCGGCGAATAGCCGCTCGTTTCGCACCGCGACGGGCGATGTTTCACGTGGAACCAAGCGCACCACCGCCGACCGGACCTTGGGCGGAGGCTGGAACGCTTCCGGTCCCACCGTGAACAGCGGCTCGACCTGGCAGCGGTATTGCAACATCACCGACAGTCGGCCGTAAGCCTCCTCGCCCGGACCCGCCGCCATCCGCTCCACCACGTCCTGTTGCAGCATAAAATGCAGGTCGCGAAGGTGATTGGCTTGATTCAGTAGATGGAATAGCAAAGGAGTGGAGATATTGTAGGGCAGGTTGCCGGCCACCCGCAAACGGGGACCCGTGCCACGCAATGCGGCGAAATCGAACTTCAGCGCGTCAGCGTGATGGAGCCGCAACTTGCCGATATCCGCGCATTGGAGCCGCAACGGTTCCAGCAGATCGCGGTCCAGTTCCACTGCGTCCAACTCGCCAACGGCGACCAGCAACGGCCGGGTCAACGCCCCCAGGCCGGGGCCGATTTCCACCAGATGATCGCCCGGCACTGGTCGGATCGCCGCGACGATGCGTTCAAGTACGCTGGGGTCACGCAGGAAATGTTGTCCGAAGCGCTTGCGGGGGCGATGCGCCAAAGCGACGCTCACTGCGCTGGTGGAGCGGAGCTCTCCGCCGAAGCCGCCGCCGGCTGCAGGCGGATTTCCACATAAGCTTCCTCACGCAAGCGGCGCAAAGTCTGTTCCCATTCTTCGTCGGCACGTCGACGCAGCAACGCCTCGCGTACTCGGGCGCGGTTGGCTTCGGTCGACGCCGGACCCTGACGCCGTTCCTGCACCTGAACGATATGCCAACCGAACGGCGTCTTGAATGGCGCACTGATTTCGCCGGGCTGTAGTTCGTTCATCGCCTGCTCGAACTGCGGCACCAACATCCCTGGCGTCACCCAACCCAGATCTCCACCACGCTCGGCGGAAGGGGTGTCCTCGGAATTGGCGCGGGCCACGACCGCGAAATCTTCACCGCTCTGAATGCGCTGACGCAGTTGTGCCAAACGCTGGCGGGCTTCGTCGTCGGACAGTTGCGGTGAGGTTTTGAGCAGAATATGGCGAGCGTGGGTCTGAGTCACCAGGTTGGAGGGTGAGGACGAACGCGCTTCACCGCCACCTTTGATTTCCAGCAGTTTGACAATGTGAAATCCACTGGGGCTGCGGATCAGTCCGCTCAGCTGTCCAGGCTGCAACTTCGGAACCACCTCGGCGAATAGGGTGGGCAACTGATCGGCACGCCGCCAGCCCAAATCGCCACCTTCCAGCGCCTGCCGACCGGCGGAAACGCTCACCGCCATCTGGCGAAAATCCGCGCCTTGCCTCAACCGTGCCAACACCCTGTCGGCCTCGTGCCTTGCGGTTTCGACCTGCTGCGGCGTAGCTTCTTCCGGCAGTGCGATCAGGATCTGAGCCAAATGATATTCTCGTTCGCCGCCGGCGCCGCTGTTGCCGCCACCGCCGAAATCACCACCGCCGCCGGCCAACTGGGCTTGCAGGCTGTCCACGTCCTGCTCGGAAACCTGGATCTGGCTGTCCACCAGCTTCTGGCGCAGCCGCGCCGCCATGATTTCCCGGCGTACGTCATCGCGGAACTTAGCAAAATCGGCACCATCCTTCTCGATCATCTGCCGCAACTGCGTCAGATTCATGTTGTTGCGCCGGGCCAAGGTTTCGATGGCCACATTCAAGGTGGCATCATCCACGGTGATGCCGTTGCGTTCGGCGGCGCGTAGTTGCAGTTGGGACAAAATCAACCGCTCCAGCACTTGGTTCTCCAGCACCGAATCGGGTGGGATCGGCACCTTCTGCTGCCGCAACTGGATTTTGATCGTGGCCGTCGCCGCCTCCAGTTCCCGGCGGGTAATGACATCGTCGTTGACCACCGCCGCGATGGCATCCAACGCGCTGCCCGTTCCTTCGGGTCCGGGACCGAACACCAGTTGGGTTTGGCCAGTGGCCGGTAGGATGACCAACGGCAAATACAGCAAGAAAGAAAGCAAGCGTTTGTTCATACGTGTCATCGGAATGAATGCTAGTAACGGATTGGTTGATAGCCGAAGATGGAACTTTGCAATACGGTCTCCAGACCACCGCCCAATCGGGTCAGTCCCTTCAGTTCCAGTTCCAGGTAAAAACCGGTTTGCGCATCGACTTCCAACGGGCTGTCGCGGTACTGGCGCGCGACCGCGCGAAACGCCCAGCAGCAATCCTCGTATTCCAACCCGGCCAGGGTTTCCAGATTGCGGTCGATGTTCAATGCCTGGTTCCAGCGGGCCAGCACTCGTAACCGCGAGGTTAGCGGCCACACCAACGAAGCATCCACGGAGTGGATTTGATCGCTCAACCCTAGGTCGGACGGGTCGCGATCCCGCAGATAGGACAGGTTGACGAACTGACGCGAAGTCGCGAAGTAGCGCAGGTCGAATGCGGTGCGCAGCAAGTCGCTGTTGTCCGGCTCCAGTTGTACGCCTCCCTGTACCGACCAGCGGGACGACAGGTTCAACGCTCCCTGGGCGATCAGCCCCGAATTGGCCGCAGTTTGCGCGGGAAGCTCGGGATACAGGTTCACCCGGCGATCCTCGAAATACTGAATTTGGCCGACACTGGCGCGTAGGCGCTCGCGACCGCTCGATCCGTCGATCAGCCGGGAGGTCAGCGCGGCGGTCACCTGGTTGGCGTCACCCAGCCGGTCAGCGCCAGTGAAACGATTTTGGCGGAACAGCCAGTCAAAATCGCGATCCATTCGGGCGCTGTCGAAAATAGGGATATCGTCCTGGTCACGATAGGGGACATACAGGTAGAACAGGCGTGGCTCCAGCGTCTGCGTCCCTGCCGTCACACCCAGCCAGTCGACCTGCAAGGGCCGTTCGAAGATCAGACCACTATCCAGGCTGAGCACCGGCGCGGCGCGCGAGGGCGCATCGTTGGCGCCCGAAGCGGTATTGTCGAGCTGATAACCGGTATAGCGAAATCCAGCCTGGGGTTTCAGGTATCCCCAGGGTTTTTCCAACGCCCAGCCCACGGTCGGCCACAAATCCAGCCGAGTTCCGGTCACCACTGCGGAGTCGGATTGCTGAAAGCTCACTACTTCACCGTGCAGGCGGTAGTCGAAACCGCCAGCCCCGGTCGGCCAGGCACCGTCGAACACCAGTTGTGGCAAGCGCTCATAAGGATCGCCGGTCAAGGAGAACAACGCCGGATTTAAAATTTGGTAACCCTGCACCCGCGCCAACGCCCGCCACCAGTCTCCCTGATAGCGCACATCCAGATACCGTTCCAGGTAATTAACCGTCAGGAAATCCAGGTTGTTGCTTAAGTCTCGGATGTAGCTGTCGTCGGAAACATATTCGAACCGCAGGTTAGTGTAGAGGTTGGGCAGCGGCGTGGCCCGGTCGACGATATTGAAGGAACCGCGGGCGTCGCCGTAACGACGGTCGTAGGGGATGTACTCAGCGTCGATTTTCCCCTGCCGGTCAGGGTATAGATAGCGGTACTCCGCGCCCAACAGCAGGCCGCGCGCGGACATCAGTCGAGGAGTAAGGGTCATATCGCGATCCGGCGCGATATTCCAATAATAAGGAAGCGAAAGATCAAAGCCGGTCTCGCTATCATAACCTTGGCGTGGAAACAGGAACCCGGACTGCCGCTCCTCGGTGATGGGAAACGACAAATACGGAAAATAGAATACCGGCGTATCCTTGAACGTTAACACGATATCGTGGGCCGTTCCGCGACCACTCGCCGAGTTCAGGTTGAGCCGGCGTGCCCGCAGCTCCCACGCTTCCCGACCGCGCGGGCAGGTTGAATAGGTGGCGTCTTCCAGTTGACTGCTTTGTTGGGCACGGTCCACATCCACCTTCTCGGCGTAACCCTGGGCATTGCGTCTCGGCAGATAGTAATCCGCATCTTTGAACCAGCCGGTCTCAGCGTTTAGGTCCACCTCCGCCTGGGTACCACGCAGCGCTTGGTTGGGATCGCCGTAGGTAAATCCTTCCTCGATCCGAACCCGGTTGGCCGGACGCTCCAGGGTCATCCGCTCGGCGCGCAAGCGCTGGTCGCCGCGAGACAGGTTGACGTCGCCTTCCAGCACAGACCAGGTGGATGAGGATTCGACCCGGCCGGCTTCGGCCCGCACCGGCAGATCGTTCGGCGCCGGTGCGTTCGGAGTGGCCGGCACGATCTCGTGAGCCAGTTCGTCGGCTTCGCACTGGAGCCATGGATTGAAGGTGGATTGCGCCTGGACACCGGCCAGCGGCAGTACCGCCAGTACGGCGCCGGTCGCCAGCACTCGGAAATACGGCGTCACGGAGCAGGATTTTACGTGTCGATTAAAGTGCCCTAACATCGCATAGATTGACCATGGCTGCAATCTCACCCAGATGGAGCGAACTTGCTTGAGCGACCGTGAGCACCTACTGCTGGAATGGCTGAACACCGTCTTGCCGGTAGCGCTGGACCGCATGGCCCCGGCATCCAGCGATGCCAGCTTCCGCCGTTATTTCCGGATCTGGTACGACGGCCAGACCCGGATCGTGATGGACGCCCCGCCGGACAAGGAAGACTGCCGGCCGTTCGTTGCCATCGGCCAGGCCATGCGCGGTCTGGGCCTGAACACGCCCGAAGTGTTGGCCGGTGATTTTGACCAGGGATTGTTGCTGTTGACCGATTTTGGCGGCCGTCAGTATCTGGCGGAGCTTGACGAGAGGAGCGTGACCGGACTGTACGATGATGCGCTGGCGGCATTGGCGTGTCTGCAAACCGGCGGCGATCCCGACTCGCCCCTGTTGCCGCTCTACGACTCGGCCCTGCTGCACCGGGAAATGGACCTGTTCCGTAACTGGTTTCTGGAGCGCTTGCTTGGCCTGGAACTGTGCATGGACGAGCGGCAAACACTTGACCAAACCTTCGCCTTGCTAGCCGATAACGCCCTGGAGCAACCGCAGGTATGGGTCCATCGTGATTACCATTCCCGCAACCTGATGGTCACCGATCCGATCAACCCCGGCGTATTGGATTTTCAAGACGCAGTAGTGGGCGCGGTGACCTACGACCTGGTTTCGTTGCTGCGTGACTGCTATATCGCCTGGCCGCGCGAGCAGGTCGAACGCTGGGTGCTGGATTACCGGGCGCGGCTGCGGGCGCTGGGCATGAGCGGGCTGGACGACGCCGGGCAGTTCCTGCGCTGGTTCGATCTGATGGGCGTGCAGCGCCATCTCAAGGCCATCGGCATCTTCGCCCGCCTGAAGCTGCGCGACGGCAAGGCCGGCTACCTGCGCGACATTCCCCGGACTCTGGGCTATGTGCTGGAGGTGGCGAACCGCCACTCCGAACTGGCCGACTTGCACAAATTGCTGCGGACGCGGCGAGTGGATCGCTGGGAGCCCGCGCTGTGAAGGCGATGATTCTCGCCGCCGGGCGTGGCGAACGGATGCGGCCGCTGACCGATCACACGCCCAAACCGCTGCTGCCGGTCGCTGGCCGACCACTGATCGTCCACCAAATGACTGCGCTGCGGGCGGCGGGCATCGCCGAACTGGTGATCAATACCGGCCATCTGGGCGCGCAACTGACGTCGATGCTGGGTGATGGCGGAACATGGGGACTGCGTATCGCCTATTCCCCGGAGCCACCCAACGCACTGGAAACCGGCGGCGGCATCTTCCAAGCCCTGCCATTGCTCGGTTCGGAGCCGTTCCTGGTGGTTAACGGTGATGTGTGGACCGATTATCCCTTCGTCCGCCTACCGGCCGAGCCCGTCGGACTGGCGCATCTGGTGCTGGTCGATAATCCGTCGCATCATCTCGCGGGCGACTTTGCCTTGTGCGACGACGGGCAGGTGGGGGAAACCGGCGCGGCGCGGCTGACCTTCAGTGGGATCAGCGTATTGCGACCGGAGCTGTTCGCCGATTGCGTACCCGGTCGCTTCCCGTTGGGTCCGCTGTTGCGGCGGGCGATGACGGATGGGCAGGTGACCGGCGAGCATTATCGCGGCAGCTGGCGGGACATCGGAACGCCGCAACGCTTGGCCGAACTGGACGGCGAGTTGCGGCGCCGACACAAGGAACAGCGTTCAAACTCGCCCTCAATTGGAGACTGAATACCCTGGCTCTCGCCGACGCCTTGCCTGTGCCTTTCGTTGGATCGTACCGGCGAGGGTACCGTCGATCAGCGGCCGGTTCCGCTCAGCCGGTGTGTCGAACGTCCTGTCCCTCGACGATATAGATCACGTATTCAGCCAGATTGTCGGCGTGGTCGGCGACCCGTTTGAGGGCCTTGAACGCCAGCACCACGTCGATGATCGTCGCCACCATCGGCCCGCCCTCCAGCGACAGCACGCTGAGCGAACGCAAGCCATCCTGAAACGCCTCCTCCACTGGATCTTTCTCCTGACGCACCAGCTCCCAGGCCTGCTCAATGTTCAGCCGAGCCAGCGCGTCCCGCGCCGCCACGAACCGCTGGAGGGCGACCTGGGCCAGACAGTCCATGTCATGCGCAACGCCTTTATGCAGCCCGCCGCCGCGTGCCTGAATCGCCAGCGCTTTTTCGGCGATACTCTTGGCCTCGTCGCCAATCCGCTCCAAATCGGCGACGGCCTTGTTGAGGGACATCACCAGGCGCATGTCGGTACTGACCGGCTGACGGCGGGCCAGCAGGCGAATACAGGCCCGATCGATGTCGAGGTCGCGACGGTTGAGCATGTCGTCACCGGCCACGACCGCTTGCGCCAGTTCGATATTGCCGGCCCTGAAAGCGGTGACCGCTTGCTCGACCTGTTGTTCAGCGGCCTGCCCCATCTCCAGCACCTGTTCGATCAGGCTATCGATTTCCGAATCAAAACGCTTGACGGTATGTCGAGTATTGGTGAAGGCCATGCCAGATCGCCTCTTTAGTTGAATCACTCATCGGCGGGTCGAGCCGCCGCCCGCGCTGCCCGTCCGATACGCGTCATGGTGGTTTCGATCCAGGTTTCGGTCATCCAATTGAGCTCCTGCGGCGAACGGCCCTCGCTGGCGATCAGGGGACCGAAAACCACCTGTACGGTGCCCGGACGTTTAAGAAAACCCCGTCGCGGCCAGAATTCCCCGGCATTGTGAGCCACCGGCAGAATCGGGCAACGGCTGCGCGCGGCCAACACTGCGCCACCCATGCCGTAGCGTTTGCGGACGCCGGGGGCAGTGCGCGTACCCTCGGGAAAGATCAGGATCCACTGACCCCGTCGCAAGTGTTCGATGCCCTGCCGGATCACCTGTTTGACCGCCGAAGAGCCAGCCCGACGGTCGATGGCGATCGGTCGCAACAACTTCAGCGCCCAGCCAAAAAACGGCAGCCACAACAACTCACGCTTGACCACCCATGCCGTCGGTTGCAGATACTGTTGCAGGAACAGGGTCTCCCAGGTGGATTGATGCTTGGCCATCACGATGACTGGTCGGTCGGGAATATGCTCGGTTCCGCTCACCCGGTAGTCGATCCGGCAGGTGACTCGTAGCCACCAAATGTTGAAGCGGCTCCAGGATTGCGACAGCTGGTAACGCCGGTTGAAAGGCAAGGCAAAACCGAGAATGATCGCCAACCCACACACCACGGTCGAAAGCAGCATGCCGAGCGAAAAGAGCAGCGAACGCACCCATAAATCGACAACCGAAGGCTTGGCTACCGCGCGCGTGGGCAGCGAATCGAATCGCAGGTCATTCATGGTCAGTAGTCAGATACTCGGCCACCGTGGCCAGATCGTCGAACACCAGTACGTTGGCGCAGCTTTCCGCTTCTCGTTCCAGGGTCCGGGCGCCTTTGCCAGTGCGCACCAGCAGAGGCCAGGCATTGGCCGCTCGCGCCGCCCGGATATCGCGCACGCTGTCGCCCACCACCGGCGCCCCTTGCAGACTGCATTTCAAGCGCCGCCCGATCTCCAGCAACATGCCGGGATTGGGCTTGCGGAAGGGGTTGGCTTCATCCACATCCGGACAGAAGAAAATCGCCTCGATCAGACCACCGACTTCCTGCACCATCCGATGCATTTTGCGATGGATCTGGTTGAGGGTTTCCAGATCCAGCAACCCGCGTCCGATCCCGGACTGGTTGGTGGCGATCACCACTCGATAGCCGCCGTGATTCAGGCGGGTGATTGCCTCCAGGCTGCCGGGAATCGGGTTCCACTCCTCCGGCGATTTGATGTAGGCATCGGAATCTTCGTTGATGACGCCATCGCGATCCAGAATAATCAGCTTCATGGTGGGTCGTGTTTTTTCACCCGCGCAAGCCAGCGTGTATGTTTCACGTGAAACCATCCGACCGGCGACATTGACCACAGGTGGCGTCGCTGGACTTCGTTTCACGTGAAACGATAATTCGGCCTCCATCCCGGTCGCTACCTCGGCTACTTTCATCATCGGACTTTGTTTCACGTGAAACCTCGTTGGCTGCCGGGCTGCGATGGAAAACACCTCCCGCCCAATATCGCGGCCCGTCGCCGCCGACTTTCATCCTTCTTCAATCCTGCAAGCGCGAGAAATCCGCCACGCGCAGGAACAGGCTGCCTAATTCGTTCAGCAAGGCGATGCGGTTATCGCGAACGGCCGGATCTTCGGCCATCACCAGCACTTGATCGAAAAAGGCATCCACCGGCTCGCGTAGGCTGGCCAGCCGGTTCAGGGCATCGCCGTACAGGCCGGCTTCCATCAGTGGGATCGCCTCGGAGGACAGTTCCACCAGCCGCCCCGCCAACGCCTGCTCCGCTACTTCGGTCAGCAGGTCGGGCCGTACCTCAAACGGCAGCACAGTATCCACCTTCCGAAGGATATTGCGGATGCGCTTGTTGGCTGCGGCCAGACTGGCTGCTTCCGGCCGGTCGCGGAAGGTGCCGACCGCGCGCACGCGTCGGTCGAAATCTAGTGGCCGGTGCGGCCGACATTCCAGCACAGCTTCGAAAGTATCCGAGCGCACCTGCTGATCCAAATAGTAACCACGCAACCGTTCCACGATAAAGTCAAAAACCGCTTCCATCGCGCTCTTGGCCCGAACCGCCGGTTCGAACTGGCTGGCGGCATGTTCCAGCAAGGTCAACAAATTGAGATCCAGTTCCCTCTCGATCAGGATGCGCAACACTCCCAGGGCGGCGCGGCGCAGCGCGAATGGATCCTTGGCGCCCGATGGCGCCTGACCAATGGCGAAGATACCGAGCAGCGTGTCCAACCGGTCGGCCAGCGCCAGGTTCTGGCCGGTGACGGTCGCCGGCAACCGGTCGCCGGCAAAGCGCGGCAAATACTGTTCCTCCAGGGCTTGGGCAACCTCCGGGACCTCTCCATCGTGACGCGCGTAGTAGCGGCCCATGATGCCCTGCAATTCGGGAAATTCCTGCACCATCTGGGTCATCAGATCGCACTTAGCCAACCGCGCCGCCCGTTCGGCCCAGTCCGCGTTACCCTGCCTTTGTTCGGCGATAAAACGCGCCAGTGTCGCCACTCGCGCGCTCTTGTCAGCCACGGTGCCCAACCGCTGCTGGAACACCACATGCCTCAGTACATCCAGCCGTGCCGCCAGCGGTTTGCCGCGATCCTGGTTCCAGAAAAATTCGGCGTCGCTGAAGCGCGGGCGGATCACTCGTTCGTTGCCGGCCCGCACCTG
>WBZT01003571.1_pt1 | contig 10145 bp, 1 predicted proteins | sample 5204241 | NCBI WGS metagenome assembly WBZT01 (sample SAMN12344358, study PRJNA552823) | activated sludge metagenome | biome: Activated sludge suspended growth; feature: Nitrification reactor; material: Wastewater; isolation source: activated sludge from nitrification reactor of wastewater treatment...
GATTCTTTCAGCGTAAGTGAACCATCTTCAGCTTTGATTTCCGTCACCACAGGTACTTCGCTGACTGTGTCATCAATTGCGATTCGTCAGGGTGGGACTGGCTTGCGACCTGCCGTCACGATTGACGGTATCCGCGTCGCTAAAACTTGGGAAGATGTGGTAGGTGTGGCGGCTGCCCCAGAAGCCGATCTGGTCATTGATAAGAGCGGCCCGGCTACGGCCACGGCGAGTCAGACCATCACGTACACGCTTAGCCTGTCCAACACCGGCACTGCCACAGCAACCGGCACCATCGTCACCGACACCTTGCCAACCGGTGTCAATTTTGTCACCTACACCACCGCGCTGCCGGTCAATAGCTTCACGCAGAACGGGCAAGACTTGATCTGGGATCTGGGCGATGTGCCCACGACGACGGTCAATGCGACGATCGGCGTCGAGGTGTTCATCTCGCCCTTGCTGGGCAATGGCGCATCGTTCACCAACACGGTGACGGCTTCCACCACGTACACGGAACCGAATCAGGCCAACAATACCGACAGCGTTACCACGTACATTGGCGCGCCCGACATGTCCATCGTCAAGGCAGGCCCGGCCAGCGTCAACGCCGGTGACACGTTTACCTACACGTTGGCCTATACCAACTCTGGTACGACCGATGCCCTGGGCGTGATATTGACCGACACACTACCGGCGGCGCTGGGCTTTGGCGGTGATTCGGCGGGCGGCGCTTTCGTCGACAACAGCGTCGTCTGGTCGCTGCACGATGTACCGGCGGCTACAGGCGGCACCATCGTGTTGACGGCCACGGCGTTGTATGCCGGTGACTATACTAATCAAGCCGTCATCAGCACCAGTTCAGTCGAAAATGATTTGAGCAATAACACGGCGCAAATCACGACGACGGTATTGGGCGGCGAACCCTACGTTCAGAAGCAAGGTCCAACCCTGATGTTTGGGGGCGAGGTTGCTGTTTACACGATTACCTACGGCAATAACGGCAACCTTCCGGCCGACGTGTACTTGACCGACTATCTGCCGGTCAGCTTCACAGTCGAGTCGAATTTCATCACGGACACGAGCGGCCTGACGCCCACGCTCAATACTGGTGGAACTTACGGCTGGCATAATCCGGCGGTGGCGGCCGGACAAGAACTTAGCTTCACGGTCTCCCTGACTGTGCCGCTTGACATCACTTCGGGCGCGCTTGTCACCAACACTGTGGAGTTGACCACGGCCACAGTGGGCGACGATCAGACGAACAACACTGCGTCGGCTTCTGGCCGGGCCTATCAGATCGTGCCGATTGCTACGGCGCGGGCGGGTGTGGTGGGTCAGGTCTTCGGGGTCGAAGGCAGCGTGACGTATGTGCCCGGCACGTACAACGCTTCGGGTTGGGCGTTGCAAGATGCCAGCGGCGGCATCGGCGTCTTCTACACTCCGACCCCCACGGTTGCACTGGGCGATCGGGTGCGGTTGGTCGCCACCCGCGGCGCCAACGCGGGCGAGACTCAACTAGGCTCCACCGTTCGTTACTTCGCCAATCTGGGCAGCGGTCCGCAAGTAACGCCCTTGCCGTTCACCACGGCTCAAGTGGCTGCGGGCGCGGCAGAAGGCTGGCTGGCTGTCGTAACGGGTACGGTTAGCGGCGTGCCCGCCACCTGCAGTGGTAATCAGCAGTTCACCATCAACGATGGCTCTGGTTCAACGACCATCTTTGTCGATGTGGACACCACCATCAATGTCTGCAACCTCGGCATCGTCAGCGGTGATCGGGTAGTGTTCACGGGCTTTGGCACGCAATTCAACGGCCTGATGGAAATCAAGCCGCGCTTCCCGGCCGATGTGAAGCGGCTGTTCGACGTGACCTTTGTTTACAACGACCTGGAAGACGCCGTCCATGTGGGTGAGGATGTGGAATGGCGCGGCGACATCAACGGTTGGGCGGGCACGATCATGTCGCACGATGCGGGCTACACCGTTTTTAGCCTCACTCTGACCCAACTGACTACAGGGACCGTGGCTTACAAGTATTACGTGCCCGGGCTGAATGGCAATTCGCCTTGGGACATGCTCAACACAGCCAATCGCTCGATTAACATCTTGCAAGGTGTCACTGTCAAGCAAGACTATCGCAACGTTGCGATTGGTTGGGCCAATCTGGATTCACCCGCGACCGCAGTAGTCAACCTGGGGCAGACGACTCCCAACATCTCTGGCCGCATCTGGATCAACAACGTGACCGATCTCGATGCAAACGCCGGTCGGGGCATCGCTGCACAACTGGGCTATGGCACGGCGGCCGATCCGGCCAGCTGGGCCTGGTCGCAGATGACGTTCATTACCCGGACGGGCAACGACTCCAAGTTCGAAGGGTTCTTCACGCCCGCTGCCAGCGGCGTCTATTCGTACGCCGTGCGCTATGATCCCAATGGCGGCGCGGGCAACCCCAACGCCGGTTGGACCTACGCCGATCTGAACGGCGTGCCCTTCTCGCTCGATCAAGCGGGTGTGCTTACGGTGACCGTGCCGCAATTGGCTTTTGCCAAGAGCATCGACAAATCGGCCAGCGAGATGCAGCTGGGCGATGTGGTCACGTACACGTTGGACCTGAACAACAGCGGCGACGGCGCGGCTAATGGCGTGCTCATCACCGACGTGCTGCCGGTCGAAGTGACCTTTGGCGGCTTCGTGCAGCAGAACGGCGCGGCCTATGCCGATGGCACCGTCACCTGGGGGGGCACGCTCGACGCCAATCTCACGGCGACTGTGATCTTTACAGCGACCGTGGGCAATCAGCGCGCCTTCTACGGGCGCACCGTCACCAACACCGCGCAGTTCACCAGCAGCAACGGCGGCAGTGACAGCGCCGAAGCGGTGTTCCAGATCGTCAAACGTTACTTCATCTTTGCGCCGATCGTAAGGCGCTAAGCCTGTGAGGTGAAGACCTCCGAGGTTGAGCAGTCCTCGGAGGTCTTCGCGTCTGAAGGGCACACCTCATCTCATAAGGAATCTGATCATTTTGAAACGCCTCGCCTTGATTTCGATTGCTGTGCTGCTGGTACTGGCTGGTCTCGTAACGTTGTTCCACACTTCCGCCCTCGCCCGACCGTTAGCCTCAACCACGCTGTTGATTAGTGAAATACAAGCGGGCTCCTCCACCGATGCTAATCGAGAGTTCATTGAGATTTACAACGCTTCGTCCAGTGTGCTATCCCTCAATGGCTATCAGTTGGTATATCGATCCGCTGCAGGTATCAGCGATCTGCCGGTTTACACTTTTAGAATCACCGAGACCATTCCTGCATATGGTCATTTCTTGCTCGTTCAATCGGGTAAGAACGTGGGAACTACGCCCGATGGAACTTTCCCCCAACTACTGCGGGCTGATGGCGCGGGCTTGGCGCTTAAATCAAGTGGAACGGTAATTGACAGTGTGGGTTGGGGCGACGCCACAAATATCTATGTTGAAGGCTCGGCTGCTGCGGCGATTCCAAACGATCAAAGTATCGAGCGTTTGCCCGGCGGCGCCTTTGGCAATGGGCAAGATACCGACAATAATGCGAATGATTTTCAAGTTCTCACCACGCCCACGCCACAAAACACGACCAGCCCGGCGGGCAGCGCACTCGGCTTCTCGATCGTCAAGACCGCGCCCGCCAGTGTCAGCGTCAGTCAGACTTTTACTTACACCCTCGTCGCGACGAATCGCATTTCAGACACGGCCCTGTCGGTGATCATCACCGATGCCGTGCCGTTGAGTGCCACCATCGCCAGCGTCTCACATGACGGCGTGATCTTGAGCAACAATATCGTGAGTTGGACGATCGGCAGCATGTTGAACGCGGAATCGATCACACGCACGATCGTCGTCACCGCGCCCACCTCGGCCGCGACCCTGATCAATAGCGATTACGGCGTGTGGGCTAGTAACTATCTCACGCGCACCACGGGCAATGCCGTGACTACGAATGTCACGGCCTCTGGTTCCGGGTGCAGCGGCGCGTATACGCCGATTTACACTGTGCAAGGCAGCGGCCTCAGCAGCCCGCGGCTCGGACAGTCCGTCACCATCGAAGGCGTCGTCGTGGGCGATTTTCAGGCCGCCACGCAGCAAAGCGGCTTCTATCTGCAAGACCCGCTGGGCGACGGCAACCCGGCCACGTCTGACGGTCTCTTCGTTTACGCGGCCAGCCCGGCCGTGTCCGTGGGCGATGTGGTACGCGTCACAGGCACCGTAGCGGAAGTAAGCGAACTCACCGAGATTAGTCCGGCAACTAACGTGCAGTTGTGCAGCAGCGGCCAGCCGCTTGCGCCGATTGTGGTTGATTTGCCCGTGGCAGTCACCAATGATCAAGAACGTTTTGAAGGCATGTACGTCACCATCCCCGAAACGCTCACCGTCGATCAGAACTTCTTTCAGGGACGTTACGGCCAGGTCACGCTATCCGCCGATGGGCGTATGTACAATCCCACCAACGGCAACGGTTTCGGCGACACGCTGGAACTGAACGCGCGCCGCATGCTGGTGCTGGACGACGGCTCGACGGCGCAGAATCCCAACCCCGTCCCCTACCTCGGAGTGGATAACACCCTGCGTGCAGGCGATGTGATCACGAACCTGACGGGCGTGATCGATTACGGCCCGATCAACAGCAACACGGCCATCCGGCATTATCGCTTACAGCCGATTGGTCCGGTGACCATTTCACGCGCGCATCCGCGCACGGTGTCCCCTGAACCCGTCGGCGGCTCGATCCGTGTCGCCAGTTTCAATGTGCTCAACTACTTCAACGGTAACGGCGATGGCACTGGTTTCCCCACCTCGCGCGGCGCTGATACCTATGCGGAATTCGTGCGTCAGCGCGACAAGATCATTCCCGCCATCATCGCCCTGAATGCCGATGTCGTTGGCTTGATGGAAATTGAAAACGACGGCACGGGCACACTCAGCGCGATTCAAGATTTGGTCAACGGTCTCAACGCGGCCACCAGTGCGGGTACCTATGCGTTTGTCACCGAGCCCGCGCCCGGCAGTGATGCGATCAAGGTTGCGATGATTTATCAAACGGCGCGCGTTTCGCCGCAAGGCGCGACGTTGAATCATCAAGTGACCACAAACCCCGATTACAATCCGCTGTTCGATCGGCCGCCGCTGGCCCAACGCTTCCGCACACCGCAAGGCGAAGAGTTCTTCGTCATCGTCAATCACTTCAAGTCCAAGGGCAGTTGTCCCGCTAGCGGGGTAGATACCGATCAGGGTGATGGACAAGGCTGCTGGAATGTGAAGCGCACAGCGCAAGCCAACGGCCTGGTCGATTGGATCACCACGCTGCAAGCCACCGATCCCGACGTGATTGTGATTGGCGACTTGAATGCCTATGGCGCAGAAGATCCGATCAATGCGCTGGTGGCCGGTGGGCTGGTCAATCAAGCCTTGCACGTACCCGCGGCGCAGCGTTACTCGTACGTATTTGACGGGCAGGCGGGCTATCTGGATCAAGCGTTGACGACGAGCAGTCTTGATCCGCGCATCACGGGTGTGACCTACTGGCACATCAATGCCGATGAACCCAGTGTCATCGATTACGACATGAACTTCAATCCGCCTGGACTGTATTCGGCCACGCCGTATCGTGCCTCCGATCATGATCCGGTGTTGATTGGGCTGGACTTTGGTTCGGTCACGCCCGCGAATGTGAGCGCGAGTTTTAAGGCGAGCACGGCGACGATGAAGCCGGGCGAAGTCATCACGTTTACGTTTACGCTGACCAATAGCGGCGGCTTAAGCGCGAATGTCTGGTTGACGCCCACGCTGGACGCGCGCTACTTCACGTTGAGTGCTGCGCTGGACTTTACGCCGAGTCTGACGTGGAGCGATGTTCTGCCGGGCGGCGAAAATCGATCGGTGCGGTATGCCGCGCGGGTGAATGAACTAGGTGGTTTGCCGATTGGCGCGGGCCAGATCGACAATGCGGCGCAGTGGGCGGTTGAGGCGCATGCGCCAAACGCGTTGACTGCGCCTACGACGATTTACATTTACGGCGTGTATTTGCCGTTGATTGGAAACTAAACCCATCAAAGCGAGGTAAAGCAATGAAGCGAAGTCTGTCCATTATCGTCAGCAGTGCCCTGGTTGTGGCGGCGTTGCTGGGTGCGTGGTTGGTGTTGCAGCCACGCGTGTTAGCCGCGCCGTTGACGCCGCCGTCGGCTCCGCAGGCTACGGTGTTGAGTGTGTATCCATCGTCGATTCCGGCCGATACCACTGACGGCAATTGCGCCACCGGCACGCCGTATGCGGTGTTTGTGTCGGCTACCGGGCTGGATGCCGGTTTGTCGTATGTCATCAAGGGCTATCACTATCGCACGGCGGATACCAATAACAAAGGCTGTTTCTGGAATTGGCAGACCGCATCATGGGTGGCGATCGATAACACCTACAACGGCCTGCCCACCATCAGCGGCGTGACCGAGTGGTCGGGGTGGCTGTATCTGAAGGCGGTGGTGGGCCACGCCGGTACCGCCGATATGAAGCTGCGCGTGCGCGTGCGCACGGGTGCGACGAACAGCGATGCGACCGTGACGCCGGTGCCGATGGATATGACCACGGCGGGCGGCTGGATTTCGGGTCGCGCGCATGATGTCAGTGGCACGCCGCTGGCGGGCGGGCCGATCATCATTCGCAACGGTGGCGCAGTTGTGGGCGTGTACGCCGCCGAAGACAATACCGTGGCCGAAGGTTATCCATCGGGTGATACGGGCTTCTATAAGGTGGCCGCACCCATCGGGGCCGCGCTAACCGCCGAGGTCTGGAGCAATGGCGTGCTCACCGGCACGGCGACGACGGGCATCACTGTTCAGGCGAATACGGTTACGGCCAACACCGATATCAATGTGCTGGATGTCTCGCAGCCGGTGGTCGTTTCAACTGTACCAATCACAAATGCAACCGGCGTGAGTCCGTACTTGCCGTTGAGCGCGACCTTCAACGAGGCGCTTGATCCGGCGACCGTGACGGATGCGACGTTTACACTGGATGGCCCGCAAGGCAATGTGCCGGGCACGGTGACGTATGTGGGCGCAACGCGTACGGCAACGTTTGCTTTGCAAGGCTCACTGGCGGCGCAGACGCCCTACACGGCCACGCTCTCGACCGGCATTAAGGACCTGGCAGGCAATACCCTGGTTGGCCCCTACGTCTGGAGTTTTACCACGGGCGACGGCGACTACATCTCGCCGACGATTGCTGCGCGCTTGCCCGCGAGCAATGCCATCAGTGTGCCGTTGAATAGCAGCATTGTCATTACTTTCAGCGAAGACCTGAAGCCGAATACCGTCACAGCGGGTAACTTCACGCTCGTCGGGCCGCAGGGGGCGATCGGGTGGAGTGCATTTACGTATGATGCGGCTGCTTTCAAAGTGACAGCCACCCCCATCATGCTGCTGCCGCTGTCGCGCTACACCGTGACTGTGGATAACGTCACCGATTGGGCGGGCAACGGCCTATCGGGTGTGAAGACGTGGTCGTTTACGACGGATGTGGAGCCGGTGCTGACCGCCTATCACGGCGACTTGCACAATCACACCTCGTATTCGGATGGTTCGTTGACGGCGGCCACCGCGTATGCTACTGGCCGGGCCAACGGTTTTGACTTCATGGCCGTGACAGATCACTCGTATGCGGTGGATGATGGCGAGTGGGCGGACATGCTGGCCGCGTCCATCTCGGCCACGGTGCCCGGTGAATTTGTGGCGCTGCGCGGCGTGGAATACACGCAAGGCGCAGAAGGTCACATCAACGTCATCAACACGGTGCGACATGCGGTGCGTACCAACACCGGCTGCGCTTTCTGCGATTACACGCCCAATCTTGAAAAAGGCCAGACGGTGGACGGCTTCTACAACTGGCTGTCGATTACGGGCACATTAGGCTTGAACGGCGAAGCAACCATCGCCCAGTTCAACCATCCGGGCTGGATCAACTTCAACGACTGGACCTTCCATCCCGAAGTGTCGGCGACGATGAAGTTGGAAGAAGTGGGCAACGGCAGCGGTACGTCCTATGCCTTCAGCGAAGATGAATACATTCGCTCACTGGATTACGGCTGGAAAGTGGGCGCGACCAACAACGCCGACACGCATTCGCCATACTGGGGCAGCAACACCGAGCATCGCACGGGCACGTGGCTGCCTGCGCTGACCAAGGCCGATCTGTTGGATGCGTTGGAAGCCCGCCGCACTTTTGCCACCGAAGACAAAACCTATGAATTGAAGTTCAAGGGCAACGGCGCGTGGATGGGCAGCGAAATTCCCAACACCGGCTCGGTGCTGTTTGAAGTGGCCGGTTTTGATCCCGATAATGAAGGCAGCGCCCTGGTCCAGTTGATTTCGTTTGGGGGGGTAGTGATTACTCAAACGAACACCGCTTCAACGTTTAGCTGGCAGCCGATTGTGCCCGTGGCGCCCGGCGTGCACTACTTCTACGTCAAGGTCACGCAGGCCGACGGCGACCGCATTGTGTCATCGCCCATCTGGACGCAGGGGGCGGTCAACGTCGCGTTGACGGACCTCTCGGTTGAGCCGACCATCGCCACGATCTACAATCCCAGTTTGATCACGGCGCGCGTCAGCAATCGCGAAGCGCAAACCCGGACCGTGACGGTCACGTTCAGCATCAACAACGTCGATCAGGCGTCGTTGTCGGCGGCCGTGCCGCCGTGTGTCACCGGCCCATGTGTGGACGGCTTTGCCAGCATTACGTGGCAGCCGGCCATCACCGGCCCGGTCACCATTACGGCGCGGATTACGGGCACGCCGCTGGGTGACAACCCCGACGACGACGCGCGCACCACGCACATGATAGCGACCGATGAAAAAGTGCCGCTGGTGTTGATCGATGCGGGGCATGGCAATATTGCCTCGACGCCGCGCGACGTGCGCACCTTTGTAAACGATCTGACCGCGCATGGTTACAATGTGCTGCTGAACCTGGATGCCATTACGGCCAGCGATCTCAACACTGAGACGGTGAAGCTGCTCATCATCAACGCCTACGGTCCCAATCAAATGGCGGTGACAGAGACCCAGGCCATTGCCAACTTTGTGCAGGCGGGCGGCAGCCTGTGGCTGAACGGCATCGCCGATTACACCGGCAAGGTGGCCTGGGCGGGGACTTCGTCTAATCGCTTCAATGAACTCTTGACGACGATTGAGAGCACGGTGGGGTACACCATTCCGATTCGCGTCAACAGTGACGAAGTGCTGGACGGCGATGACAACAATGGTTATCCGTGGGGCACATTGTTCCACATCTTCCCCGACGCGGCGACAACCGGCCTGGGTATGAACGTGGAAAACATCCAAACCTGGTCGGGCTGCTCGTTTGTCGATCGCACCTACGGCGCGTTGACGCAGTCCGATCTGGGCGCCAACGGCTTCATTGCGGCGCTGGGCGACCTGGATACGGGCTTCGGCACCTATGGTGAAGCCAACGCCACGCATAACACCGACTCCAACATCAATGCGGCTTCACCGTTCTTTGCCTATAACGGCACGATTCCGCTGCCCGGTGCGGCGGCTTACGACCTTCCCGGTTTGGCGGGCCGCTTGTACTTCTACGGCGATGCTAACGATCCGTTTAACATCTTCTCGTACACTGCCGGTGACGGCAAGCAGAATGAACTATTTAATCTGCAAGCTGTGATGTGGCTGTTGGGTGAGCCGGTGGCCAAGACCACGATCGCGGAGGCGCGTTCGTACATCACGGTCAATCAGCCGGAGAAACTCGATCAGTTGGTGTGGATCGAGGGCAAGATCACGGCGGCGTTTGGCGAATTCTTCAACGTGCTGTACATCGAAGATGAAACGGGTGGCATGACCATCCACGCGCCTGCGGGCGACATCAGTGCCACGCAGTACGCGCGCGGCGCATATGTGCGCGTGTTAGGCACGGTGGGCATCTATCAAGGCGACACCGAGGTGGAGTTCTTTGAGGCAGAGCAGGTCCGCGTGATTACACCGACGAATAGCGTCGATCCGCTGCCGCATCCGTTCAACACGCATGACGCCGCGCTGGAAGCAAATCAGGGCTGGCTGACGCAGATCACCGGCACCGTCACGCTTAAAGACGGCGAGTCGATTTTCGT
>WBZT01003573.1_pt1 | contig 10143 bp, 7 predicted proteins | sample 5204241 | NCBI WGS metagenome assembly WBZT01 (sample SAMN12344358, study PRJNA552823) | activated sludge metagenome | biome: Activated sludge suspended growth; feature: Nitrification reactor; material: Wastewater; isolation source: activated sludge from nitrification reactor of wastewater treatment...
AATAATTATTGTGTTTTTAAAACTTACTTTTCTACCTCTGGCATCAGTGAGTTCTCCATCTTCAAGAATCTGAAGCATCATATTAAACACCTCAGGGTGAGCCTTCTCTATTTCGTCAAACAAAACTAGGCTGTATGGGTGTCTTCTAACTCTGTCGGTTAATTGGCCGCCCTCTTCATATCCTACGTAGCCCGCCGGAGCTCCGACTAGCCTAGAAACAGTATGTCTCTCTCCGAATTCACTCATATCAATTTTAATAATTGCGTCTTCACGACCATAAAATTCTCTGGTTAAAACTCTGGCGAGTTCGGTTTTTCCAACGCCGGTTGGCCCCATGAATATAAATGAACCAATAGGTCTTTTGTCGCTGCCTATTCCACTTCTGTTTCTTCTAATCGCCTTGGCAACTACTGAAACAGCTTCATCTTGACCTATAACAAACCTAGCTATATGCTTTTCAAGCTTAAGCAAATTTTTAGCTTCTTGCTTAACAATTTTTCGAACTGGCACACCAGTTGCCTGAGCTACAACGGCAGCAATATCGTCACTGGTAAGTGTTAATCTTTTGTGCTGAGCAGTTTTAGCCTGGAGCTCTTTTAGCTGAGCCTGAGCGGCGCTAATTTTTTGCTTAAATTTAGCTGCCTTTTCGTAATCTTCTTTTTCTACAGCATCATCTCGCCTAACCGTAAGAAGCTTTATTTCTTTTAATAGCGACCTGTATTCGCTTGGGGTTTTACCCTTATCTACCCTAAGAAGTGCTGCTGCTTCGTCTAGGAGGTCAATAGCTTTATCTGGCATAAATCTGTCCTGCATAAATCTGTCTGCAAAATAAACAGCGTCTTCAAGGACTTCATCGCCAATTACCACGCCATGGAATTGTTCATAATTATTTCTGAGGCCTTTAAGTATAGTCAATGTTTCAGCCTTAGTCGTTTCTGGAACTACAACGGGCTGGAAGCGCCTTTCCAGCGCAGCATCTTTTTCGATATGCTTATGATACTCATTGGTTGTAGTAGCACCGATAACCTGTATTTTACCTCTTGCTAGTGATGGCTTAAGAATGTTGCCAGCATCTATAGCGCCCTCGGCTGCGCCGGCGCCGACGAGTAAATGCATTTCGTCTATAAAAACAATAATATTTTTATCTTTCTCAAGTTCGGCCATTACTTTTTTTAGCCTGTCTTCAAATTCTCCGCGATATTTTGTACCTGCAACCATTGAGGCCAAATCAAGCATCACTATTCTCTTTTCCAGTAAACTATCTGGCACATCTTCGTTAACAATTTTTTGCGCCAAACCTTCTGCTACTGCCGTTTTTCCAACGCCCGGCTCACCTATTAAGACGGCGTTATTTTTAGACCTTCTGTTAAGAATAGTAATAACTCTTTTAATAACATCCTCTCTACCAATAACCGGATCTAGCTTGCCTTCAGAAGCCAAACTCGTTAAGTCGGTTCCAAAATGTTCTAATGCAGTTTTTGCACCAGAACGCCTTGTTCTGGTTGCCGTTTTTTTGATGCTTTCATTGTCTGAATCATATTGTTGCTTCTGTAAGAAATTCTCCAGTTCATCTACTAGTCTATCGTTGTCTACATTCATATCCTTTAATAGCATTGCTGCGCGGCCATTTTTTTGCATTAGTAGACTATATAGTATGTGTTCGGTGCCACATACATCCTGGCTGTAATCTTGAGCAAAATCCCAGCTCATTTTTAAAGCTAGTTTTGCTGTTTCGCTAAGTCCTTTAGCTCCAATATTAATAGATAGATTTTTAGGAGTTAAATTTAGAGCCAGCTGGGCTCTCTGGAAATTAACTCCAGCTTTATTTAAAATTTTATATGCGACTGAAGTTTCCTGAGTTAAAACACCTAAAAGAATATGCTCGGTGCCAACATATGCCGAGTTCTGAGCCCTTGCAATTTGATCAGCGGTTTTTAAGCTCATTAACGCATTGTCAGTTAAATGATTTAAATATTCTTGAAAGTCGGGTGAATCTGGCATAAATTATTCCTTTCTTGGCATTAACACGGGCGCAAATTCAAATGATGCCAAAATAGTTTATAGTAAGTACCATTATATAAAATTAGCACTCTTGTTGCAAGAGTGCTAATTGATTGTTTTAAAGAATTTTATTCTTGTCCGTGTTCTTCAATAGCCTCTAGTAGACTACTTTCTAAGTCGGACTTTTTCTTAAGCTTTGGAGCATTGGCAGCGCCAACAATTTTGGGAGCTTCAACGACCGGCTTGGCCGCATTTTTAGCTTCTTGGTTGCTCTCGATGTCTATTTCAAAGCCAGTTAATTTACTAGCCAGGCGGACATTTTGACCACTTTTTCCAATAGCAACTGAAAGCTGCTCTTCGGGAACTATTACTTTTGCTTTTTTATTAGCATCGTCTATGACAACTCTAGTAACTTCGGTTGGACTCAAAGCATTAGTAATATACTTAACATCGTCTTTATCCCAAATGACAATATCTATTTTTTCTTGATCGCCAATTTCACTCATTACAGCTTGGACTCTTGTTCCATGACCACCGACAAATGTGCCAACAGGATCAACGCCTTGCACGGTGCTTGAAACGGCAATTTTAGCCCTAACTCCAGCTTCGCGAGCGATTGCCTTAATTTCTACGGCCCCTGAATCCATTTCTGGTACTTCCGCCCTAAAGAGCATTTCCAAAAATTCAGGACAGCCTCTACTAACAACAAGCTGGGCGCCTTTATAGCCCCTTTCAACATCTTTTAGATATACTTTTAGTCTTTGGCCAGGGTAATACCTCTCGCCCTGGATTTGTTCACTCGAAGGCATAATACCCTGAGCTTTATTTAGTTCGAGCCTTACTAGACGACCCTCTACTCTTGTAACAGTTCCATTTACTACAGTGTTAATTTTATCTTCAAATTCAGCCATGACAATTTCTCTCTCAGCTTCACGAAGTCTCTGTAAAATAACCTGTTTGGCCGTTTGGGCTGCAACTCGACCGAACGAATGAACCTCTTCTGATTCTTCTACTGTTTCGTCAATCTTAACGTCTTTTTGAATTTTTTTGGCATCAGCTAAGCTAATTTCTAAAAATTCATTTTCTACTTTATCGACAACAGTTTTTGTTACAAAGACCGTAACAGAACCTGTATTGATATTAATTTGAGATCTTACTTCTTGCTCTCTGTCTCCGTAATCGCGTCTCCAGGCAGCGGCAAGCGCTTGCTCAACAGCATCCTGAACTACAGACTCGGGCAAATTTTTTTCCTCGGCTATTGCCTTAACAGCCATTACTAGTTGTTTGGTTTCTAGTTCCATATTACTCCTTTATCAAAAAACCGACCTTTTGGTCGGAATTGGTACAACTTTATTGTATCATATTATTTGAGTAATAATAAATATCTCTAATATCCGAAAGGAACCAAATGAAAGTAAAAAGGCTTTATGATGCCTTTGCTCCAAGCAGCTATAATCTTAACTTAATAATCAACAAGACTAAGTTAGTTTTTAGTGGCAAGGTGCGAATTAGTGGAATTGTTAAACAAAAAAATATATCTCTTCATGCGAAAGACTTAAATATTAAAAAAATAGAGGTTAACGGCACCGACATTGCCTACAAGAATAATATTGACGACGAACTTTGTATTAATAAAAGTTTTTCGGTTGGTGAACAGCTCGACTTATATATTTCTTTCGAAGGCAAAATAACAAAACCTATGCACGGAATTTATCCCAGCTTTAACAAAGATGGCTCAACGATTATATCTACTCAATTTGAATCTCATCATGCCAGAGAAGCCTTTCCCTGCATAGATGAGCCAGAAGCAAAAGCTAGCTTTGACCTAACTATTGAATGCGAAACCGGAAACGCTGTACTAGGCAACATGCCGGTGGCAGATCAAACTTCAAAAGGCAATATGTTGATTACAACTTTTGAAACATCACCAGTAATGAGCTCATACCTACTTGCATTTGTGATTGGCGATCTACAAAAAATAAGTGGCTCAACCAAAAATGGCACCATTGTTTCAATTTGGTCTTCTAAAGATCATCCCAAAAGCAACCTTAAGTTTGCCTTAGAAAGCGCTATAAAGTCTACTGAATTTTTCAATGACTATTTTCAAACAGATTATCCGCTTCCCAAGTGCGATCATGTTGCGCTGCCGGATTTTTCATCTGGAGCTATGGAAAACTGGGGATTAATAACCTACCGAGAAGTTTGTTTACTTGTCGACAGCAAAAAAACCTCTACGGCCACAAAAGAATATGTTGCGCTTGTTATTGCTCACGAAATTTCTCATCAATGGTTTGGGAACCTGGTCACAATGCGCTGGTGGGATGATTTATGGCTGAATGAAAGTTTTGCTACCTTAATGGAATATTTAGCAGTAGATCACTCTTATCCAGAATGGAATATATCTTTATCATTTGCTGCCCACGAAGCACTTGGTGCATTCAGAAGAGACAGCTTGAACGGAGTTCAGCCTGTTAAGTCTGAGGTTAATCATCCCGATGAAATAAGCACATTGTTTGACCCATCGATTGTCTATGCTAAAGGAGCTAGGTTATTGCTTATGGCCTACCACATAGTAGGCGAGAAAAGCTTTAGAAAAGGTCTTAAAAACTACTTTGCTAAATATGCTTATAAAAATGCCGAGGGCGATAATTTATGGGATGAGCTTTCGGAAGCTTCTGGCATTGACCTAAAAACCATTATGAATACCTGGATTAAAACTCCCGGATTCCCGGTATTAGAAGTTAAATTATCAAAAGATAATGAAGAAATAGTTTTAAGTCAAAATAAATATACTTTAGACAACTCAAAATCCAAAGATCTTTGGCCTATACCCCTTTTTGATAGTAAAAATTCTAAAATAATTTTTAACCAAAAAACCAACGAGTTTGCAGAATTTAATTCTTCGACCCTGTTTAATCAAAAGGGCGGACACTATCTCGTAAAGTACTCAAATTCTAAAACTAAAGATTTAATAAAAGAAAAAATAATGAATAATCAACTCAAAGAAACAGAAAAATTATTTTATCTTAATAATCTTAATTTAGAGGCGCGAAACGGCCTAGCAAGTATGGTGGATTTTATGGATGTCATAGATGCCTATAAAAACGAGACCGCAGAACCAGTTTGGAGCGTACTTTCAGTAGGCCTATCAGACGCAAAACGCATTATTGAAGGCAATGAAAAAGCCGAAAAAAAAGAAAAATTATTTGTTTATAGCATCGTCAAAGAACAACTATCGAGGCTTGGATGGACAAAAAAACAAGATGAACCTTCTAATGACACCAAGCTTAGAGATTTAATTATTGCACTAGCGGTCTACAGCGAACATCCCGATATTGTTGCTAAAATCAAAAAGTTATATCACGATAAAGGCATTAATCAGCCCGCTGAGCTTAGGGGCTCAATCCTATCGGGTGTTGTGAAACATTCTGGCAAGAAAGTATTTAAAGAGCTTCACGAATTGTATCCTAAGCAAACAAATAGTGATTTAAAAAACGATATATCATCGGCATTATGCAGCACAAAGAGTCCGGAGCTGGCGGAAATATTATTAAAATCTATAAAAGATAGTTCCTGGGTAAAACTTCAAGATGTCGATAAATTTATTGTGCATCTTTTAGCGAATAAATTCACCAGAGCAACCGCCTGGAAATGGCTAACCAATAACTGGGGTTGGATAGAGAAGAATTTTGCGAGCGACAAGTCCTATGACCACTACCCAAGATATGCAGCAAATTGCTTTAGCAACCAAGAGTGGTATGACCGTTACAAAAAATTCTTCGAACCAAAGAAGGATATTGTGTCGCTCCGCAGAAACATTGAACTTGGCGAAAAAGAGATTGAAAATAAAATAAGATGGTCCGAGCGAGACAAAGAAAAAATGATTAACTGGCTAACAAGCTTAGTTGTTTAGTTTATTACAATAAAGTCTTCTACTTTTGGGAAATCACCACCCAAACTAATAACCGCTAAATACGCATCTTGGCTGTGTCCATGGTTAGATATCCAAATTTCCGCTGCAAAAGCCATCTGTTTTTGCTTTGCAAGGTTTACGGCAGCTAGCCCTCCGCCCTGATTATTGTTGCGTCGGTACTTAACTTCTACAAAGTAAATAATTCTATCTTTCTCTGCGATAATATCAATTTCGCAGTATCTAGTACGCCAATTTCGGTCAATGATTTTGTATTTATTTTTTTTCAAATACTTACAGGCCTGATCTTCTGCTATGTCTCCTATGTACTTAGTTGAGTTGATATTTTCAGTCATTTTCTATAGCATAGTTTAAACATGATAAAAGAAAATACAAAGTTCATAATTGCTACAAATTTTCCAGAAGGTTCAGAAAGAATTGAATATTTAGACCAGGAGATTATTGAGCCCATAAATCAGGTAACAAATAGCGAAACAGAAATTCTATTCATGCCAACAGCCGCCCTTATGGCCTACTCAACCTACAAGTCTGCCGGTGAAGGTAAAATTCCCATTGTTGTTCCGGTGGGTGGCGATGGAACAATTAACTGGCACTTGAATAATGCAGATATTTACCCGCATTCTACAATATATTTACCTCTTGCTAGCGGAACCGCAAATGATATAGCTACAACTATTCATAGCAACCCAACTAATGTAAGGAAGATTCTAGAAAAAGGCCGGCTAAGACAAGCCCGACCACTAAGAATCCAAAATGGCCCCGTGCAAAAAAAGGCACTAGGTTACATAGGTCTAGGCATTACCGGCCAGTGCGCTAAAGAAATCAATAGCAGAAAAAATGTTAAACCAAGCTTACTTAAAGATAGCGCAGTATCAATAAAGGGAATTTTGAAAAGTAGACGCTTGAAAGTTAACAATTCCTCGCAGCCAGTTTTAAGCAGTAACCATTTAGAAATTGCTGCAGTTAATTCTAGAATGGCCAGTTTTTTATGGCCAAAAAATCCTTCTGTGTTCGAAGACCACTTTTACTTACTTTCTCCAGAAGGATACATAGGAACAGCCGGCTTAGCTATTAAAGGTCTAAAAAAAAGATTAAAAGGCAAAAAGATTAATCTTGGCGAATCAGTAGAGTTCGAAGTTGAAAATATTGGCACAAAAAGACGACCCATTTACGGCCAATGCGACGGAGAAGAATTTTTGCTTGAAGATAGTAAAATTAATATAAGTAAAAACAGCAGTCCTATTAATATATTTTCATTAACCTAAGCCTGATAGCTTTTTGATTGGCTTATAAGAAAAACGGTGAACGCCATTTATGGGACCGTATATTTTTAGAGCCTCTAAATGAGCTTTTGTACCATAGCCAACATGTTCGTCAAATCCATACCTTTGATACTTTGCAGATAATTTTTTCATATAGTCATCCCTATAAACCTTTGCATATATACTTGCCGCACTAACCTCGGGGTAAATATTGTCAGCACCAATCTCGCACCTTGTATTAACTGGGTCAATATCACCCAGGTAATTTATATTTCCATCTACAATAACAGGTTCTTTAACATTTTTAAGTTGTTGGTATGCTTCTATAAAAGCCCTTTTAACCGCAAGTGATAGCCCAATTTGATCAATTTCTACCGATGAAATCACAGACAATGCTACGTCTGCATTTTCTTCAATTTCTTTAAATAATTTTAGCCTTTTTCCTCGGCTGATTTTTTTTGAATCTTTTAGTCCCTCTATGGGTCTATTTAGTCTAACTGCTGCAACCACCAACGGACCTGCCCAACAACCTCTACCAACCTCATCAATGCCGATCATATACTTAAAATTATAAAATAAAATAGAAACAATATTAAAAAAATGCAGGTGTATGCCTGCATTTTTATTATCAAACTTTGCTGAATTTTATTCTTCTTTGCGATCAGCAGTTGCTTGCTCAAATTTCTTTTGTTCTTCTGCTTCTTTAGCAGCTTTTTCGGCCTCAGCTTTTTGGTGCTCTAGCTCTTTATTCTTAGCTAATTCTTCTTCGGCCTTCTCTGCCTCTAGGTCTCTTATTTCATTAACTGCTTTTTTATCGAACTCGAGCCCAGTTAGACGAGTCGCCTTTCCAGTTCTTGTACGGATATAAGATAAATAATTACGTCTTACCTTACTTCTTTTGGTAACCTCAATTTTTAGAACATTAGGTCCATGAAGTAGAAAACTTTTTTCGACTCCAACGCCGCTAGCGATTCTTCGAACAGTAATTGTAGAAGTTAAACTATTTTTCTTGCTAGTTCTAATAACCATTCCTTCGAAAATCTGGACTCTTTCTTTATTGCCTTCTTTAATTTTTTGGTGCACCTTAACTGTATCACCAGTTTTTACTTCAACAACTTGGTGTTTCTTGTATTTATCTTCAATTTTCTGAATTACGCTTTGCATGAAACGATTAACCTCACGAGATTTACTTAAAATTTATATAATCAATCTGAATAAATATACCATATAAAACACAAAATAACAACCGTTTAACGGCATGGTTCACTGAACTAAAGCGGAACAATCCTAGTAAAGTAAGTAGTTGGAAAACTAAATAACTTTACGAAAGGATTGTTCCTAATGGACAGTTTAGCAAGTCTGCCGCGGGAGCGGCAGTGTCATATTCAACTTTTTAAAATAGTTTACGGTAAAAGCAGTTGTCCAAACTGCCATGGTAAGCTTTTATTTCGTCGAAGCTATGCCTGGTGTAGCTATTGTCGTAAAAAGCATTCAGTTAGATCAGTAACTTGGTTTCGTGGCAGCAACCTGCCACTGCAAAAGCTCTGGCTCCTACTATGGTGCTGGCAAAAACAAAAAAGCGTTGGTACTGCCGTAGACATTACTAGCGTAAGCTACCCGACTGTCAGGCGTTGGTATAGAAGATTTAGAGCATTAGTGCCACAAAGTAACCTACAGCTTTCTGGGATTGTCGAGGTGGATGAGAGTTTTTTTGGCAAACAAAAATATGGCCAACAAACTATTGTTGTTGGCGCAATTGAACGAGACACTAGAAGAATCCGCTTGCAGATAGTGTCAGACAGAGCTCAAGACACACTAGAGCTGTTCTTGACCAGGACGGTACATAGAACAGCACATCTAACTACTGACGCTTTTAGTGGATACAGTGATCTAGAATTCTATGGCTATTCACATGAACGCTGCAATCATAGCAATGGTCATTTTGGGCCAACCAATATGATTGAGAACTTCTGGAGTGTTATTAAGAGATCTCTAAGAAGACTATACGGCAAGCTGACGCTTGCCGACCTAAGAAACATATTAAGAGAATGGGAACAAAGACAGAATAGCCCTGAAATGTTCTATACTGTAGATAATTACTTACGAGCTACGCTTTGTTCTTGATTCGTTCTATGAACCTAACGGCATTTTATTATGCTAAAACTCTTATTACTTCCTCTAGGCTAGTATCTCCGCTAATTGCCCTTAGGACTCCATCCTGAAGTAGCGTAATCATGCCGTCATTTATTGCTATTTTTTCAAGCATAGCTGCCGATATCTGATTCTGCGGTTTTTTGAGTTCTTGTTCTAGGCTAGGTGTCATTATTAGAAGTTCTCTTACTGCAAATTGCCCACTAAATCCAAAAGGATTTTCTGGAGAGCTTCCAGGTTTGTATAGAGTGAGGTTGCTTACATCTGGACGCTCTACATCTGGGGGCAAAGAGTCAACTATGTTTTGAATCCAATCTTTAGTTGCAGAATCTGGACTATAAGAAATCTTAGATTTATCGTCTAGCCTTCTTAGTAGGCGCTGAGCGGCTACAAGTCTTATGGCAGATACAAACAAAGGATTATCACCAACCGTATCAAGCATTCTTGTTAAAGCGGCAGTTGAAGAGCTAGCATGATAAGTAGATAGAACTAGATGACCTGTTAATGAAGATTGTAGCGCAGTTTTTGCAGTATCTACATCTCTTATTTCTCCTACCATAACAACATCTGGATCGAGCCTAAGTACCGCTCTAAATTTAGTTGCGAAAGCATATGGATCTTCCTGCGAATTAACTGGAATTTGAGTTATACCACTAATATTGTACTCAACAGGGTCTTCTAGTGTAATGATTTTTCTCTCAGGATGGTTAAGTTCATTGATAATACTGTATAGGGTTGTTGTTTTTCCAGACCCTGTTGGCCCTACAAACAGAACCAAGCCACTTGGATGACTAATTA
>WBZT01003577.1_pt1 | contig 10140 bp, 10 predicted proteins | sample 5204241 | NCBI WGS metagenome assembly WBZT01 (sample SAMN12344358, study PRJNA552823) | activated sludge metagenome | biome: Activated sludge suspended growth; feature: Nitrification reactor; material: Wastewater; isolation source: activated sludge from nitrification reactor of wastewater...
GCTATTGAATCTTTTATGGTTTCACCAAGATTCGGCAAGTTTCGCCAAGTCCCACTTTTCTTCCTGTTGTTCCAAACCTTTTGCGCCCCCTCATTCGCGCTTTTCCGCACTTTCGGCCCGTCTCTTCAAGTCTGCGCGTTTTCCGGGTGCGTCAGGCTCCCGCGCCCCCCCCCACAACCTGTTCCGTTGCGTGCCGAACATGCCGCGGCGTCGCAGGCGCAGGAGACAAGGGAATCAGTGGCGGAATACTACCCCCCGGCAGCAGTTACGCGTGAAATCGCGCCTGGCGTCGATTCTGCAATCCGTTGCGGCCGTCAGTTGAAGTAGCGCATGGCTTGATGCAGGACGCGAACGATGCTGATTTTTTCGGCTTGGACGCGGTAGACCGGGATGTACGGGGAGCGGCGCATGACGTACTCGCGCGTTCCCTGTTTCTTGCCTTCCCGGTAATGGTACGGGCTGCGGGCGGCGGCGGCAGCCGCTGACTTGATGGCTGCCGCCGCTTGATCAATTGCAGTAGAGGTCGTCGCCCAGGTAGGTGATGCGCCACGGGCGGTAGTGCTTGCCCCAGCGCGCCAGCCAGCGGGCCGAGGCGGCCAATTCGCAGTCCTGCTTGTCCTGGCCGTCCTGGGGCTGCACGAACTCCGGTGGCAACGGCAGGGCGTTCGTCTGGCCCGGCGCCACGGCAATGTGCCGATAGAGAACCTGGTCGTTCTTCCGGCGCGCCTGGCTGCAACGGGCACAAGAAATCTTTTCCAAGGAGAAGAAGTCCGTGCCGTCCAGGGCAATCAGCAAGGTGTCGTCGATCGAGCGAAATGCCGCCAGATAGCCTGCCTGGTACAGGGCATCGCCGATCTCGTGTGAATGGCGGTCGAAATCCGCCTGATTTTGGCGACGAGACAAGTGCGGCGTAGGGGGCGCGGTGGTTTTCTCGATGCCAATGAATGAGCGGCACGCCCGTGACGGTTGGCTGCGGGTGAGGCGCTGGCAGTCGGGCAAGCGAACGGGGATGGTCGTCGGGATCGGGATGGGGTAGAAATACACCGCCAAGAGAACCGGCACGACACCGGCCCAAACCGCCAAGTTCTCACCGATGCCGTGCCCCACGCCGTGCCGGGCACGGGTGCAGGGAGAGTCTTTCAGAGTGGGACGGCCCTGTCGATATTTCGTTGGCGTGACGTGGGTCGCTGCCGATGGAGCCGTCAGGCCGATTCTTTCTCTGCGCGCGTTGTCGGGCCCAGGTACTCGTCTGCAGCCACTGCGACCGAGGCCAGCTCTACTGCGCGGGTGATTGCGCGAAATCGGCGCGGCGTCACTCGCTGCGCGAGGCGGGCAAACGCTACCAGAGCAGTCGCCGTGGCCGCTTCCAGCACGCCGCCCGCAGCCGTCGTTACCGCGCCCGACAGCAGAACGTGACGCATCAGGGTTCACTCGCGACAGCGGCCGATGATCTACTGGCCGTGAGCTCGACGACCCGGCGAGAAGCGGTAGCACCGGCAAGGATCATGGCGCCGGCGACAGGGCGGTGCCATTTCTGCGGCCGTCCGTGTTCAGCGTTTGTCCGCACCGGCCCGCTGCGCCGTCGAGAGCCTCGCCATCCTTGCGGAGGAACCTGGCATGACCATAGCCCCTGAACTCGAAGCGCACATCTTGCGCTACTACCACGTCGAGAAATGGCGGATCGGCACCATCGCCCGGCAGTTGCACGTGCACGGCGGCACCGTCCGCCGCGTCCTGGCACAAGCCGGCCTGCCCAGGATCGGCACCCGGCAACGCCGGTCGCAGGTCGACGCCTACCTGCCGTTCATCGCGCAGACCCTGGAGAAATTTCCGACGCTCACCGCCAGTCGCCTGTACCGGATGGTTCGCGAACGTGGTTACCCCGGTGGCCCCGATCACTTCCGCCACTTGATCTGCCTACACCGGCCGCGCCCTCAAGCCGAAGCCTACCTGCGCCTGACCACGCTGCCCGGTGAACAAGGCCAGGTCGACTGGGCGCACTTCGGCCACCTCGACATCGGTCGGGCACGACGACCGCTGATGGCCTTCGTCCTCGTCCTCTCCTGGTCGCGGCGCATCTTTCTACGCTTCTTCCTCGATGCCCGCATGGAGAACTTTCTGCGCGGGCACCTCGCCGCCTTCGCCGCCTGGCAGGGTTGTCCGCGTGTCCTGCTCTATGACAATCTCAAAAGCGCCGTGCTGGAACGTCAGGGCGATGCGATCCGCTTTCACCCGACTCTGCTCGCCTTTGCCGGGCACTACCGCTTCGAGCCTCGCCCGGTGGCCCTCGGTCGGGGTAACGAGAAGGGGCGGGTCGAACGGGCAATCCGCTATGTTCGCGACGCCTTCTTTGCCGCCCGCACTTTCCACGGTCTGGATGACCTCAACGCCCAAGCCGAAGCGTGGTGTGCCGGCCAAGCCGCCGACCGGCCCTGCCCGGAGGATGGCCGTCTCCGTGTCCGCGAAGCCTTTGCCGCCGAGCAACCGCGGCTGCTGGCGCTGCCAGCGAACCCGTTCCCGACCGACGAGGTGGTGACCGTCCAGGTCGGCAAGACGCCGTACGTGCGCTTCGACCTCAACGACTACTCGATTCCGCACACGCAGGTGCAGCGTCTGCTGACTGTCCATGCCGATCCAGAGCGCGTTCGCGTCACCGACGGCGCCCATGTCCTCGCCGACCATCCGCGCAGCTACGAGCGCGACCGGCAGGTCGAGGATCCGGCCCATGTCCAAACCCTGGTCGAGCACAAGCGAGCCGCTCGACATCACCGTGGTGTCCATCGCCTCGCCCAGGCGGCACCGGCCAGCCTCGACCTGCTCGCCGGTGCCGCCTTGCGCGGCAGCAATCTGGGAACGCTGACGGCGGCCTTGCTGCGTTTGCTCGATCGCCACGGGGCCGCCGAGTTGCAGGTGGCGATCGGCGATGCCCTGCAGAGCGGCGTGCCGCACCCGAACGCGGTGCGTCTGGCGCTGGAGCGTCGGCGCGAGGCCCGTCACGCCGTGCCCCCGGTCGCGCCCTGTCTGCCGCCGCATGTGCAGGAGAAGGATGCGCCGGTACAGCCCCACCGACTCGACACCTATGACCTGCTCGCCAAGGAGAGAGACGGTGACGAATCCTGAGGTCTTGAAGAGCCGCGCTCGGGCGCTGCACCTCTTCGGCCTGCTGGCGCACTGGCCGCCGGCCGGTACGGCGGACTGGGTCGAGCCGCTCTTGCAGTGGGAAGAGGACGAACGCTCCCGGCGCAGCCTGGAGCGCCGTCTCCGGGAGGCGCACATCGGCCGTTTCAAGGCGCTGTGCGACTTTGACTGGCTCTGGCCGAAGCGGTGCGACCGGGCCGCCGTCGAGGATCTGATGTCGCTCGACTTCCTCCAGGAGGCGGCAAACATCGTGCTGCTGGGGCCCAACGGCGTGGGGAAATCGACGCTGGCGAAGAACATCGCGCATCAGGCACTGGTCTGCGGCCACACGGTGCTGTTCACGACCGCTGGCCAGTTGCTCGGCGATCTGGCGGCGCTCGACAGCGATTCGGCTCTGCGCCGGCGTCTGCGCCACTATGCGGCGCCAGATTTGCTCGCCATCGACGAGGTCGGCTACCTTTCCTATTCGAACCGCCATGCCGATCTGCTCTTCGAACTGGTCAGCCGTCGCTACGAGGGGAAGAGCACACTGGTCACGACCAATCGGCCGTTTGCCGAGTGGTCGGCGGTGTTCCCGAATGCCGCCTGTGTCGTTTCCCTCGTCGATCGTCTGGTGCACAACGCCGAGGTCATTTCGATCGAGGGCGATTCCTACCGGTTGAAGGAGGCAAAGGAACGTTCCGAGCAACGGGCGAAGCAACGGCGAAAGGCAAACTCATGAAGCCCTCGCTCTTGCCTTCCGGCCGCCAGCGCGGCATCCCCTTCCTCCTGCCCGATGACTGGACACCCGAGCAGGCGCTAGCCGTCGTCGAGTTGCTCGATGATCTGCGCGAGACGATTTGGAACCATTACCAGATCCCACTTCACGAACTCCTGCGCGAACTGTACGCGCCGACTTCCTCCGAGAAATTCGCTATCAACGAACCGGACGACCCTCCGTTCTGATTCCCGTTCGGCCGCAGTGGACCAAACGACAGGGGGCCTGTTCAGGCCCCCTGTCGTCGTTCGCCTTCTTCGCTACCTCGTCGCCAAGTATTGGCGGATTTACACAGCCACTAACAATCTCGGCCAGAACCGGGTACACCGCTTCCGGCGGCACCGGATCCAGCAGATTGCGAATCTGGTTATCGCAGGGAATCTCATGCACCCCGAACAACGAAGAGGCATGGTTCCGCCCCAACTGCTTCTGCATCCGGACTTGGCTATCGAGGAACGACGGGCTTTGCGAAAAAAACACGGCGAAGGCCGACAGCGCCGCATCCTCCCTCTCATAGCGCCGGGCGTTGCTCTGCTGACGCCCGTCGGACAAAGCCCGGAATGCCTCCCGAATCTTCTCGATCAAGGCGACGGCGGGGCTCTCGGCGCGGCGATGGGGGCAACGGTCGAAATGGTCCGGGTACCTGAAAATCATCAAAACTTCGATCAAGTTCGAGGTTAACACCATAACTAACTGTTTACCAGCATTCTTTTCAGAAAGGACAGAACTCCCCTCCCGCTTGATCTCCCAAGTCCGCCAACCCTCCTCCGCCAACCTTCCTCCGCCAACACCCGCGTTCCGTGGGTTTGAAATGAGAACTGCTGGCCGGCGAGACGTCTCATTGACGACCCAGGCCGACAAAGACATACTCCCGCCCAAAACGACTGCCTGCCGTTTCTCAGCAAAAAGGATCGAAGCCATGCCGAAGCCCCGCCTGTTTGCCTGCCTGCTCGTCGGAGCCATCGTCAGCCCGTTGGGTTGCACCACGCCGCAGTCGGGATCCCCGACGAATGTCCCGGAGATGAGCAATGCGCTGGCGCCGCTCGACGTCGATCCGGCACTCGAGGCGACTCCGCCCGTGGCCGCGACGCAGCCGACACCACCCGCGCCTGCCAGTGGCTGGCCGCGCCAGCTTGCTCTGGCGAATGCGACGGCGCTGGTTTACCTGCCACAAGTGGATGGCTGGCAAGGCAACAGGCTGAGTTTTCGTGCCGCGGTTGCATTGAAGACGGCTGGATCGAGCGACGCCACCTTTGGCGTGATCCGTGGCACCGCGCGTACCGGCGTCGATCGGCAGACGCGAACGGTTGCGCTGGACGACTTCGACCTGACCGAGGCCAGATTTCCCACACTTGCCGATCAGGGGCTTGCGTACCTGCCGCGGTTGCGCGCGCAGTTGCCAAAGGTCATGGCAACGATGCCGCTGGACGTTCTGCAGGGCGAGCTGGCCGCCGCGGGAACCGTAAGTGCCAAGGCGGTTACGGTAAAGAACGAGCCACCGCGGGTGATCGTCAGCACTACGCCGGCAATCCTGGTTCCCGTCGACGGCAGCCCGAACATCAAGACAGTCCCCGGCAGCAGTGTCGAGCGAATCATCAACACCCAGGCCCTGATTGTGCGAACCGGACTCGCAGGTCGCTGGTACCTGCATGTCTTCGATGGCTGGTTGAGCTCGACCTCGCTCGACGGTCCGTGGTCCCTGGCGAACGGAATTCCCGCGGGACTCGATCAACTCGCCCAACGCCTCGCCAAACAGGGTGTCGTCGACCTGCTGGATGGCGGTCCGCAGGCGAAACCGCGTCCCTCCCTGAGCAGTGGCGTGCCGACGATTTATCTGAGTCAGGTTCCGGCGGAACTGATCGTTTTTCAGGGTCAGCCGAATTTCATTCCGATCACCGGAACCGGTCTGCTCTGGGCCGAAAACACCACGGCCGACGTCTTGGTGAATACTGCGAACAATGAGTATTACACGCTGTTGTCCGGGCGCTGGTATCGCGCGCCCGGCCTGAGCGGACCCTGGACCTTCGTTCCGTCCACTGCCCTGCCCCCGGATTTCAGCCGCATTCCGCGGAATGCGCCGGCCGGCGTGGTTCTCGCCTCGATCGCGGGAACGCCGCAAGCGCAGGAGGCATTGATCGCCAACTCGATTCCGCAGACTGCGACCGTTCCGCTGACCAAGGGACCAAAGTTCACACCGGTACTCGATGGTGCGCCGCAGTTCCAGCCGATCGACGGAACGCCGTTGCGCTACGTCGCCAATTCGTCCGTGCCGATCATCGCAGTGGGCCCGCAGGCCTTCTACGCGGTTCAGGCCGGCATCTGGTTCACGGCTCCGGCGCTCACCGGCCCCTGGCTCGTTGCCAACAGTGTGCCGCCCGTAATATACGAAATTCCCGCCAGTTCGCCCTTGCATTACGTCACCTACGTCTACGTTTACGGTGCCGACAGCCAGGTCGCCTATGTAGGCTACACGCCGGGCTATCTGGGTACCGTCGTCGCACCGGATGGCGTCGTCGTCTATGGCACCGGCTACGCCTACACGCCGTGGATAGGATCGGTCTGGTATGCCGCTCCCTACACTTGGGGACTGGCTGCCGCTCCGATCTACAACCCGTACGTCGGTTTCGGCTTTGGCTTCGGCCTCGGTCTGGCGACTGCCGCCTGGGCAGCTCCTTACTGGGGCGGCGCGTATTACCATCCCGGATATTGGGGCTACCCCTGCTGTGGTTCGGCCAGTGCCAACGTCTACGGACATTGGGGAAACACCGTCTATGCGGGGAGTCGAACCTGGTACGCCAACGCCGACGGCAAGATCGGGACTGCGGCTGCCGGAAGCTATACCAACACGCGCACGGGAACCACCGGAAGCTACGCGGCGGGCCGCAGCTACAATGCCTATACGGGACAGGCGCAGCGCGGCTACGACCGAACTTTCGACACTGCCGGCGGGACGAGCGGCAACGTGGCGCGCGGCGGATCCTACAACACCTACACCGGGCAGCGCTCCTACGCTTCGAGCTTCTCGGCGACCGGTCCGCAAGGTAGTTCGGTATCCAAGACGGCCACTGCCACTGCCGGTCCCGAAGGCGTCGGCGCGCAGCATACGGTCACTGCCTATGACGCGCAGACCGGGCAAAGCAAGAGTTACACGTCCAGCGGCCTGTTCGGAGACCACTACGCCGGCGCCGACGGGAATGTCTACCGAAATTCCGATGGAGGCTGGCAACAGCACGGTGCCGGTGGTTGGCAGTCGGCGACCGGCGACACCTCCTGGGCAGATCGCGAACAGCAGGCGCGCAGCAATTACCAGGGTCGCGGCGGCTGGGGCGACAACGGCGGTGATCGTTTCGGCGGCGGCTGGGGTGGTGGCGACGATCGCTTTGGCGGTGGTGATTGGGGTAGCCGTTTCGGCGGAGGCGGCTTTGGCGGCCGTTTCGGCGGAGGTTTCCGTGGTGGCGGCCGACGCTGACGACTGCGAACGCTTGTGGCCGAACCATATCGAGGACAGCGCCGGGTTGCGGACCTTGCGAGCAATGCGCCATGGCCTGGCGGCGGTGGTCGCAGAGTTTCCAACGGATCGCGCAAGCCGTGGCAGCCGATCGGGGTCGGCCCTCTCGCGGTTGACGGTCTACTCCAGACACCGCCAGCTGGTACCACGATCTTTGGCAAGACTTCCGCGATCGATCAGACAGTGAAGACGAAGGACAGTATGGAAACGGACATCTCGACGACGAACCGGCATCGCCTGGCGCTGTTCCAGGGCCTGCTGCCGATCGAAAGGAAAGCCGCCATGCGCGACGCGCTGGCCGGCTTCACGCTGGCGGCGATGAATGTGCCGCAGGCCCTTGGCTACACCAAGATCGCCGGGACGCCGGTGGTGACCGGCCTGTACACCTTGCTGTTGCCCCTGCTGGCGTTTGCCGCGTTCGGATCTTCGCGTTATCTGGTGGTCGCAGCGGACTCGGCGACGGCAGCGATACTCGCCACAGGCCTCTCCGGTCTTGCCCCTCGCTACAGCGAGCATTACCTGGCGCTGGCGGGACTGGTGGCGCTGCTGACCGCCGGACTCCTGCTGCTGGCACGCCTTTTCAAGCTTGGATTCCTTTCCGATTTCCTCTCACGCACGGTGCTGGTGGGTTTTCTCTCCGGTGTCGGTATCCAGGTCAGCATCGCGGTACTCAACGAAATGCTGCGTGTGCCGGTGACCAGCAACCAGCCGCTCGGGCAGCTCTGGTCGGTCCTTCGTGAACTTCCGCAGGCACACTTGCCGACGCTGGCCGTTGCGTCCTGCGTCGTTGCCGTCATCCTCGTGCTCCGGCGTGTTGCGCCGCATCTTCCGGGCGCGCTGATCGCCGTGGTTGCCGCGATCGCCGCCAGCGCCGCCGGCGATTTTTCGGCGCATGGCATCGATGTCATTGGACCAGTCGCCGGGGGACTGCCGCGTCTGTCGCTGCCCGCACTCGATTGGTCGCTGGTCGTCCATCTGTTGCCGATCGCCGGCGCGTGTTTCATCATGATCGTCTCGCAGAGTGCGGTGACGTCCCGCGCTTATGCTACCCGGCATCACCAGTCGCTCGACGGCAACCGGGATCTGCTCGGGCTCGCGGCCGCCAACGCTGCGGCGGCGTGCAGTGGAACCTTTGTCGTCAATGGCAGCCCGACGCAAACGGCGATGGTGGAAACTTCCGGGGGTTCCAGTCAGTTGGCGCACCTGTCGACCATGCTGGTGGTGATGCTGGTCCTGCTGCTCCTCACCGGGCCGCTGCAATATCTGCCGATCAGTGCGCTCGGCGCCATCGTGTTTACGATTGCCATTCGCATGGTGGACCTGAAGGGGCTCGCCGACCTGCATCAGCGATCGCACGAGGAATGGATACTGGCGCTGATTACTGCTGCCGCAGTGGTCGTGCTGGGTGTCGAACATGGCATTCTGCTGGCCATCGGTCTTTCCTTGCTCGACCACGTGCGTCGCGGCTACCGGCCCAACACCGCCGTGATGATGCGCGACACGGCCGACAACTGGCGCATGCTGCCCGTGGCACCGGGACAACAGGCGGAACCCGGGCTGGTCGTCTTCTGGTTCGGCGCCGATCTTTACTATGCCAGCGCCAACCACTTCTGCGAACAGGCACGGGCCTTGGTCCATGATTCGCCAGCAAAGGTAAACTGGCTGGTGATCGACGCCGGTGCCATTACCGGCGTCGATTACTCGGCAGCCGGCGCCCTGGCGGACCTGCACGACGAGCTTGCCAAGAAGGGGGTACGCCTCGCCCTGGCGCACGTCAGCAGCGCCCTGCGCGAAGATCTGGATCGTCTGGCACTGACGCGAACCTTCGGCAGCGACATGCTCTTCGACAAGCTGCGCGATTGCGTTGCCGCCTACCGGGCGCGGCACCCCGGCGCCGGTGCGCCCGATTGAGTCGCTGGACCGGTGCCGATACGCGCGCTATCCTGTGCTCGGGCATTGAAATTCGTCGCGCCGAGTACTACCCTCACGCGTCCCCCACCTTTGCCTTTGCTAGTCGCCGGGGTAAACTGCCCAGCGCTGGTGACCACAGGCGACTTGCCGGAGGCCATCGTTTCCCACTGACCAACCCTGCGAAGGAGTTTTCCATGTATCAGAAAGTTTCGTCCTACCTGTCCGCGCTGGCCCTTGCCGTGATCGTCAGCGCCTGCGCCTCCCCTGGAGAGCAACCGGGTCAGATGGAAATCCGCAGCGGCGTGATCGAACAGATCACCCCGACGCAGCTGGCCAGCAATCATCATGCCGGAGTTGGCGCGGTGATCGGTGGCGTTGCCGGCCTCGGCATCGGCAGCCTGATCGGCGCCGGTACCGGCCGCGACGTGGCGATGGTGCTGGGGACAGTCGGTGGCGCTTTCGCCGGCAACGAAATCCAGAAGAAATATGATCAGCCGATTCCAGGACAACAGATCATCGTCCGCACCGGCAGCGGAGTGCTGGTTTCGGTCACCCAGCCAGTCAACTCGAGCCTCTACAAAGGCCAACGGATTTATATCGAAGGCAACGGCGAGAACGCGCGCGTCGTCCCACGCTAGGCAAGAACCGCTCCATGGTGTCGGGCCGGCGACGAGCCCGACGCCTGCAATCGAAAGAATCAGACATGTCTCGACTCACTCCCAGATTACGCTCTCCCGAGCGCCGACAAGACAGCCGATCGATCGGCAAAGCACTTGTCACCGTCCTCCTTCCAGTCGTGCTCGGCGCCTGTGCCCCAGACTGACAT
>WBZT01003579.1_pt1 | contig 10138 bp, 8 predicted proteins | sample 5204241 | NCBI WGS metagenome assembly WBZT01 (sample SAMN12344358, study PRJNA552823) | activated sludge metagenome | biome: Activated sludge suspended growth; feature: Nitrification reactor; material: Wastewater; isolation source: activated sludge from nitrification reactor of wastewater treatment...
GTCTATCAGCTCGCTTAACGGATTATCGGTCTTTGACTTAACTGTCGGCTTCATTTTGGCCCTCCCGTCCTTTTGGGACTATTAGTTTTTAATATAACCTTTGATAAAAAACACGGTAACTTACTTTATATATGGTCTCCTGTCATCCTAATGTTACAAATATAATTAAAATGCAAGTTAAAAATCAAGTAATCCAATAATTTAGCTCCATTTTAATATACTTAACTTTAAATAAAGTATGTAGTTACCAAAAATTTATTTCCTGTTAATCTAACCTTAATATCCCGTATATCGTTTCAATTCCGGGGCATCTTGGCAGATCATTTTTTGGATTCCCGGCCCGAACTTTGATTCTTACGACTTGATATAACCCATTATTATGGGTATTTTTATCAAATTTATCGGATTTATGGATACGTTCTACAGGATATACTATTACACCGCATTTACGGTATTTGTTCTAACGTGTATTATGGTAATATTTTCGCTTATTGTGGCAGGAATATCATTTTTGTATTGGTCTGTTATATACCTGCTCCAGTATGTTCTAAAACTAATCTAATACATAAGCTCTGAATTAAATCTTTCTATGAAAAAAACTACATTTTTTGTCTTATTACTCTCTTTTGCCGCCTCAATTATTACATTTCAATCCTGCAGGCAGGATGATATTGTTTCACCAATCGATACCACGGTCATTCCCGCAGATACTACCAAAATTTTCTCCAATACATATGGCTCTAATCTTTCGGACCTGGTTACTGGAGTTCAGCAGACAAATGATAATGGTGTGATAGTCTGCGGATTTACGATTTCCACCGCATTCGGCGATAACGATATATTCATTATCCGTTATGACGGCAGCGGCAATATCCTTTGGTCAAACCTCTACGGCGGAAGCGGCAACGACCAGGCTACAAGCATGGCAAAATGCGGTGACGGCGGATTCATAATCACCGGGCATACAACGTCATTCAGCGGTACCTTCGACCCATTCACCATCAAGATAACGGCATCCGGAACAATTGAATGGACCCGGTACTACCCCTGGTGGAATGAAGATTACGCAAATAATGTCATCCAAACCTCTGATGGCGGATATATGCTGACGGGATACTCCAATTCATTCGGTTCAGGCGGTTATGATATCTATACCCTCAAGATAGATCAAAGCGGCTCTGTAATGTGGGCAAGATGCTTTGGCGGTGGTGAAAATGATTTTGGAAATGCGATAGTTGAAACCCCTGAAGGCGGATACGTTGTAGGCGGTTACACATTTTCATATGGTGTAATGGGTGATGCGCTTATTATGAAGCTTTACGGAGACGGCGTTAAGATATGGAGCAAAAATTACGGCGGTATAGGTCTTGATAATGTTAAGAATATAAAAAAGGCTACCAGCGGCTATATTGCATGCGGTACAACAAGTTCATTCGGATTGGTTGATGAAGATGCTTACGTGTTTAATATCGATAACCAGGATGGCTTTGTTTACTGGTCCAGAACGTTTGACGGCAATGCAGGCGGTCCTTCAGGGTTTTCGAAGGTAATGCAGTCGCCTGATGGCGGATTTATGCTTGCCGGGTTTACACAAAATGATATCAAGAATGCAAATGATGCCATGCTGATAAAACTCTATGGTGATGGCGAGTTTGATTACGGCAAGCTTTTCGGAGGTGTATCAAATGACCAGGCTGTATCTCTCACATACAAACAGGATGGCGGGATCCTTCTTGCCGGCACTACAGCATCATTCGGCGCCGGAAGCAACGATATTTACCTGTTAAGCCTGTATAATGATGCGACAGGCTGCGGCCCTGATAATCCGTTCACGCCGATCGCAGGGACTCCAACTACCGAAGTTTTTACTGCCGATGTGATCGATATGAATATTAATTATGAAACCAATACCCCGGCATGGAATGTTGCAGTATTTTCAGTTACGCCTAATACACAGTGTATCCAGCCGCCTCAAAACGGCCTGGAACCGGAAAATAACCAGGTAACCAAACATTGAAAGTACCTACATATCACAAGTTCGGTATAACCAAGGCACAGATACTTAAGAGTGAATCCAGGGATAAAAAGATCTCCGAAATACTTACGCATCACCTCACCATTGGTATAGGTATAGCCTTCGGGCTGGTTCTGTATGTACTTTATTTTGATAAGGTGCGGCCGGATACTTTTCTCCAGATAGTCATGCAGATAACACTGTTCGCCAGTATGGGGATACTTTGTGTGGGTGTTCCTGCAGTTCTTTTCAAGCTGGCGGAGATGTTCTATTTTAAGCAAATAAAAGCTAAGACGGAAGAATCAAAGACCATTGCGAATTACCAGGAGCAGCGTGAAAATTACGATTTTTGGAAGCTGAGAAAAGACTTCAGCTTCTGGAATATCCTTGACGGACTGAGCTTCGAAAAAGAGATCATGAATGTTTATATGTATCTGGATTATAACGATAAAGAAGATCTTTCTGATGAAGACTTTCCTGATGACAGGATATTGGAGTTTGAAAACGAACTTGTTTACTTTTCATTTTATACCAAAGCAGGAGAGTTTTCTGATAACAAAGAAATAGACATGCTTCTGGAAAAAGCGGCAAAGCATAATTGTACTAAGGCATTCCTGTTTTCGAAGAACGGCTTCAAAAAACAGGCAGCAGAATATGCAAAGGATAAACCAATCAATTTATTAGATATAAACGGGATAATTAAAGTTGTCAGAACAATTAAGATCAAAGGCTGAAGCAGCTAAGCGAAATACAAATAAAAACACTAAGATCCTTGCAACCATAGGCCCGGCGTCAGATTCAAAAGATAATATCATCGAGCTCATTGGAGCGGGCATTGATGGCGTACGCCTTAACTTCTCGCATGGCGGGCATGATTATTATGACCAGGTTTTCAAAAATGTGAATGATGCATGTGTTGTAACAAGCGAGCCAATCGCAATCCTGATCGACCTTCAGGGCCCCAAGATACGCGTGGGTGAACTCCTGCTTCCGGAGTATGAGCTAAGGGAGAACGACCAGCTTGAGATCACAATGAATGACATCAGTGGTACAAAGGAGAGATTTTCATGTTCATACAAAGGCCTGGCTAAGGATGCAAAGATCGGCGATAATATTTATATCGATGATGGGCTGATCAAGCTGCTGGTAGTGGCAATTGACCATGATTCACTCTTCTGCGTTGTTCTGGAAGGCGGCACGCTTAAGCCGCGCAAAGGAATGAACCTTCCCGGAATGGAACTGAGCCTGCCCTCACTATCCGAAAAGGATTATGAAGACCTTGATTTCGCTCTTACTCACAGGGTAGATTTTATCGCTCTTTCATTTGTGCGTAAGGCAAGCGATATCATAGAGCTTAGAAAATACCTGCTTGATAAAGGCTTCGATAAAAATATTATCGCGAAAATTGAAAAGCCTGAAGCAGTAAAGAACTTTGACGAGATACTGGATGCTTCTGACGGTATTATGATAGCGCGCGGCGATCTTGGCGTAGAGCTTCCGCCTCAGGAAGTACCTGTTATCCAGAAAAGCATAATACGCAAGTGTAATATGTACGGCAAAATGGTCATTACAGCTACGCAGATGCTGGAATCGATGATCCACAATGCTGTGCCAACTCGTGCCGAAACCTCAGATGTTGCAAATGCAGTGTGGGATGGTACCGATGTTGTTATGCTCAGCGGCGAAACATCGGTAGGGGAGTACCCGATCGAAACTGTTCAAATGATGCAGAATATTCTTATTGAAACGGAAGCTAATATGGATCTGGTCCGGTATGACCGCAACAGCGCTCCTTTAACTCTTGAAGAAACTGTGTTCGATTCAGTAGGCAATGCGCTTTCAGATATGGCAGTGAAGCTTAAAGCTGAGGCAGTGGTTTCCTTCACCCGCAGGGGAAGAATGGCCCGCGCCATGTCCAAATTCCGGCCGGCAACCAAAATTGTTGCCATGAGCGATAGCTTCGAGGTTATGAATGTACTCAGGCTGATTTGGGGAATAATACCAATTTATTTCGAAGACCTGCCTGACGAAAAAACGGCAATTGAGGCCGCAACAAGGATAATCAGGGAGAAAAATATCGTTACTGAGGGTTCGACTGTAATATTCACATCCGGCGCTCCCGTTGATGAATCGGGCAAAGATATCTGGATACGCTTCGCAAAAGCCTGAAAAACGGTAATTCCTGTAGTTTTTCTAACCCTTTCACGTAATACAATTCACTACAAAAAGTTGATACTCTGAACTACATACAAACCTGTTTTAACAAGCTATATTTGTATAGAAAGAAAAGAGAAAGAGACGTGAAAGCAAATAAAAATACTCTTATGAAACAGATGACATTAGCAGTTTACATAATCAACCCCTTCTAGTTTTTACCGCATAACAACTTCTTTTAACTCCTCCTGAAATCCCTTCCGGTATATATCGGAAGGGATTCTTCTTTAATATCTCATTAGTTATGCTTAAGACTTTAATTATTGGTTCTTAATCCATAAATTTACTGACTTTGAAAACACTCATAGCAATCATGGCATTGTTGTGCCTGCATTTGCCTGTTAAGGCCGATTCCGATATTGACGGCAAAACGGTTTCGTTCACACAATTCATAAACGAAATGGCAAAATGCAGCAGGTACACCACGTTCGAAAACGTCAAGATCCGATATGTTCTGCCTGAAGACAAAACCGGGATGGATGGCAGATTCAACGGCGGAGCCGGCGAGCTTTATATCAGCTCAAGCATCAGGCTTGTGAATTGCGATTTTGATGTTGACTACTGGCTGGTTTTGCGTAATGTTACTTTTATGGACTATTTTGCCGTAGCAAACTCCTTTCCCTTAAAGGCCATTTTCAAAGAGTGCACATTTAAAAAAACACTTCGCATTTATAATTCAAATGTTGATTTTATCGATCTTGATAGCTGCAGGCTTGAGCACGGATTCAAGTTCTTCAGGAATACTGTGAAGGAAAGACTAACTATCAGGAATTCATTTATTACTGTGAACCCATCACTGTTTGGTGATACGGATGCTCTTGATATGGAGCCGAGGCTCTTCAGGCTTTCGAACAAACAGGATGGATTCGATCTCATTATTCAGAATACCGTATTTGATCTGCCTTCGGAGTTGAAAAAAGACCCCAATTTTTTTATTATACTAACACAGTCAGATTTCAAAAATCTCTCTTTCACGAAAAATACAGTGAGCACTACCGTTGACCTTTCAGAATCAACGGTTGATAACGCTTTTGTCACAAACGAATGCAGCTTTGGCGGTAGTGTAATTCTTGATGCATTTAACATTAATCCAATTAATACCCGGGTGCAGTGGTCAACGGTAGCAGGAAACCGCATTGCGATAATTGATCATACCAATGGAGCAGTCTATAACGGAAACTTTGCTGATAGTATTGGAAGCGAAGTTCGGTTTGCAAGCCTAATAAGCTGCTACGCTAATTTCTATAATGCATTCAAAAGCCAGGGTAACCGTATTGCCGCAAATGCCTGTTATGTTGAGTGGAAGGATATAGAAACCGCATACCTGAAGCATCTTTACTCCAGCGGGCAGGATAAAAGTGTTTTTTTTAACTACCTTATGAATGTATTCCTGAAGACATTTTGTGATTATGGCACAAATCCGCTTAAAGCAATACAAATAGCCTTTTATGTTCTGCTGTTCTTTGCTGGAATATACTTTTTCTTTCCTTATTCAATTCTTTCATTTCACAAACGCTCTATGTTTGACCAGCTAAAAATATACGGACACTATCTTTCATCGCCAAAGTCACTGCTTGAAATTGAGGATTCAGTCATAGCCAAAGAGATCAAAACCCCTACTTACAATGAGTATATGAGCTTCGTTACAGAATCAAAAGGCAGGGTGCCGTGGTATTTCAATATTTTCGGTAAGCCATTATATTTCCTTGAGCTGATACGGAATAAGCCCACAAAGCTTTTTTACAGGCTGATCGATATTTTCCCCGACGAATGGGAAACAATGAGCAGCACCAAAAAAGTAATTGCAACCGTTTTATATGGTGTGGTTTTCATCGTTACGGTACTTTGGTTCTTTCTGATACATGTTCTCGACTCTGTTGCGCTGAGCCTGAATGTGTTTTCAACTCTGGGCTTCGGCCAGATTCCCATCAAAGGCATTCCAAGATACCTCACGATTCTGGAAGGATTCATTGGATGGTTCCTGCTTAGTATATTCAGCGTATCCCTCATCAGCCAGGTAATTCAGTAGTGAAATGTCAAATGTCAAAATTCAAATGCCAAAAAAATAATTCTTAAATATCCGTTGACCCTAGAAAATGAATTTTTTTAGCTCCGCAGGAGCGACATGTTAAACCAATGGCAAACACTCATTCTCAAATTTATTTTCAAATTGTATTTGCAGTAATTGCCATTCTAAATGATCTCTGCAATGTTGTTTTTGATTCTTAAATATTCGATTGATCCTAGAAAATGAATTTTTTTAGCTCCGTAGGAGCGTTATGTTTGTAGAAAGTCATATCCCCAATATAGTAGCTCCGTAGGAGCGACATGTTAAACCAATGGCCAATACATATTCTCAAATTTATATTCAAATTGTGTTTGCGGTTAATGGCAGACAAAACCTGATCCGCAAAGAACACAAAGAAGAACTCCATAAATACATTACGGGTATTCTAAAAAAACAAAAACAAAAATTACTTGCTATAAATTGTATGCCGGATCATGTGCATCTGTTTGCCGGCTTGACTCCTGATATTTGTATTTCCGACCTAATGAGAGATGTCAAATCGAGTTCATCCGGATTCATCAATGACAAACGATTCATCAAAGGGAAGTTCTCCTGGCAGCATGGATTTGGTGCATTTTCCTATTCACATTCGCATATTGACAGGGTAGTGAAATACGTATTAAACCAGGAGGAACATCAAAGAAAGAGAACATTTCGCGAAGAATATTTGGGATTGCTGGAGAGGTTCAATGTGGAGTACAATCCCAGATATGTATTTGAGTTTTACGATGAATAACATGCCGCTCCTACGGAGCTATGATTAGTAACAGAAACAAGCTACAAACATGCCGCTCCTACGGAGCTATGATTAGTAACAAAAACAAGCTACAAACTTGCCGCTCCTACGGAGCTATGATTAGAAACAGAAACATGGCTACAAGCATACCGCTCTTGCGGAGCTATCATAAGAAACAGAAACATGGCTACAAACATGCCGCTACTACGGAGTTATCATAAGATACAGACACATTTTCTACAATCGTATCACCCATTCGGGGTTGAATATTTTATATTTAAATACCGTAATTTATCGGAACTTGTATTATGAAAAATCGTTATATTTGTTACAATAATTGAGGAAAATACTAAACATATCGCTTTCAATAATTCTGGTATTTTCAGTGTTTGCGCTGAATATCGCAGGAGTAATTAATTGCTCTGCTTCAATAGAGGGCAATTGCTGCCATACTTCTAATATGGTAAAGCCCTGCTGTGTTAAAAACCTGAAAATTACTTCTGATGACCGCTTATCTGCTCATTGCGGTTGCAGCATGAAAGAAACCGGTCAAATGGCCGACCTCTACATAGAACTCAAAACCTCAAGTTCAAACCTGACATCAAAAATTGTTGATAATGTTGCTCTGACAGAAACCGCATCATTTTTCCTATCCAATGCGGGAAATATTCCCGTGTATTCACCACCTCCGGTCAATTTAAAAGATACATATCTTTACAACCTTTCCCTCCGGATTTAAAATAGATTATTTATTCCTGCTTATTGTTGCGTAAATAACACTATTCTGAAATTCAAATACATTTTAAAAATGAAAACCAGATTGATAGCTGCATCTATATTTGTTGTATTGTTTGCTTTCGTTTCAACCAATTCATTCAGCCAGGAAAAAGAATGCTGCAAGGATAAATCTTCAAGCCATTGCGGCGATAAAAAAACTTTAAATGAGAACAAAGACGGTAAATGCTGCGATAAGCATGGTAATGCCGGCGGCGATTCATCCGTAACCGGAATGACATGCCTTGTTTCCGGCGAAGCTATCGGCGAAGGCCAGGGAGTTAAATTCAGCTATTACGGAAAAGAATATACTTTCTGCTGCGAAGGCTGTGTTGCGAAATTCAAAAAAGAGCCGATGGATTATATAAAAGAAGAGATCAACTGCCCGGTAATGGGTGAGAAAATTGAATCAAAAGATGTTTTTGTAATGCATGAAGGTACAAAATATTATCTCTGCTGCAAAAGCTGTCTGAAGAAATTCGAAAGTGACCCTGATAAATATAAAAATGGCAGCAAGAATTAGTTTATAAAGAAAATTATGAAGATCCCGCCAAGTTCACTTTGGGCGGGATTTTTTTTAAAACAATTTGACTATTTCTATTCACAGAACCGTTTGAAGTAAACAATTGTTTTCCACAGAGTATTTCAACCATTTAGCTGTACTTTTTTTGACTCATCCTGATGTAATTAATACTAAGCTTTTGTTGTTATTATTCTCAAGAGTCAGATAAATTTCCATATTTGACTTGTTTGAACAATATTTACATATTACTATTGCATCCAATGGCATTATTCAGGAAATATTTCGCACCCTTCGTACTGGTTTTAGCGTTTTTTGCGCTTAACGGTGCAGAGTTTTTCCACCATCATGATGGATGCGAGTCAAGGCAGCAGGAAAGCAAGTGCCCTGCTTGTATCTTAACAAATACCGCGCACCAGACTTTTCCGGAAAGCGTTGATACATTAACACCCTACTTCGTTTATGAATTATCACTTGAAAAATACGTTACACCAATAAATGAGACCCTTAAGAAAGATAATCTAAAGAACAAAGCACCTCCGGCAGCATAGTTTTTCCTTCGTATTTTTTATTTTATATAAACTAACTTCTGAAAGGGATTATTATGCGCTTTATTAAAAAGCAGCTTGCTTTATTGGTATTATTATTAATTGCAGTTACCCCTGTTTTATACCTCAATGGTTGCGGCGAAGATAGCGTTACTACACCGCAAAGCGAACACTTTGAACCTGCCGGATTGTTCATCATTCCCGAAGGTTCAAGCGATACAATTTTGCAGGTCTTTAACGGGGTGGTAAGAGCCGGCGATACGCTGAAAGCTCCCCTGAATATTCTTTCGACTCACTGGGAAGTTTCGTTTTGGGATGAAAATAAAAATGTTCTTGCCCCGCCTTCAGATGGCAGCCATACACTCGGCTTCACAATCAGGGACGCATCTGTCGTAGAAACCGAAATGGATAGTCCGACTGATTGGGCTTTCCATCTGAAAGGGCTCTCGCTTTCTCCTGATACTACTTCTATGCAGATCAAGATCCTTCATGAAGGGCATTCTGATTTTACAACTCCATTCATACCGGTTAAAGTCGATCCATGTGAGATACCCGACCCGGCAGGATTTGTAGTTATTGATACTGTAACCAACCAGATAGTAGCCCGCGATTCAGCAGGAATCCAGACCGGCGATACCATAACTATCAATGTTGGTTCATCAACCAATAGGCTTAAAATATTCTGGCTTGATAAGGAAGGCGAGAGATTCCAGCCATGCACCGCATATACGCTTTCTGCGAATGCAAACCCGACCGGTATTGCCAACTTCACCAATAAGCTGGGAGAGTTCTCATTTAAAATAGAAGGTATTGCTGCGGGAACAACGCTGATATCTATCCGTCTATTCAGGGATGCTAATTTGGTCTACGGAACCAGAAATATGCCCGTGAGAGTTAACTGAAACAAATGAAGAGTCGGTTTATTAAAAACCTCCTGCTTTTAGCAGGAGGTGTTTATTTACTGTGTGCTGCACAGGCGTACAGTGATTCTACAAAAGTTACCGGTATTGCTGCAGATGCTGAGGATCTTTCACCGCTGGCGAATGTTCTCGTGAGTATACAAGGTTATTCTTCTGCGTTTACAAATACCAAAGGCGAGTTTACTTTGACTGTACCTGCTCCGGGCAACTATGAGATAGAAGCCTTTCTTGCCGGATACAAATCATTCAGACTTTCTGTTGTTGTAAAGCAGGGAAGGGAGAATGTATTTTATATCAGAATGATGCCTTCGGGATTTACGACTGATGTGATAACTGTTACCGAC
>WBZT01003580.1_pt1 | contig 10138 bp, 7 predicted proteins | sample 5204241 | NCBI WGS metagenome assembly WBZT01 (sample SAMN12344358, study PRJNA552823) | activated sludge metagenome | biome: Activated sludge suspended growth; feature: Nitrification reactor; material: Wastewater; isolation source: activated sludge from nitrification reactor of wastewater treatment...
AACTGGAGCGCCGGTGGAACCGCGAACTTCGCCGATCATTTCATCAATTGTGTGAGCAATGTTTGGCGGCCCGGCCCCATGTCCGATCCCGCAAAACTTCCCATAGCCATGAAGGGCGGCCAGCCGGACATGGCGAAGGGATACCTGAGCGGGAATATCTTTGAGTCGCGCCCGGACCTGACGCGTGACAACTATGCCGCCCTTGATTTTCACCGTTGGTTGCACGAAGGCAGCAACTACAAGTATCGGGGCCAGTTGGCGGACTGGAAAGTTGACGCACCTCCCGATCTGGGAGCGAACCTACCCGTGACCCAATCGGCGGCCATGGCGTTTACCAGCGTCCTGGCCCGGGCAGGCGCATCGCTGCATCGGGATGCGGTGGATGAGCGGATAACGCAGAATGTCCGGCAGAGCAAAGGCAAGTTGATTGATTCCCAATCCGAGGTGGGAGGGTGGCCCGTGTTGGCCAGCGCCCCGGCCCCGGCGGACCGCGACCGCGATGGAATGCCCGATGTTTGGGAAGGAGCCCGCGGCCTGAACCCGCGCGAGCCCGCGGACCACAAGGGGGACCGCGACGGCGACGGCTTCACGAATCTCGAGGAGTATCTAAACAGCCTGTGCCCGCAGTAGTCCGGGGCGGCCGGAATCCTGAGGCAACCAGCGCAGGCTGATTTCACTGCGCTATCAGGCCAGGTTTGGCACTTCAAACCCTGGGCGGTAATCCCGCTTGATGTGCTGATTCGCTTCCGCTTCCTTGAAGCGCTCCGTCTTGGTGTCAAATTCCAGCGAGCGTCCCAGCCGATAAGAGATATTCCCGAGCTGGCAATGAACACAAGAGTGGTGGGCGTCGAGGGTGGACACGGACATGTCCCCGGGATTGCGCGAGCGCACGGCCTTGAAGAAGCGATCCCACTTGCTGCCTTTATCCGGTTCGCTGGCGGATTCGGGCACCGGCATGGCCTCGCGTTCGGCGGTCTTGCCTTCCTTGTAGGTGAAGAATCCTTTGCCGACGACGTAAAATCCTTTCGTGCCCAGGAAGCTATTCCCGCAATTGCCGCCGTCGCATTCCTCGAACGAGCCGAGATTACGCACCTGGAAGGTCATGATCGAGCCGTCCGCGTAAGTGAACGTCGTGGCTTGGGTGTTGGGCGTCTGACCATCGTCATCCAATCCGAAACGCCCCCCGGAACTATACACGCGGTTCGGCAGTCCGCGGTTGTGCCCCCAAAAGGCGATGTCCATTTGATGCACGCCCTGGTTGCCGATCTCGCCGTTGCCGTAGTCCCAGAAATAATGCCAGTCGTAGTGAACGAACAGGCCGGGTTTTTTGCGGTCGGCGTTGACCAAGTAATCCCGGTCGCGAGCCGGTCCCTGCCAGAGCGTCCAGTCCAGGTTCGCCGGAACCGCGCCGGGGCGGCCGTGTCCAATCGAGCCGCGATTGCCGTTCTTGTAAACGTATCCGCGCGATTCCACGATCGTTCCGATGAAGCCGTCATGGATCAACTTGATGTCCCGGCGCAGCGTGGAATTGGAGCGGCTTTGCGTGCCGTGCTGGACGATGCGCTTGTATTTCTCCGCGGCGGCGACGAGTTGGCGGCCTTCATAAATACTGTGCGAGAGCGGCTTTTCCACATAGACATCCTTGCCCGCCTGGCAACCCCAGATCGCGGCGAGCGTATGCCAGTGGTTCGGGGTGGCGATCGTGATGGCATCAATTTCCTTGTCCGCCAGAGCTTCGCGGATGTCCTTGTAGAGTTTGGGCGCTTTGCCTTGCGCTTCGGACACGATCTTCGCCCCGCGCTCGCGGACTTCGGAGTCCACGTCGCAGAGCGCGACGTATTCAGCGGCGTCCTTCATTTTGAGAATGTCGTTGATGTGCGAACGGCCCTGGCCGTTGAAGCCGATCGTACACATCCGGATGCGGTCGTTTGCGCCGAACACTCGGCCTTGCGCCATCGTGCCCGCCACGATGACGGCGGCGGTGGTTTTGCCGATGAATTGTCTGCGGGTCAGTGCCATAACATGCTGTTGGGTTGGATTTGATGAGCCGCGCTGCAACGACAACTGAATTGACCATCGAATTCAGCGCCCGCGCGTCGGCGTGAGTGGAGGGCTATACTGATTGGGGCCGGAAGACAAGCCTGCAATGTGATCGCAAGGCCGGCCATTGACCGCGCGGCGTCAGGCGTCCTAGACTCGCCGGCACATGCCAAACTTCGCCCTCGCGCAACTGGATGAAATTGCGCCCAAGCGCTGTCCGTGCGGTCAGGCCCGCCGGGCATTCGCGGAATTTCCCGGCGCGGTCGCCAGCCTGCACCTGGTGAATATCACGACGGATTCCCAGGCTCATTATCATCGGCGGATGACGGAGATTTACCTCGTGCTGGAGGGGGAGGGGGAAATCGAACTCGATGGCGAACGCTTTCCCGTCAAGCCAATGACCGCCATCTACATCCGGCCCGGCTGCCGGCATCGCGCCATTGGCCGGCTCAAGCTGATCAACCTTCCCGTGCCGGCATTCGATGAAGCCGATGAATGGTTCGATTGAGCGCAACGCGGCGAAGCCGCAAGCGAAGGCGCGCCGACCGCTGAGTCCGCACGTTGCTCGCTGCCAGTTTGGAACGCGCGGACTCGGCGGTCCGCGCTCCGGGAATATTCCCGACAAAACGAGCCATTCGGACGGAGTGCAGTGCAAAGTGTTCTGAACTTCAACAGGCTATGAAACAACTGATGCGACTTTGGCTGGCGGTGGTTCTCCTGGCGGTGGCCGCGGGCTGCCGGACCTCGTCGCCCGTTCCCGCGCGCGGCAGCTATCTCATCGGCTACACGGATTTGCAGTGTGATGATCCCCGTGGGCAGTTCTACAACTGGCGAACTTCGCGCGCAATGATCGTCCGCGCCGATGGGACGGGACGCCGGGAGATTGGCGCGGCGCTGATCACCCGCGCAAACAGTTGGACGCAGTTCGCCGGTTGGTGGTCCGATGGCCGGCGGGCGATCATCAATTGCGCGTGGGAGAGCGAGGAGAATTATTTGTGGGAACGGCAACACCAGACGTTTCGGCACACGGAGGGTTGGTTGCTCGACGGTTGTCTGGTGGACACCGTGACGGGGGCGAGCTGCAACCTGACCGGCGTCGAGCGCGTCAGTGACTACAATGCCGGCCTTGCTCCCTGGCCGGGCGACCCCAAGCGTGCCACGTTTGGTCCGGTGATCAACGGCGTCCAGCATCCGTTCGTCATGGACAGCGATGGCCGGAACAAGCGCGATCTCTCCAGCGGCAAAGAAGGATTCACTTACGCTTGCAGCGTCTCGCCGGATGGCCAGCGCATCACCTACAACAAGGATTATTTGGTTTATGTCGCGGACCAGGATGGTTCCAATCCACGTCGCGTGGACGAAGACGCTGCGCATCCATTCCAGTTCATTCCCACCTGGTCACCCGACGGAAAGTGGATTCTGTTTCTGGCGGGGGAACATTACCGGTGTCACCCGCACCTGGTCCGCGCCGATGGCACCGGGCTCCGCAAACTCGCGGATCGCGGCAACTACATTGGCACGATGGAGCCGCTGACGGTGGCCGATTTCCATTCCAGCAGCAGCGACATCCCCACCTGGTCCCCGGACTCGCGCTGGGTTTATTACACGGCGCAGGTCGGCGAGGCGGTGGAACTGATGCGGGTTGCCATCACGGGCGAGGTTGAACAACTCACGCACAGCCGTCCCGGTATTGCGCACTACCATCCGAAGGTCTCGCCGGACGGGCGGTGGGTGGTGTTCGGCTCGACGCGCGAAGGTGCCGGCGCGCAGTACGTGGCCAACGCCGATGGCAGCGACATCCGGCCCATCACCAGACCCACGCCGGGCCGCGTGCAAATGCACGCGCATTGGCAGCCGCTGAAACGCTGAGCGCTCGGGATCAGTACGCCAGCGGCGCAAGCGAAGCTTGCCCTGCCGGCCACGGCGCGGTTACAAACAGCAAAGTCATGAGACTCAATCATACGCAATTCGCATCCACCACGCTCACGTTGGTTCTGCTGGGGCTGCTCGCCGCCGGCTGCAAACCGGCCACGACGCCCGCCCCCGGCGAGGCGGGCAAGCCGCGCGTGGCCCTGATCATGAAATCGCTCGCCAACGAATTTTTCCTCACGATGGAGAACGGCGCAAAGGCCCACCAGCTCACGCACGCGGCGGATTACGATCTGATCGCCAACGGCATCAAGGATGAACTGGATGTCAGCCGGCAGATTGATCTCGTGGAGCAGATGATTTCGCAGAAGGTGAGCGCGATTGTCATCGCCCCCGCGGACTCGAAGGCACTCGTGCCGGTCTGCAAAAAGGCCCAGCAGGCGGGGATCACCGTGGTCAACATAGACAACAAGTTCGATGACGCGGTGCTCGCGGCGAGCGGGGTGAAGTTTCCGTTCGTCGGGCCGGACAATCGCAAAGGCGCGAAAGCCGTGGGCGATTTTCTCGCGGGCAAGCTCAAAGCCGGCGATCCGGTGGTGTTGATCGAGGGCGCGCCGAACGCGTTCAACGGCGTTCAACGCAAGCTGGGTTTCGAGGATGCGATGCGCGCCGCGGGCATGAAGATCATCAGCTCGCAATCGGGGTTTTGGGAAACCGACAAGGCGAATCTGGTCGTGGCTGCCTTGATCACGGAGCATCCCGACGTGAAAGCCGTGCTCTGCGCCAACGACAGCATGGCGCTGGGCGCGGTGGCCGCGTTGCGGGCCGCGGGAAAACTGGATCGCGTGTTGGTGGTTGGCTATGACGGCATTGGCGCCGTGCAACAGTTGATCAAGGAAGGCAAGATTCTCGCCACCGCCGAGCAGCATGCCGACCGGCTGGCCATCTTCGGAATCGAATACGCGCTTGAGATGCTGAAGACAAAAGCCACACCCGCCGATCGCGAAACGCCGGTGGACCTCGTGACCGCGCAAGCGCCCGGCGGCAAATGACGGACGCGCCGGCCAACAGCGTTCCGCCGGCTGCCTGGCGCGGTCTGCTCGCCGATTACCTTGGGCTGGGGGTCGCGCTCGCGTTGCTGGTGCTCGTGTTCAGCCTCTCGACGCGGCATTTCTTCAGCCCGGAAACCTTCCGAACCATCGCCAACCAGATTCCCGCCGTGCTGCTGGTGGCCACCGGGATGACACTCGTGCTGATCGTGGCGGAGATTGACCTGTCCGTCGGTTCGGTCCTGGGCTTGTGCGGCGCCGTCACGGGGGTGGCGTTGACCCAATGGCATTGGCCGCTTTGGCTGGCGCTGTCGGCGGCGATGCTCGTCGGCGCCGGCTGCGGGGCGTTCAATGGTCTCGTGGCGCTCCGCTGGCAACTCCCGTCGTTCATCGTCACGCTGGGAATGATGGAAATGGCACGCGGCGCGGCGCACGCCGTCACCCAATCCCAGACGCAATACATCGGTCCGGCAATTGAAGGCATCGCCAGCCGGGCGGTGTTGGGCTTGTCGCTGCCGTTCCTGCTCGCGCTGCTCGTGGTGGCGGCGGCGCAAGTCACGTTGTCGCGCGCGGTGTTTGGCCGATACATGCTCGCCGTGGGCGCAAACCGGGAAGCCGCGCGCCTCAACGGCATCAACCCCAATCGCGTCAAGCTCGCCGTCTTCGTCATCGCCGGGATGCTGGTCGCGCTGGCTGCGATCATTGACACCTCGCGCTTTCAATCGGCGAACCCGAACGCCGGCTCCGGTTTCGAGTTGCAGGCCATCGCGGCGGCGGTGATCGGCGGTACGAGTTTGATGGGCGGACGTGGCTCCGTGGTGCGGACCCTCATGGGCGTGTTGATCATCGCGGTGTTGAACTCCGGGCTGGCGTCCATCGGGGCAAAGGATGAGATCAAACGCCTCGTCACCGGCGCGGTCATCGTGGCGGCCGTAATCGCGGATTACTACCGGCACCGCTTCAGCAAAGGGCGCGCGACATGAAACCACGCATCCTTGTCGTCGGTAGTTCCAACACGGACATGATCGCGCGTGTGCCACGCATTCCGCGCCCGGGTGAAACCATCCTGGGCGGCGAATTCGCGACCGCTGCCGGCGGCAAAGGCGCGAATCAGGCCGTGGCCGCCGCCCGGGCGGGCGGCGACGTGACGTTCATTGCACGGCTCGGCAAAGACATGTTCGGCGACCGCGCACTGGCCGGGTTCATTCGCGATGGCATTAACGTGCGGTTCGTTCGCCGCGATCCGCGCCAGCCCTCGGGCGTGGCATTGATCTACGTTTCGGACTCGGGCGAGAACAGCATCGCCGTGGCGCCGGGCGCGAATTCGCGGCTTTCACCCGCGGATGTGCGGCGCGCCCAGGCGCAGTTCAAGCGAACCGACGTGCTGCTCACGCAACTGGAAACGCCGCTGGCCTCCGTTCGGATGGCGCTGGAATGCGCGGCCCGGCAAGGCGTGCTGACCATTTTGAATCCCGCGCCCGCGCGCGAACTGCCAGCGGATCTGCTGCGCCGCGTTGCGATTCTCACGCCGAACGAAACCGAGGCGGAATGGCTGACGGGCGTGAAAGTGACCGGTGAAGTTTCCGGTGTTCGGGCCGCCGCCAAGCTGCGCTCGCGTGGAGTGCAGACGGTCATCATCACGTTGGGCGACCAAGGGGCGCTCGTGGTGAATGAAACCGGCCAGCGCCGCGTTCCCACACTGAAGGTGAAGCCGGTGGACACCACGGCGGCGGGGGATGTCTTCAACGGCGCGCTCGCGGTCGCGCTGGCCGAGGGCAGGCCACTGCTCGAAGCGGTGCGGTTCGCCAACACGGCGGCGGCAATCTCGGTCACGCGGCTCGGCGCTCAACCATCCGCGCCAACGCGCCGCGCAATCGAGCGCCGGCTGGTCCGGCACGATTGAATTTAGTGGCCGGAGGTCAGCCGTTGCACCAACCAATCCTCGTAAGCCGCGAGGTTTTTCCAGGACGTGGCCACGTTCATCGGTTTTGCGGCAGGGTCTTCGAGCGTGTAACCCTCATCGTTCACGCGGATGCCCAACCGTTCCATGCCGCACAGGTCCTGGCGGCACGCCAGATAAACCGCCACGGTGTCGAACAACGTTGTGCTGCGCACCGAAACGTTGGCCAGAACCGGCTCGCCGCGCACGGCTGCCCAGGCACGGTAGTTCTCAATGATCGCGGCCGCGACCGGGTCGGCGCACGTGCGAACGCGCTGATACTTTTCGCCCGTTAGCGCAATCTTGTCGCACGTGTCGAGCGGTGTGATGGTCATTTCCCACGGCGCGGTGAAAACTTGCTGACAGGCCATGGGGGCGATCTTGACGTTGTACTCCGGCGCAATCTTGGGATTGTTGCCGTAACCCACGCGCACGCTGCCATGCATGCCCACGAAACGGGCGCGTTGCGCGATGCGCGGTTCGCGGCGCAACGCCTCCGCCAGATTCTGCACCGGTCCGATGGCGATGACGGTCACGGGCTGGCGTGACTTCATGATCGTGTCAATCAGCGCCTGCACGCCGTCGGGGTGAATCTTGCCCGGGTAATTTTTGAGATCGAAGTCCTTGGCCCACTCCGAGGGGCGCTCGTCGTTTCCCGGATTCACATCCAGTCCGATGCCCACGGGCACCTCGCTCCGCCCGGCGGCGGTCAGGAATTTGGCCAGCAACCGGGCACGATACTCGGGCTTGCCGTTGTCGCCCACGACCAGCTTTACATCCAGTTCTGGACAACGGAGCAACAAGCCCAGCGCCCAGGTGTCGTCAATGTCGTCGCCGATGTCGGTATCGAAAACCACGGGGATCCGCTTTCGTGATTTGGCTGCGATGTCCGGCGACGCACAACCGGGCAGGAGCAACCCGATCAGCAAAACCACCGTGGCCGTGAGAAGGTTGGAAAGAATTCGAGTGAGGATACGTTGCATAAGACTGGCCGCAAGCTTCCACGATTCGACGGTCCTTCGCCAGCCTGTTTCCAACGCGGTGTGTGGTTGGCAGAACTCAGTGAAGTTGCGCTTTGTTCAAGCGAGCGTCCGAGTGTACGCCCGGTCCTGCCCGCCTGAGTTTCTTCAGCCTGCCACAACTTCCGCCGGTTCTTCGGCGTGTGCCTCTGCAAGGACGGCATCCAGCAGCTTCATCGCGGTCGGCAACGTCGGTCGCAACGCCTCGGCGCCGGCGTTGACCTTCGCCACCGTTTGCGCGGCGTCCGCGGCGACGAGTTTGCGATACCACTCCACGAACGCCCGGCTGACGGCGGATTCCTCCGCGGCGTTGGCCAGGCGCGGCAACGGTTGCGATTCGACCACCGAGCAGAGCACGGCCGCTGCGAGCGCGCGGGCCCGCCGCTCGTGCTGGCAGGCGACGATCCAGGCTTGCAAAGCCTCCGCCGTTTGCTGGTTCAGGAGCAACGCCTCGCCGCGCTGGCTGGTCAGCGTCACTTCATCCGGCAACATGCGTACGGCCTCGCCGGTCCAATCCAGGGCAAACTCCCGAAACTCCGCGCGGCTCAACGCGATCTCACCCCCCAGCTTCCACGCATTTAAGTGACACGCGTCCGCCGAAACGACTTCGTGCAGGAGTTTCAGGGCTTCCACCGGGCGATTGGTCCCGGCGAGCAGCCGGGCGTAATCAGTCTTCAAATCCCCGGTGCTCCCGTTTTCCGCGAGACCAGCTTGAAACGCCTTTTCAGCTCCCGCCGCGTCGTTCAGTTTGGCGAGACTCAATGCCAGGCAATGCTGCGGCGCGGCCGTGAGGATGTCCGTGTTGATTGGCGAGAGCGCGGGCTGTCTGCGCTTCGCGAGACATTGGCGCATCTGCCCGGCGGCTTCCCCGGGCTGGTTGAGTTCGTAATGGGCCAGGCCCAGGGCGAAATGCAACGAGGCCGTCAAGCCGCCGTTTTTGGCCAGCGGCGAATTCAGCACATTCAACACCTCGTCGTGCGCGTGCAGTTTGTAGAGGTGCGAGGTGAATTGGGTGAGCAAGACCTCGCGCAGTTCGGGAACGACTTCGTTGGGTGCGAGTGCCGACATCAGCCGAAACGCCTCGCGATAGTGCGCGATGCCGGCGTTGAGTTCGCCGGAGCGAACGAGTTCGAGGCCGAGATTCATCTGCAAGTTCGCGTCCTGCGGGCGTTCGGCGATGGCGAGTTGCAGCAGGTTCAAGTTCCGCTCGATCTTGTTGCGGTCCTTGATGACTTCCTTCGCGTAACCGTGATGCGTGATCTGCGCCGTGCCGAGTTTGGTTTCGAGGCCGAACTGTTTGCAGAGCGGAAGCAGGCTCGGGAAAACCTGTTCGTGGATGCGGCCGTAGTAATAGACGCCCGGAGCATTGCGGAAGAAGCGCGGCACAAAGCTGCGGCCTTGCGCTTCTTCACCGTGATTGACCAGCGGCAGGCGATACGAAATTGCGCCGGCATCCGCCATGTCGGTGCGCAGCTTGGCGTGCTGATCGGCAGGCAATTCCTCATCGGCATCGAGCATCAACACCCAATCGCCGGTGATGTGTTCAAGCGCGGCATTCCGGGCGGCACTGAAATCATCGCACCAAGCGAAACTGTGAACTTCGACGCCGTGCGACTTGGCGATTTCAATCGTGCGATCCGTTGAGCCGGTGTCGAGCACCAGGAGTTGGTCGGCGATGCCTTTGACCGACGCGAGGCATTGAGCGAGGAACTTTTCTTCGTTCTTCGTGAGGATGCAGACGGTCAAACGTGTTGCGTGTTGCGTGTTGCGTGAACAAGCTTCGGGAAGTTTTAGCCAATCTGGTGTGACGCCGGATTTGAGCGACTTTTGGAGAAACTGCTTGGGCGCTTTCCAATTCGGTGCGAGGTCACGTGCATGCTGGGCGCAGGCTCTGGTGGACGTGCCATCGCCGGCGGCGAGAGCGATTTCCGCGAGCAGAAGGAAACCCTCCGGATGGAAAGGCCGCACGTTCACGGCTTCAGTTGCGCGATTCCAGGCCTTGGCAAAATCTTGTTGGTTGAACGCTTCCTTGGCTGCAATGAGGCTGGCCAGTTTCGCCACGGCGGCTGACTCGGTCTTCAGCGCGGGCGCGGCTTTCGGCGCGTTCTCCCGCCAGTGGTTCGTGCCATCCGTCGCGTGCGTCCCATCCAACGTCAGCAACTCGACCTTCAGCGCCAAGCCATCTGGCTTGCTCGTCGGGATCGGGTAGCCGCGCTCAAGGG
>WBZT01003586.1_pt1 | contig 10130 bp, 19 predicted proteins | sample 5204241 | NCBI WGS metagenome assembly WBZT01 (sample SAMN12344358, study PRJNA552823) | activated sludge metagenome | biome: Activated sludge suspended growth; feature: Nitrification reactor; material: Wastewater; isolation source: activated sludge from nitrification reactor of wastewater...
CAGGCCGATGGCGCACAGCACGCCCAGCGGCGTGACGTGCCTGGGTGCTTCGCGGTAGAAGGTGCCGGTGAAGGGGTCAACGACGTAGTTCTTGTCCTCCAGGGCGAGGATTTCCGCGGGTGGCATGGCCAGCGGGCGGCCTTCGGTGGCGGCGAGTTGGATCAGGTCTTCGATGCACTGCTGGTTGTTGGGCATGGTGGTGTATTTCCTTTTTTCTAGTATGGGCCTTTGATGCCGATGCCGGTGGGCGCTTGAATCTGGAGGGGCATGTCGTCGGTCATTCTGGCGAGGGTGTTGCCGATCTGTTCGATCTCGTTTTTGATGCGCTGCATTATCTCGGCCTGGTTTTGCGCAGCTTCGGCCTGCGCCAGTGCAGCGATGGCGGTGATTGCCAGCAGTGCCTGGTCGATTGGCATTTCGCTGGGGTTCATAATGTTCAGTTCCATCAGGGCGATGGCATTGGCGAGCATGGTCTGTGTGTTCATTTTTTTTGCTCCTGTTGCCTAGATAAGAACGCTTGTTCCCCTTGCTGGAATTATGATTCTAGTACCCCATTATTTTACCGGCGTTTTGTTTTTTGGGGGGGAAACGCCAGTTAGCGCCCTGGTTGGCTGGGGACTAGAATTCTTCCCACTGCGCCGGGTCGTCGTCATACTCATCGAATTCCGGTTCCAGGTAGTTGCTGGCATCGAAGCGGCCCAGCGTGGCGCTGGGCTGGCCGTTGGCGTCGATGGTGATGGTGAGCAGGCGCGTGTAGGCGCTGCCTTCATCGACTTGTTCGGGGAGGGCGCCGATGGCGGCCCTGGTAGCATCTTCGTCGTTCTCCCAGCTGGCGGGCAGCTTGGTGAGGGCGAAGTGTTCTTCGTCGCTGTGAAACGCAAGCACGTAGTCGGTGGCCATGGGTTACTCCGTGTGGCTTTCAATGATCAGGCGGGCGAGTGCGGGCGGGACATCGACGGCGCCGCCGCGGGCCAGGTGGCGGCTGGCCATGATGGCGGCGTCGCGCATGATGAGCGCGTGGAGCTGGGCTGCGTCGTCGGCCAGTGCGTCGGCCGTCAGTTCGTCGTCAGGGCTGGCAGGCGCATCATCGGCCGGGATGGCGATGGGGTTGCCGTTGGTATCGGTGAGGTCGGCGATGCCGGTCAGCTCGTACACCTCGTAGAAGGTGCAGTGGCAGGCCGTGCACGTTATTTTGATGCAATGGTCTTCGAAGCCGACGGTGCTCAGCTTGCCGTCGGTCAGGCAAAGGGGGCAGGTGCTTTCCGTGCGCAGGTACTGCTGGCTAGTTAGCATGTTTTCCTTCCTGTCGATCTGGGCTGGTGGTTGGCCCGGCAAACAAGGTGCGATCCAGACGGTCGCCCTTGCTGCCGGGTGTGAAGAGTTCCGGGTGTATGGTCTGCCAGGCGGCCCAGGTCAAAGCACGGGCGCGGAGCGCAATATCACTTTGGCTGCGGTCGGTGCGGCAGAGGATGGTCAAGAGGCAAACGGCAAGCAGGGCGAGCAGGATGATTTCGTCGGTGGACATAGTATGCTCCTGGGGCGGTGCGCGAATGGCGTGCATGGATTTATTTTTCGCAATTGGTGGGTCAGCAATTTGATAATGGGCGAGTGTGAATTTGCGCGGGGTGGGCAGGGGTGGGCGGGGCGCGAATGGTGTGCATGGGTGTGGTTTCCGCCTGGTGGTTGACTATATATATATATGGCGCTGATGGGCGCGGGCCGTAGGCCGTCGCGCCCATCAGCGCAGGTGGAGATCAGGCGTAGGGTGGCGGCAGCGGCGGCAGTGGGTGAGCTTTTTCGTAGGCGCGGATGGTGGCGCGGATGGCCTTGCTGGCGGCGTTGTTGCGGGCGCGGGTCATGGCGGTGAGCGCTTGATAGCGCGCTTCGATGGCGGTGAGCTTGGCTTTCACTGCGGCTGGGATTGCCTGCTCCAACTCGCGGTCCCTGCGCTTCCACATCGCCAGCAGGCGGCGGTGGCGGCGGCCGTATGGATCGGCGTTCATGACCCAACGGTTGCTGTAAACTTTCGCTGCCCCGCGCAGAGGGTCCATGAGTTCGATGTAGCGGAAGTCGATGGCGCGCCGCTTGTCAGCGTTGTCGGCGCGCCCCATTTCCCGGCGCTTGCGGTTCAGTAGTTTCGCGTATCGGATGCGCAACTGCTGTTCGTAGGCGCGGTCGGCGCCGTACTCGTTGAGGTGCTTGACGATTTCCTGCCGGTGCGGGTTGTCAGGCGGGATGATGATTTTCATGGGTCTCCTTTATGGCCTATGGTCAGTTGGGTTGCCAGCGGTACGTGTGCGGGTTGATCTGGTAGTAGGTGGCCGGTGGCGGTACGGGCGCTTCGAGGGCAGGGAAAGGTGCAGGCGCGGTGGCTTCACAGGCCGCGGCGTAACCGCACAGAAACGCGCGCTGGATGACGGCCAGCGCTTGGGGCGTCAGGGGTGTGTCGCCGATGAAGGCCGCGAAGGCGGCGTAAGCGGCGTCAAGCTGTTCGGGTGTGAGCACGGTGGTCCTCCTGTGTTGTGGCGGGGTGTTTGTACGGGTCGTAGTCGGGCAGATGGACGAACTCCACTGCCGTAATGATGGGCTGACCGTCTTTCATATCCAGCGTGACCAGCCAGGCGTCGTCGTGGCCGTATTCGCTGCAGTTGATGCCCCAGTCGTTGGCCAGATAGGTGCGGATGGCCGTGTCGGCATCGACGTCTGGCGGCAGTGGGTGCCATTCCATGACGCTGTCGACGACGATCAGGATGTAGCGGATGGGGCCGGCGTCAAGTTGTGCGGGTGTGAGCACGGTGGTTCTCCTTGCTTGCCGGTTGGGGCCGGATTTTGATGCAGCGGCTGTGGGGTTGGCCGTTGATCGTGTCAGTGACGTTGACTTCCCTTTCGCCGACGGCGGCATTGGCTTTAGGCTGCTTGCTGAGCCAGTAGGTGGTGTGCTCGCCCACTTGCGTGAGGTAGCGCCAGTCGTAGGCGGGAAGCAATGCGTTGAGGATAGTGGCGCCGCGCTGGATGCAGCGGTGGTAGGGGTCATCTTCCAGTACGGCGCCGGCGATGACGGCAGCGGATTTGGGCTGAATGGCAGCGATGTGCTGTGGTTTGGGCATGGTCAGGTCTCCGGGATCTCCAGCTGGTGCTTGGTGCGCAGATAATCGACGAAGTATGTCGCTGTGGCTGGCAGGGGGCTGGCGTTCCAGTTGGCGATGATGGCCTGGCGTTGTTGGGGTGGCAGTTGTTGCAGCGCGCAGCGGCCACGGCGCCAGTTGCGGGCGGCATGGTCGCGCATGGCCTGAAAGAATTTTGTTGCGTCGGCGTCCATGCGCGCAATGCGTTGTGCCGGCGTTGGTTGACTGGCGCGCACTTCGTCTGCGAAGAGTGGCATTGCGTCTACTTCGCGTTCAAGGCGGCGTTTGGCGGCTGCCAGGCGGCGGGGGGTTACCTGGCGGCCTTGCCTGATGGCCCGGCGGAATGCAGTTTCACGACGGAAGCGCATGGCGCACCTCAGAGCCCGAACGTTTCTTCGTAGTCGTCGGGGCCGGGGATTTCCCCTTCAGTGGTCTCCGGCTCGTCGTCGAAATCCGTGTACGTATCTGGGTCGTAGTCGGGCAGCCAGATGCCTTCGTGCTTTTCGATGCAGGGCCGGCCGTTCTTGATGCTCAGGGTCAGCAGCCAGGCGTCTGGGCTGCTGCTTTCCTGGGTGTCCAGGTCGTAGACGGCAATGATGTCGCCAATGGTGGTTTTGTCGTCTACGCCCATTGGCAGTTCGTAGCTTTCCAGTTCGCCGTCATCATCGATGAGCAGGTATTTCACTGGGTAGGGTGTGGTCTGTGGCATGGGGTCAGTCTTTCTTTCCGGGCCAAGGGTGGGCGAAGCTGGCGATGTGGGTGGGAAAAGTTGGGCCTGGCTCCAGGGTGGCGAAGAAGTAGATTTGCTCGTCGGTGACCTGGATTCGCACGGTCAGCTGGTGGTCGTGGTTGCAGGGTCGGGCAATATCTAGCCACATCTGGTTGCCGATGAGTTGGAAGCCGTATGGCTGCTCGCCGCCGGTGGAATCTTGGGCGCGCATGACGTAGCTGCGGCTGGCGTCGTTGCGGGGGGGATCTTTCAGCATGCTCAGGCCGCGCTCGGCGCCGGTCTGAAAGGCGGCCATGAGCATGCGGTGCAGCGCGTTGATGGTGGGTCCTGGGGGATGTTCTGTAGCGAAGATTTCTGCTGCGGCTTCGATGGCTCGGCGTTCGTGTTCTCGTTTGCGTGAATCATTGCCATTCCTCCGGGTGGCGGGCAAGGTGGCCGGTGAGGGCGCGGTGGCAGAGTTTGCAGTGCCAGTAGTCGAGGCGCGTGTTATTGATGATTCCGCTGATGATGGGCAGCTCGGCGATGATGAACACTGCTTCGTTGGCCACACACAGCCATTCGTGCTGGTGGGCGTAGTGCATGATGCCGGTGGCGCTGTTGCGGATGTTGATGACGCGATAGCTGGCATCAATCAGCAGCCGGAAGGGCCAGGGCAGGTGCCAGGGGTAGAGGGTGCATGGGAAGCCGGTGTCGGCAACGTTCTCGTCGATCATTTGGGTTTGCTCCTAGAACTCGATGGCTTGCAGCGCGTTGGCCCAGGCGGCAGTGAGTGCGGCGCTGGTTTCGGCGGTAGCGAGCTTGGCGCTGGACGGGTGCGCTACCGGCTGCTCGGCGGCGCCCAGCAGGGTATCGCCGCGCCAGATTTCGCAGCGGATGGTTTGCACCGGCCTGGGACCGGTCGGGGGGACCGGACTCAAGGTGATGCGCAGGTCAAGGGCGGTCAGCTCGTCGATGCTCATGCCGGCACGGGCTCGGCCGGCACGGGGGTGCGTTCCACGACGGCGGGGCTGGCAGCTGCCGTTGCTGTGGCTTTTGTGACGGCGCTTTTGTTGATGGGCATGATGACCACCAACTGTTCTTCAGCCGGGATGCCGACGGCCAGGAAGACGCCCGGTCGGGCGTCGCCGGTGAGTTCCAGTTTCGTCTCCGGTGTCTGCAGCTGGCTCAGAAACTCGTGCACGTACTTGGCGTTGAAGGCAATGTCCACGTCTTGTCCTTCGATCATGGCGTCCAGGGTGGTGGTGGTGCTGCCGGTGTCGGCGGAGATGGCCTGGACGGTCAGGGTGTTGGCCTGCGGTGCCACGGTCAGGCGGGTGATGAAGGCGTTGTCACGCGCGAACAGCTTGGCCAGGGTGAACGCTTTGCGCAGCTCCGCCGCGTTGACCACGGCGGTCGTGGTTGTGCCCGTGGGGACGATGGCCCGCCAGTCCGGGAACTTGGCGTCGATGAGCTGCATGGCCAGTTCGGCGCGCAGCCACTTCTTGTCGCCGGCCAGGGCGCAAAGCACCTGGTTGCGCGCGGTGGTGATCTGGAGCCTGGCGTCCTGGTCCTGGGCCGCATCCTTACTGAGCCGGGCCAACTCTGCCAGGGAGTTGGCCGGGACGATGACCTTGATCGGTTCTGCTACGGTCAGGTCAATGGCGGCAGTCTGGACGGACAGTCGGAAGCCGTCAGTGGCGGCCAGTTGCAGCTTGGCCGGCGCAAAGGTGGTCTCGATGCCGGTGAGGGTGGGCCGGCTCTCGTCGTTGCTGGCGGCCATGGCGGCGCGTTCGATGAGCCCGGCCAGGTTGGCGGTGGGCAGGTTGATGGTGATGGCCTGGTCTGGCGCGGGGTCGAAACTGCCGGGCATACTGGGGATGAGTGGAAACTCGGCGGCGTCGATGCCCTTCAGGTTGGCGGTGGCCGTCCCGGTCTTGAGGGTGAGCGTCTGGGTCTTGGGGTTGACGCTCAACTGGATGCTGGTCGCACCTTTGAGACTGGTGACAAATTCGGTCAGCAGCCGGGCGGGGACCGTGATGGCGCCAGGTTTGGCAACGACCGCGCTGACCCAGACCCGGGTCCCGATTTCCAGGTTGGTGGCGCTAAGCGCCAGCGTGCCGCCCTGGGCCGTCAGCAGGATGTTGCTGAGGACGGGTAAGGTGCTGCGGCTGCTGACGCTGCGGCCAACGGCAGTGAGCGCGTTGGCCAGATACTCTTGGTTGACGGTGACGTTCATGGGTAGCCTTTCTAGTGCAGGTGGGTTGGTGCTGTGTGCGGCTGGTATTCGCTGGCAATGGTGACGCTGTGGGTGACCAGGTCGGCCGGCTGGCGGTGCAGCCAGCGGGCGAAGTCGATGAGGGTGGTCCAGGCGCCCAGCCGGTACATGGTTCCCGTCCAGTATTCGCGCTTGGCGATGGCCAGGGGCGCATGGGTGCGCAGCGTGCGCCAGTGGTCGTTCAGGATGGCGACATAGGCGTTCCAGGCCAAAGTGTGCGGGCAAGTATTGTAGCCCCGGCGGCCGTCCAGGCTGCGGGCAATCCAGATCGGCGCCAGACGGTAGTCATTGCAGGCGCATTGGGGCGGCTCTGCGCTGATCTCGCCGGTCATGAGCAGCCGCCAGACCGTGGGCTGGTCCGCGTCGCGGATGCCGATGCGGTCGGGCTTCAGTTGGATACAGGCGTTGACGTCGGCCAGGATGGCCTGGGCGCGCACGTAGTAGGGATAGCTGGGGCGCTGGGGCTGCTGCAAGGACAGGGCGAAGGTCCAGAGCAGTTCTGTCGTCGGTTGGTAAAGCGGACCGGTCGTCAGCAGCATATCAACCCTGCCGCCCGGCGTGGTTGACGCGGCGCTGGGCGCGTTGCTGGCGGCGTGGTTCGGGCCGGCGCGCTGGGGCGCAGGTCTTGGGCTGCCAGCGGTTGCGACGTGGCGCCCGGTCGTAGAAGAGCCAGGGTGACCAGTGGAAAAAGGGAGAATCGTATGGGTGCACAAGCGCTCCTTGTTGGGTTGGATAGCAGAATGCCTGTTCTATTTTACCGCAGGGCAGACAAACGCCAGCGTTGGCTCTGTCTGCCCTGTTGTGGCGCCTACATGGTCTTGGCCTGGATCTGCATGCTGCTGCCGACGTCACGCAGCATGGCGGCCAGGGTAGCGGGGGCGAGGCGCTTGGTGGGCGGCTGGCCGCGCTCGGCGGCGCGGATCACCTGCACGGCCGGCGCGCGGCCCTTGCGGTGGGCGAGGGCGGTCAGCAGCTCGGGCGTCGGCTCGACGCCGTTGGCAGCCAGTTCGGCGGCCACGTCGATGGGACCGTAGCGCAGCTGCGGCTTGGCGCTGCCGCAGTTGAGGCGAAAGACGCCGATCTGTTCCCAGGCGTCGGCGGGGGCAGCTGCCAACTGTTCGTTGAGGGCGTCGTTCAGCGTGGTGACGGCTGCGGCGACGCGCAGCGGATCGTCGCTGAACAGATCCTGCTCGACACTGGCTGGGGCATTGTTGACGACTTCCTGGGCGGCGTCGCCCAGCAGTTCGGCAATGGCGGTGGTGGCGGCCTGCAATTCGGCAGCGGTTGGGGCGTTCATTGTGTGGATCTCCTTGAGTCTGAAAAAGTGGCTGGGAAATGAAAAAAGCCCGCACCCCGGTGACCGGGATGCGGGCAGGTTGCCTAGAACTCGATGTCGGCCGGATTGGGCAGCGGGTTGCGGCCGTTCGGGCTGACCACGGGGGCGGTGGGCAGCGCGGTGCTCATGGCGGCAGCCGCCCTGATGCTGTCGTCGACCGGCGCGGTCTCTTCGCTGCCAGTGGTCTCGCCGGCGGCCTTGCGGGCGATGGTGCGCACGCTGCTGGCGATCACGTCCACGCCGCACGCGACGTCGCCCTGTTTGTTGATGTAGCCGTTGGCGCGCACGGTCTGGAGCGTGACCAGCACCTTGTCGCCCTTGGCGATGAGGGCGGCGCGCTCGGCCCGGGCGTTCTGGCCTTCGTCTTCGCCCCGGCCAAAGAGCGTCACGTTGTACCAGTGGCTGCGGTCCACCCACTTGCCGTCCGTGCCGTAGTAACCGGCGCTGACGGCCAGGCGGAAGGACGTGCGCGCCCGGCCCTGGGCGTTGTAGTTCATCTCGGCGTCCGCGCCGACGGCGCCGATAAGCTGGCCGGCCAGGTAGTCGCGGCTGGCCGCATCCACGCGGGTGATGTGGGTGGCTTTCAGGTTGAGCATGGACTGCAGCTGGTCGCCTGACTTCCAGGCGGTGCCGGTCAGTTCGCTGCCCAAGACCATGACCGTGTCGCCCTGGGCCAGATCGTTCTGCTGCGCCCATTCGGCGTTGCCGTTGAAGAGGGTGGTGTAGAAGCGGGTCTCGAAAATTTCGCCGGTGTCCGGGTTGGTCCACTTGTGGGCCATGGCGAACTCGGCGACGGGCGTGCCCTTGCTGCCGACCGTCTTGAAGCGCACTTCGCTGAGGATGGTGCCGATAACTTCGATGAGGCTGAACATCTGTGTGTCTCCTTGTGAAACTGAAACTGAAAGTGAAACTCGAAACTGCTACCTGTCTTCACTGCCTGCTGCCGGGCTGGCTGGTAAGCCATCGCCCGGTCGGCAGGCAAGCAAGCCATCAGAACAACATCGTCATCTGGCCATTGGTGACCAGTACGCGGTGTTTGCCCCCGCAGGGGTAGACACCGTTTTCGTTGTGGTGCCAGCGGGCGATCTGGCGGGCGGTCTGGTTGACGACATAGGGCGGCACGCCGGCCTGGGTGGCCTGCTGTTTGGCGGCCTCCGTAACGACGATGCCGCCGATGGGGGCGGGTTCGGCGGCATCGTCGGCCGGTGGACGGCGCGTGATCTGGCGAAACATCATGTCGGCGAACGCGTACGTCCGCCGGGCGCGGCTGGTGTTGGCGCGGCTGGTGGCCATGGTGTGGATCCTTTGGTTTGAACGTGGTTTGTTGCTGCCGTACTGCTTTTCCTGTTGCGCCGTAGGCGGCAGGCGGCAGCCTTCGCCGCCGTAGGCGCATGGTCGGGTGGAGACTTCAGTCAGGGATGGCGAGGATCCAGTCTTGCCAGTTGCGCTTTGCTTCGTACATGGCGGACCAGACGGGGTAGATGTCGTTGCGGAAGAAGCGTTCATATAGCAGGTGGTGAAACTCCTGCTTGTTGCGCCCGGTGCGGGCGTAGCGCGCAATGATCTTCCGCTGCGCCGGGTCGGTGACCGCCTCTTTGATCCAGGCAGTGAATGCCCCCTGCAAATCGGCCAGCATGGGCGTGCTGGCTGCGTACAGCGTCCGTCTTTCTTCCCGTGCCCGCTGGCGGTGCGCTTCATCTTTCGCTTTGGCAGCAGCGCGTTCGGCGAGCACGGTTTCCGGACACGGGAAGCCGGGGATGTTGTCACTCTGGGCTCTGCCTGTCGCGCAGAATGGCTGGTCGTTGTAAACGAACTCGGCCGTGAAATTGGCGATGATGGCGCCGGCGTAGCCGCTGGCGGCATAGGTGACGGCGACGAATTTGCCATGGATCAGGCGCACGTAGTCGTCGTCCTCTTCAGCCAGGCGGACGCCTTTGGCGGGGTTGGCGATGAACTCCAGTAGGCCGTCTTCGTACCAGCAGTTGGCATCCGCCGGCACGAAGCCAACCAGCTTGCCGTCGCGCTTGCGGTGGTGGGCACAGCCCAGTACCAAGTTTTGGACGGTCCAGAATTTCGTGGGTGGAAGGATCTGCTTGAACATCTTTTTCTCCTGTGCTTGTGGTATGCTGCTGGTGCGTTTACGCTGCAGTCCTGGCTGCCATAACTGGGTGTCACGGGCAGGATTGCGCAATAGGGCGGATCTGTTGTCGTTGGGAGCGTCGGCAGGTCCGCTTTGTTTTTTGGGACGTGATTGGCTAGTAAAAGCCGCCTAGGCCGCGCTCTTTCATGCTCACGAATTTGTGCTTGCCGATGACGATGTGGTCAAGCACTTCAATGTCGTTGAGCTTGCCGGCATCGATGACCAGTCTGGTCATGCGGATGTCTTCTATTGATGGGCTTGGATCGCCGCTGGGGTGGTTGTGGACGATCACGATGCTGGCGGCGTTGTGGCGGATGGCGTCGCGAAAGATCTCGCCGATGCGCACGATGGCGCTGTTCAGGTTGCCTTTGTAGACGGTGACGATCCGCTTGATGTAGAGTTTCGTGTCCAAGATTGCCACACGTAGCTCTTCTTGCTCCAGTGTCCCCATTTCCAGCAGCAGCAGGTTGGCAATGTCCGTTGGCCTGCGAATTTGGAGGCGCGCCTTGGGCTGGACGGTAATGTGGCGGCGGCCCAGCTCAAGG
>WBZT01003587.1_pt1 | contig 10130 bp, 10 predicted proteins | sample 5204241 | NCBI WGS metagenome assembly WBZT01 (sample SAMN12344358, study PRJNA552823) | activated sludge metagenome | biome: Activated sludge suspended growth; feature: Nitrification reactor; material: Wastewater; isolation source: activated sludge from nitrification reactor of wastewater...
GGTGGCGGGCGGCGACGACGAAGCCGCTCTGAAGCGCGCGCTGCCCCGTGTCGTCGAGGTGATCGACGCGTTTGGCGCGCTCTATGGCGAGGCGCTGCTGCGCGGCCAGCGCGCCAAGCTCGGCCTTGCGCACGCCGCGCCGGCCGACGATGCGCCCGACGCCGCCCTGGCCGACGCTTGGCTGGCCTTGCTCCAGCGCGAGGCCGTCGACCACACGCTGGCGTGGCGCCGTCTGGCCGACGCGGCTGCGGGCGACGAGGCGCCGCTGCGCGCGCTCTTCGGCGATGCCGCGGCGCTGCAGGCGTGGCTCGCACGCTGGCGCGCACGCTGCAGTGCCGACGATGTGGCTGGTGGGGATCGATCATCCGCGCCGCGCGCCGAGCGGATGCGCGGCGTCAACCCGTACGTGATCGCGCGCAACCACCGCGTCGAGGAGGCGCTGGCGGCCGCTTCGCAGGCGGGCGACCTGGCGCCGTTCGAGCGGCTGCTCGATGCCGTGCGGCGGCCGTTTGCCGCAACGCCGGCGCAGGCACCCTACGCCGAGCCCGCGCCGGCCGACGTGACGGCGGCGTACCGGACCTTCTGCGGCACCTGATGCGGGCGCGCGGGCGCGGGGGAGGGGTGCGCCTCCGCAGCGCAGGGTCGGGCCCCGCCGCGCGTCAGCGGCGCGACTTCTTCCTGCGCCCCGCCTCGAGTTCGTCGTACAGGGCGTGGAACTCGTCGGTCAGCTTGTGGCCGGGCGCGAAATAGACCAACGGCTGCGAGACATCGTGCGATTCGCGGATCTTCACCGAAGCCGAAAGCCTCGCATCGAGCACCGGCAGGTCTTCGTCGATCAACTGCTGCACCACCCGCGCCGGCTGGCTGGCGCGGCTCTGGAACTGGTTGACGACGATGCCCTCGATGCGCAGCGCGGCGTTGTGGTCGGCGCGGATCTCGGCCGTGGCATCGAGCAGCCCATACACCGCCTGACGCGAGAAATCATCGCAATCGAACGGGATCAGGCAGCCGTCGGCTGCGATCAGCGCCGAGCGCGTATAGAAATTCAGCGCCGGCGGTGTATCGATGTAGATCTGCTCGTACTCCTTGGCGAGCGAGCGCAGGGCCTCGCGCAGCTTCAGGATCTTCGAGCGCGCTTCGAGCTTGCCCTGCAGCTCCGCGAGAGCGGGGCTGGCCGGCAGCACGTCGAGATGCTCGAACGGCGTGCGGTGGATGTACGTGTCGATCGGCTCGCGCGACAGCTTGAAGCTCAGCATGCCGTCGAAGAAGTCGGCCGCCGTCGGCGTTGCGTCGGCCACGCCGGCGCCGAGCAGGTACTGCGACGCGTTGGCCTGGCTGTCGAGATCGACCACCAGCACGCGTGCGCCGCGTTCGGCAGCGATGGCCGCGAGGTTGACCGCGATCGTCGACTTGCCGACGCCGCCCTTCTGATTGAACACCACTCGGATCATCGCTTCGGCGCCGTCTGGTTGAAGATCCCGTCCGCTGCAGGGGCGACTATAGCGGGGCGGGGCAAGGGCGAGGCGGCGCGCCGGCGCACGGATTCAACGGCGAGAAGCGCCCATCATAGACGCTACAATGTGTATTATGTAAACCGCAATATTAAAGTGAAGGAGTCTGCCGTTCTGCGCGGGACGGCATCGACCGGCACCGCCGCGGCGTGCCGCTCCGGGCTCGACTGGACCGCGGCGGCGCGCCCCATGCCGCGCGCGTCGCGGGCCGCAGCGCTGCGCCTACCAGCGCAGCGTCGTCGGGGATGCACCCCACAACCCCAGCGGCAGTTCGTGCGCGGTCCGCTCGCCGTCGAGGCTTTCGGCTGCAGCGTCGGCGGCTTGTGCGGCGTCGACGAAGTCGCACGCCGCGGTCGACTCGGTCTCTTCGACCTCTTCGGTCTCTTCGGCCTCCTCGCCGCTGCGCGTCGTCGTCGGCGTCGGGCGGTCGAGCGGGCGGCACAGGTGCCGGTTCAGTCCGTTCAGGCGCTCGGAATTCTCCACCGCGGCCAGAACCGCCGCGGGATCGAGCAGCAGCATGAAGGGGTTGTGCGAGGTGGTGCTGGGCTGAGTCATCGCGATGCTCCGCTGATTGGCAACGAGTGGATATCGGCAACTCTAGGCGTCGACGTCGCGTCACCCAAGTCGGCGCGCGGCCAAGACGGCTGTCGGATGATTTCCGACACGCTTGTCGGACGGCGCGTGGCGTCGCGCGTGCGGCCAGCGCGCGTCGTGCACGCCCTACCGGGGTGATTTCGCGGCCGCGTCCAGCCTCGCCGCGAGCGCATCGCGGCCGGCGCGACGTGCGAAATCCGCGGCCGCGAGGCCGGCGTCGTTGCGCACTCGTGGATCGGCGCCGTGCTCGAGCAGCAGCGTCGCGCCGTCGATCGCCCCGTAGCCCGCAGCCATCATGAGCGCGGTCGTGCCGTTGGGCGCGCGCGCGTCGATCGCGGCCCCGCGCGCGAGCAGCAGCGCGATCAGGCGCGGTTCGGGGCCGGCGGCCGCGTAGTGCAGCGGCGTCCAGCCCTTGCGCTGGACGGCCGCGCCGCGCGCGAGCAGCCGCTGCACCCAGGCGGACTCGCCGTGCAGCGCGGCGATCATCAGGGGCGTCTCGCCGGCCGCGTTGGCGGCGTCGACCTCCAGCCCGGGATGCGCCAGCAGCGCCTCGGCCACCCGGGGCGAGCCGTCGCGCAGCGCCAGATAGAGCGCCACCTGCCCTTTCTCGTCGCGCGTGTTCGGATCGAAACCGCGTGCCAGCAGCGACTGCACGGTGCGCGCATCGTCGATGTTCACGGCGTGGAAGAAGTCCTCGTACGAGCCCGCCAGCGCCGGCGCCGCGGCACCCAGGGCCACAGCAGCGCCCAGGCCGAGCAGCTTGCGCCGTGGCAGCGTCATGCGCCGGCTCACGGCGACGCGTCCAGGGCGGGCACGCCGAACAAGGACTCGAAGTTCGCGCTGGTGGCGCGCGCCACCTCCTCGAGCGACAAGCCTTTGACTTCGGCCAGCATCGCCGCGACCTGCGGCACGTACGCCGGCGAGTTGATCTTGCCGCGGTGCGGCACCGGCGCGAGATAGGGGCTGTCGGTCTCGATCAGGCAGCGCTCGAGCGGCACCCAGCGCGCCACCTCGCGCAGCGCCTGGGCATTGCGGAACGTGAGGATGCCCGAGAACGACACGTGAAAACCCATCGCCACCGCCTCGCGCGCCACCTCCATCGTCTCGGTGAAGCAGTGAAAGACGCCGCGCACCTGGCCGCGGCCGTGCCGGCGCAGCAGCTCGAGCGTGTCGGCGCCGGCGGCGCGCGTGTGCACGACCAGCGGCAGCCCGGTCTGCAGCGCGGCCGCGATGTGCACGCGAAAGCGCTCACGCTGCCAGGCCATGTCCTCGATGCTGCGGCCGTTGAGCCGGTAGTAGTCGAGCCCGGTTTCGCCGATCGCCACCACGCGCGGCAACCGGGCCCGCTCGACGAGGTCGGCTGCCGCCGGCTCGGCCATGCCTTCGGTGTCGGGATGCACGCCGACCGTCGCCCACAGGTTGTCGTACGCGGCGGCCAGCGCGTGCACGGCGGGAAACTCCTCGAGCGTCGTGCAGATGCACAGCGCCCGCGCGACCCGTGCCGTGGCCATCTCGGCGCGGATCTGGTCGATGCGCCCGCGCAGCTCGGGAAAGCTCAGGTGGCAGTGCGAATCGACGAACATGCTGCGTGCACGCGAAAGCGCGGCGGCCGCGCGGCCGCGGGTGATGCGCTCACAGGTCTCAGATCGTCTGCGTCGGCTTGGACGACTGCAGGCTCGTGCCGAGGAGTTCCTCGATCTTGATCTTGAGCTGGCGTGTCTTGTCGTCGTTCGGAAAGCGCACGCCGACGCCCTGCGTGCGTCCGCCCGAGGCGTTGGTGGGCGTGATCCAGGCCACCTTGCCGGCGACCGGGAAGCGCTGCGGGTCGTCGGGCAGCGACAGCAGCAGGTAGATGTCGTCGCCCAGGCGGTACTCGCGCGTCGTGGGCACGAACAGGCCGCCGTCGGCCAGCAACGGGATGTAGGCCGCGTACAGCGCGCCCTTTTCGCGGAAGACGAGCTGGATCACGCTCGGCCGCGACGGCGTGCCCGGCACCGATGGCTGCGGCGGGCCGAGGTGGGCCGCGCGCGTGGTGATGCGTTCGCCGCGTTCGCTCATCCGTTCAGTGTATCCAAGCGCCGCCCGGCTGGCGGCAGCGGCGAGCGTGACGCTGTGGGCATCAGCGCCCAGTGCGCGCGCGCTACCAGCGCGTCGATCATCAGCGCCTCGTGCCACGGGTGATCGGCGTGGCGGGCGATGCGCTGCAGCTCGCGCGACCAATGGGTCAGCCGCGCGACATCGGCGTCGGCGGGCAGGCGGCGCGCATCGAAGTAGCGCGTCGGCGCGCCCGCCGCGCGGGCCAGTGCGTCGGTGCACAGCTTGAACAGGGCATCCAGCGCCCGCGGCACCGGCCAGCCGGCCAGCGCCTGCGCCCGGCCCTGCGCGATGGCCGTCGGCAGCGCCTCCCAGGCCGCGGCATCGATGCCGTCGCGCGCGAGCGCCAGCGCGTCCAGCGGACGCCCGCCGCAGCCGGCCAGCAGCACGTCGGCCCGGGCCACGCCCAGCGCAGCCAGCCACGGCGTGGCCACTTCGGCTGCGGGCGGTGCCAGCGCCACGCGATGGCAGCGGCTGCGCACCGTCGGCAGGATCGCCAGCGGGTCGCTGCAGGTCAGCACGAGCCGCGTGCCCGCGGGCGGCTCCTCGGCGGTCTTGAGCAGTGCACTGGCCGAATGCTCGTTGAGCGCTTCGACCGGGTGCAGCACCCAGGCCTTGCCGCGGCCGCGCGCGCTGGTGCGCCCCACCCAGTCGATGGCGGCGCGCACCTCGTCGATGCGGATCTGGCGGCTGGGCTTGCGCTTGCCCTCCTCGCCCTCGGGCTTGTCGTCGGCCAGCAGCCAGCCGGTCTCACGGCGCAGCGCCTCGGGCAGCAGCACATGCAGGTCAGGGTGCACGTGGCCCTGGACGGCGCGGCAACTCGCGCAGCGCCCGCACGCCAGGCCGCCGGTGCCCGGCGCCTCGCACAGCCAGCTCTGCGCCAGGCAGGCCGAGAACGCCAGCGCGCCGATGCCCGGTGCCGCGTGCAGCAGCAGCGCATGCCCTTGCTGGCGTGCGAGCGTCTCGCGCAGCGTGGACTCGAGCCAGGGCAGCGGCAGCGCGCCGGACTCGTCGACGGTCAGGCCGGGCGGCGCACCGGCCGTTGCGGCGCCCTTGCTCACCACCAGCCGCGCGCCGACATGGCGGCCTCGATCTGCTGCCATACCGCGGCCGGCGGATGCGAGGCGTCCAGTCGAACGAAACGCGCAGCGGCGGCGCCGGCGCGCTCGGCGTAGCCGGCGCGCACGCGCTCGAAGAAGGCCAGGTCCTCGCCCTCGAAGCGGTCGGGCGCGCGCACGGCGGCACGGCGCGCGGCAGCGGTGGCCGCATCGACGTCGAACCACAGCGTGAGGTCGGGCTCGCGGCCCTGCTGCACCCAGCGCTCGAGCACCGCCAGCCGCTCGCGGTCGAAGCCGCGCCCCGCGCCCTGGTAGGCGAACGTCGCATCGGCGTAGCGGTCGCACAGCACGGTGGCTCCACGCGCCAGCGCCGGCTCGATCAGCGCGCGCAGGTGGTCGCGCCGTGCGGCAAACACGAGCAGCGCTTCGGTGAGCGCGTCCATCGGCTGGTGCAGCACGAGCTCGCGCAGCGCCTCGGCCAGCGCCGTGCCGCCCGGCTCGCGCGTGAGCACCACCTCGTGGCCGTGGCCGCGCAGCCACGCGGCCAGCGCCTCGAGGTGCGAACTCTTGCCGGCGCCGTCGATGCCCTCGAGGGTCACGAAGCGGCCGACCGGGGCCGGCTTGCTCATCGTGTGCCGCGCTGGAACTTGTTCACGGCGCGATTATGGTCGGCGAGGTTGTCGCTGAAGGCACTGCTGCCGTCGCCGCGCGCCACGAAGTACAGCGCCCGCGTCGGCTCGGGGCGCACCACGGCGCGCAACGACGCCAGGCTCGGCAGCGCGATCGGCGTCGGCGGCAGCCCGGCGCGCGTGTAGGTGTTGTAGGCCGTGTCGGCGCGCAGGTCGCGCTTGCGCAGGTTGCCGTCGAAGGCCTCGCCCAGGCCGTAGATCACCGTCGGGTCGGTCTGCAGCGGCATGCCGGCGCGCAGGCGGTTGAGGAGCACGCCGGCAATCAGGCCGCGGTCGGCCGCCAGCCCGGTCTCCTTCTCGACGATCGAGGCCAGGATCAACGCCTGCTCGGGGCCGGCCAGCGGCAGACCGGGGCTGCGCTCGGCCCAGGCCGCGGCCAGGCGGTCGTTCATCGCGTGCAGCGCGCGGCGCAGCACGGTGAGGTCGCTCACGCCGCGGCTGTACAGATAGGTGTCGGGGAAGAAGCGCCCTTCGGCCGGCACGCCCGGTGCACCGAGCGCGGCCATCAGCTCGGCGTCGCTCATGCCGGCGCTGGCGGGCCGCAGGTGCGGCGCGCCCTCCAGTGCCGCGCGCATCTGGCGCACCGTCCAGCCCTCGACGAAGCGCACCTGCTCGAGCGTCTCGTCGCCCTGCACCATCTTCGCCAGCAGCCGCCGCGGCGAGGTGCCGGGATCGATCTCGTAGCTGCCGGCGCGGATGCGTCGCGCCTGCCCCGACCAGCGGAACCACTCGTACAGCAGCCACGGCGAGGTCTGCACGCCGGCGCCGACCCAGGCCTGGGCGACCTGGCGCGGGCCCATGCCCGATTCGATCGACAGTTCGGCACGCTCGCCGGCCAGCGGCAACGGCCGCTCGACCCACCACCAGAGCGCCGCGGCGGCCATCGCCAGCGACAGCAGCAGCACGCCGGCCACGGCCGGCAGCAGCCGCAGCCGAAGCCCTCGAGAACGCGCAACCATCGCGGCTCATCATAATCAGCCGGCCATGAGTGTCCCGCCGAGTGCCGCGTCGAGTCCTCCGTCTTCTGCCCCGCCTTCCTCGCCGGAGGCAGCCGCCCTGCCCTCGGGCGCCGTGCGGCTGAGCGACTGGGGCGTGATGCGCGCGCGCGGCGACGACGCGAAGAGCTTCCTGCACAGCCAGCTCACGAACGACATCCAGCATCTGGATGCCGCGCACGCGCGACTGGCCGGCTACTGCTCGCCCAAGGGGCGGTTGCTGGCGAGCTTCGTGGTCTGGCAAGGCGGCGACGGCGCGGTCCTGCTCGCCTGCAGCGCGGAGCTGCTGGCTGCGACGCTCGAGCGCCTGTCGAGGTTCGTGCTGCGTGCCAGATGCCGGCTCGACGACGCCACCGCCGAGCTGCCCCTGTGGGGGCTGGCCGGTACCGAGGCGATGGCCGCACGCGGTGCCCCGGCGTCCGCCTGGCGCCGCCTGCAGGCCGACGGTGGCGACCTGATCACGCTGCCGCCGGCCCGCATCGACGGCGTCGAGGTGCCGCGCGCGTTGTTCGCGGGCACGCCGGCGCCGCCGCCACTGCCGGCGCTCGGCACCGACGTCTGGCGCTGGCTCGAAGCCCTGAGCGGTGTGCCGCGCATCGTTGCCGCGACCGCCGAGCAGTTCGTGCCGCAGATGGTCAATCTGGAGCTCGCCGGCGGCGTCGCCTTCGACAAGGGCTGCTACCCCGGCCAGGAGGTGGTCGCGCGCAGCCAGTACCGCGGCACGCTCAAGCGCCGCGGCTACGTGCTGGCGAGCGAGGTGCCGCTCGCGGCCGGCGACGAGTTGTTCGACGCGGCGGACCCGACGCAACCCGCGGGTCTGGTGGCACTCGCTGCCAGCCATGCCGGCAGACATGCGGCACTGGCGGCGCTCAAGATCGAGGCGGTTGCGCGAGGCGAACTGCGTGCCGGGAGCGCCGCGGGTCCCGCGCTGAGCGTGGTTGTGCCGCAGCCCTACCCGGTTCCTGCGCAACCCGAGTGAGGCGGCAACCCGCCCGCATCACGCTGGCCAGTGGCCGCCGGGGGCTCGGCTTGCCGCCGCTGCAGCCGCCACGCAGCCGCAAAGACCGCGCCGTGGAAGAGCACTCGCCGGGCTCCCGCCACCGGCCCGCAGCCTGCCTGCGATAGACTCGAACGCCGTTTTGATCCAGATCAAGAAGGGGGTCGGCGAGCGGCCGATCGGCGCGCCGGGCGACACGGTCGCGTGTCGGCCGGCGCGTCTGCCGGTGCACGCTCGGAATCGTCCCCGAACCGCAAGGAGACCCCGATGGCCAAGCACGAGCGACTCGCGCAGACGATGGCGCTGCCCCCGCCCATCGAGCAGCCCAACGTCTATCCGCTGAGCTGGCAGGCGCACACGAAGAAGCTCGAGGAAATCTGGGACGCCTCGCAGCGCGAGACCTGGGATCCGAAGAAGCTGCCCTGGGACAGCTTCGACCCCTCGAAGTACTCGTGGGCCGAGCGCGAGGCGATCGCCTACTGGTGGACGGTGCTGTCGGTGTTCGACGCCTCGGCGCCGCCCGTGTTCGCCGCCGCGATGATCAAGACCTATGAGGCGCACGAGGAGGACCCAGTGCGCCGCTGCTTCTTCAGCGTCACGCGCGACGAGCAGAACCACGAGCAGGTGTGCGGCCTGTTCGTCACGAAGCTGCTCGAGCACCCCGATCCGCTCACCTATGTGCCCAAGACCGAGACCGGGCGCAAGGCGCAGCGCAATGCGCACTGGCTGTACCACAACGGCGCGCGCTACTGGAGCGGCTACAAGAGCGCCGTGCCCAGGTACAGCCTCGCCGTGCTGTTCAGCTCGTTCCTGATGGGCGAGATCGCCGCCGCGACCATCTTCCACCAGATGGCGGCCAAGTGCACCGAGCCCGTCTTCAAGGAGGCGTTCCGCAGCATCGGCCGCGACGAGGGCCGCCACATGGCGATCTGCCTGTCGCTGATGGAGCGCGACTACCCGAAGATGGACCTCGCGGACAAGCCCCTCATCACCAAGCAGATCCGCGCCGGCTTCCTGTTCCTGTCGGGCGTCCTGTACGAGCCCCCCGAGGACTTCTGGGACATCCCGTCGGACTTCGTCGCCTGGCAGCGCGAGATCGAGGCGGTGGCACGCCAGGCCGGCTTCTTCATCCCCGAATACGAGGCCAAGAAGCAGAACTGGAAGGCGGCGATGCTCAACCTCAAGGGCGTGCTCGACAAGTACGGCATCCCGTTCCCGGCCATCCCCGAGGTCGGCATCACCGGTGAGGAAGTGAGCGACGCCGACATGGTCGACATCATTCCGGTGTTCTGAAGCTCGACATCGTGAGCACCATCCGCCTGCATCCCTCGGGCCGCACCGTCGCGTGCGACGGCGGGCGCACCGTGCTCGAGGCGCTCGAGAAAGGCGGCTACGCGCTGCCGAACAACTGCCGCGCCGGCGCCTGCGGCGAGTGCAAGGTCAAGGTCGTCTCGGGGGAGTACGACCAGGGCTTCGTGCTCGACATGGCGCTGTCGCCCGAGGAGCGCAGCGCCGGCTATGGCCTCATGTGCATGGCCAAGCCGCTGGGCGACGAGATGGTGATCGAGTGGGGCACGGCCGACGCCAAACCCAAGCTCTTCGCGCCGCGCGAGAACATGTGGTTCGTGGTCACCGACCGCATCGCGCGCACGGCACGCATCGTCGAGTTGCGCATGCGCCCGCTGGGCACGCCGATGCGCTACTGGCCGGGCCAGTACGTGATGCTGGGCGACACCTCGGCGGGCGTGCCCTCGCGCAGCTATTCGGTGGCCAATGCGCCGCGCGAGGACGGCGAGATCGTGCTGCAGATCACGCGCCAGGACGAAGGCACGACGAGCAAGTGGGTGCACGAGAGGCTCACGAGCGGCGCCAGGCTGACGCTGTCGGGGCCCTACGGCACCTTCATCGGCGACACCAGCGCGCACACGCCGGTGCTGTGCCTGGCGGCGGGCTCGGGGCTGGCGCCGATCCTCGCGCTGGCCGAGGCGGCGCTGCGCCGCGGCTACAAGGAGCCGGTGACGCTGATGTACTCGGGTCGCGAGCCGCAGGACCTCTACGACTCTGGGATCATGGCCTGGTGGGAGGCCAAGCACCGCAACTTCCGCTACCTGCCGACGCTGACCGGTCCGAAGCCCGCGGGCTGGAGCGGACTGCACGGGCGCATCCCGGCGCTGCTGCCCAGCCTGTTCGAC
>WBZT01003290.1_pt1 | contig 10129 bp, 7 predicted proteins | sample 5204241 | NCBI WGS metagenome assembly WBZT01 (sample SAMN12344358, study PRJNA552823) | activated sludge metagenome | biome: Activated sludge suspended growth; feature: Nitrification reactor; material: Wastewater; isolation source: activated sludge from nitrification reactor of wastewater treatment...
CTGCGCCTGCCGCCGATGACACCTCCGATTGGATGAGCGCTTTACGCGCGACTTCGCAAGCGGCAGAGACGCCTGAACCAACGAGCGAGCCTGTTGCTGACGATGTGCCCGATTGGCTGCAATCTCTTGGCCTGCCTGCGTCCAATGAGGTACAACCATCTGCGCCTGCCGCCGATGACACCTCCGATTGGATGAGCGCTTTACGCGCGACTTCGCAAGCGGCAGAGACGCCTGAAGCAACGAGCGAGCCTGTTGCTGACGATGTGCCCGATTGGCTGCAATCTATTGATCTGCCTGCGTCGGCTGAGACACAACCACCTGCACCGGCCGTTGACGAATCATCCGATTGGATGAGTGCGTTACGCACGACTTCGCAATCGGCTGAGACGCCTGAATCGACGAGCGAACCTGCTGCTGACGATGTGCCTGATTGGTTGCAAGCCGTGGGTATGCCTGCGTCGGCTGAGGCATCCGCGCCCGCTGCTGATGACACTTCCGATTGGATGAGCGCGTTGCGTTCCACTTCGCAATCAGCAGCAACGCCTGAACCAGCGAGTGAACCGACTGGTGACGATATACCGGATTGGCTGCGCAACTTTGACGAGCCGACGGCTCGATCGGGTGTGGCTGAATCGCCGGTTTCACCCTCATCGGCGGACGATATCCCAGATTGGTTGCGTGATGTCGGCGCAGGCGCAGTCGATCAGTCTGCACAGGCAGAGCCTGATGAAGTGCCGGATTGGCTGCAAACTACCTCAATCGTTGCCGCTGAACCCGCTGCGACCATCGAACCAACGAACGAATTGCCTGACTGGTTGAGTGGTTTACAGATGCCAGAGCCTGCGGCTCCAGCAGTGAGTGAGCCTGTTAAGGCGGAACGCTTTGCTGAAAGCCCGCTGGTCGCGCCTCGTGCACAGCCTGTGGCTGAACGCGCTGAAGACCAGTCAGTCGAACCCGCGGCCATTCCGGCTGAATTGCCCGAGTGGCTAAAGTCCCTGCGCGAGGGCAAAGCGGCTGCACCTGTTCAATCCGTTGAACCAACACCTGGCTTGACGCAGGCCGAAATACCCAGTTGGCTGGAGGCCCTGCGTCCCAAAGAAGGTCCGACTACTTCGGTGGCCGACCTTGCGGCTGAGGCGGGGCAGGAAGAAGGCGTTTTTGCCGGACTGGCCAATGTGCTTGCGCCACTGCCCAGTCTAAGCGAAGTACCCGCCCCGATTGTTGGCGATGTTGCCGGCCCGTCGGCAGACGATTTGGCCCGTGCCGGTATTTTCCAAGAACTACTCGCGCGACCCATTTCGCGGCCCACCGCTGTGGCGGCTCTGACGACTGTGGGCAAGCCCGCTCAGCGGCGGGTGTTGCAGTGGGTTGTCGCGGTCTTGTTGTTGGCGGTTGTGGTGGCGCCATTCCTAGAGTTGACTCAAGGTTTGCCGTTTTTGCCCCAGGCCGATCGTTTGCCACCTTCTGCTTTAGTGCAGGCGGCGGTGACCAGGATCACGGTTTTGCCGCCCAATGCCAATGTCTTAGTCGTCTTTGACTATGAGCCAACCCAAGCCGGTGAGATGAATCGACTGGCAGAAGTAATGTTGCGACATCTTCAAACCCGCGCGGCAAATATTACGGCCGTGAGTTTGAATCCACTAGGCGCGGACCTTGCCGCAAGCCTGTGGGCCTCGATGGGGGTTCCGGTCGGCGACCCGCATCACAATCTGGGCTATGTGCCGGGTCAGGCAATTGGCGTGCAAAACGTGTTGTTGAATAATGGCCCGTTTGATCTCGTGATTGCGCTCTCTGCTTCGTCGGATAGTTTGCGCTGGTGGGTGGAGCAGATCGCGGTGAGCGGTTTTAACGTGCCGCTGATCGCGGGAGTCAGTGCTGCAGTCGAATCACTGGCTCTGCCGTACGCGCACTCCGGGCAGGTTACAGGCCTGGTGAGTGGCGCGACAGGCGCAATGATGTATGCGCAACAAGCCGAATTACTGCCTTCTTTACAAGAGGCTTTGCGGGCCAAACAAAGCGCCGTTCAAACCCAACAGCCGCCGTCCGTGGAAGTCGTGCGGGCGCTACGCAACCAGGTGCAGATTGAAGCGCAGTCGCTGGCGCACTGGCTGCTGGCAATCTTGATCGTGATTGGACTCGTAAGCGGCCTCGTCGCACGCGTGGGGAGGCGCTCGACCCCATGACCCTTTCGCTCGATCAAATCGGCGTCATCCTTGGCGCAATTCTGAGTCTGTTTATTTTGAGTTACCTGATCGGGGACAACTTCCTGTACCGATTGGCCACTCATCTGCTCGTGGGTGTGGGCGCGGCTTACATCACCGTGACCGTGATCGCGGATGTATTGTGGCCGCGATTGGTGCAGCCGATTCTGGCGCAATCTTCGGCGCAGCCGATGGATGTGATCGTGGCCGGAATTGGCTTGATCTTAAGCGTGATGTTGTTGTTCAAGGCCTGGCCGCGCTGGGCGTGGGTCGGCAACGTCCCGATTGGTTATCTCGTCGGTGTCGGTTCTGCCGTAGCCCTGGGCGGCGCGGTATTCGGCACGTTGGGCGCGCAAACAGCCGCTACGGCGTTGCCGCCGGGCGGCGTGTTTAACGGTCCCAATTCAGATGTTAACGTTAATTTTGTGCTGAATGCTCTGGTCGCGTTTGGCACGGTGACAACGCTACTGTCGTTTAGTTTCTTCCGCGCCGCGCGGCGCGGGGTGTTGAGCGGCCTCAGTTCGATCGGGCGCACCTTTCTCGCCATCGCGTTGGGTGCGACGTTTGCGCTGGTGTATATTGCCAGTGTCACGGTGTTGATCGATCGGGTGCAGGCGATTTCGGACGCGGTCTTGATCGTGAAAAGCGTCGTCGCGCCGTAATCGATCGGGTTGTTAGCGGTTATGAATCCAGCCAATCGCATTGAATCTATTCTCGCCATCGACATCGGCAGCGTCAATACGCAAGCCGTGTTGATCGCGCGCGTTGAAGGCCCGTTCCGATTTGTGGCCCGCGCCCAGCAGCCTACTACGATCGAAGAACCGTGGGCCGATGCGGCCATTGGCGCGCGCCACGCGATCGAGCAACTGTCGCAGATCGCCGCGCGCCCGTTGTTGACCGAGGCCGGTGATGTGATTACGCCTGAACAGGAAAATGGTTCGGGTGTGGATGTGTGCGTGTTGACGAGCAGCGCCGCGCAGCCGCTACGATTGGTTCTGGCTGGGCTGGTGGGCGAACTTAGCGTGGATAGTTTGCGGCGGGCGGCTGCTGGAACGTATAGTTGGGTCGAGGACGTCATTGCGCTGTTGGGCGCGTCGCGGCTGAATGATGAGGCGCGGGCGCGTAAGATCATTGCTTTGCAACCGGATGCCATTTGTGTGGCGGGCGGTGCGGATGGTGGCGCAGAAGGCCCCGTGTTGGAACTGGTGGAAACGCTGGCTCTGGGCGCGGCTTTGACCGATCCTAATTCGCGCCCCGCGATTATTTATGCGGGTAATTCAGCATTGCGCTCCAAATTGCGTACGCTGGTGGGGCCAGATGTTCCATTGATTGTGGTCGATGGCAATGTTCGACCAAGCCTTGAAATGGAAAACATCGGCCCGCTTCAAGCCGAACTTGAGGCCTTGCATACCACCACAAAATTGGCTCAGATTCCGGGGCTGGGGACGTGCGCCTCATGGAGTAGTGTGCCGGTCTTGTCCACAGCGCGCAGCTTTGGGCAAATGGTGCAGTACCTGAGCATGACCAAGGATTTGCGGAGTGGCGCTCTGGGCGTAGATGCGGGTGCGGCAAATACGACGGTGGCGGCGGCCTTTAACGGTCAGTTGAACTTAACGGTTCGCAGCGATATTGGCTCGGCTTTTGGCGGCGCCCGTTTGTTGCAAGAAGTCGGTCATGACGCCGTGGCGCGCTGGCTGCCCTTTGAACTGGATGACGGCGAACTGGAAGCCTTTGTCATTAATAAGGAATTGCGGCCACTCAGCATTCCGTCGGATTCACACGAATTGTTGATCGAGCAGGCGTTGGCCCGTGAGGCCATCCGCGCGACGTTGAAAGTGGCGCGGCCCGGCTGGGTGCGATCCAGCGGCTCACGCGGAGATTATCTGCCGCCGATGGAGCAAATTGTTGGCAGTGGTGCGGTGCTGACGCGCGCCTCGCGACCGGGGCAAGCGGCGTTGATGCTGTTGGACGCCGTGGAACCGATCGGGGTGACACAGCTCTTGTTGGATGTGTATGGTTTGATGTCGGCGTTGGGCGCAGCGGCGGTGGCTTCGCCGTTGAGTGCCGTTCAAACGATCGAGAATCAAGGTCTATTTCTTCTGGGCATGGCGGTTGTCCCGATGGGCCGGATGCGTCCCGGTGAAGTTGTGCTGGGCGTCAAGATGACCTACGACAGCGGCGGCGAAATCGAAGTCGAAGTTGCCGGTGGCACGCTGGAGATTCTGTCGGTGCCTGCCGGTCAATCGGCGACGCTGGAACTGCATCCGCGCCGAGGCGTAGATATTGGGCGCGGTCCTGGCCGGGGCGGGAAACCATACAGGGTGCAGGGCGGCGCAGTGGGCTTGATCATCGATGCGCGCGGCCGGCCGTTGGTGAATGCACTGCCTGTCGATGCCGAAGACCGCTTGCAGCAAGTGCAGCAGTGGTTGTGGGATGTGGGGGCCTGATGAGCGATTTAGTAGCCTATTATCCCCCTGAAACACGCGCCATGCCGTTGACGTTGATCCGGCGAGAGCGTATGCTGCCGGTGCCGGGCAAGGTCCTGGCCGGGATGGGTGAAAAGGTCCAGCCGACCCAGGTGGTGGCGCAGGCCGAGATCAGTGGTGAAGTGCGCATCATCAATGTGGCGCGGTTATTGCGTGTGCCGCCGTCGCGCGTGGCGCGCTTCATCAAAGTCCGCGAAGGCGATGACGTTACGACCAATACCGTAATCGCTGCGCGTGGTCTGCTGCCAGGCGGACGGGTGATGTCGCCGACCGACGGCTTTGTGTATCGCGTGGACAAAGCGCATGGCCGCGTTCTGATCAAAGTGGTTACCAAGCCGTTTCAATTGACGGCCTATTTGGGCGGCGTGGTCGTCAGCGTCATGTCCGGGCGCGGCGTGATTATTGAAACAACCGGTGCAGTGGTGCAGGCCACCGTCGGTTTTGGGGGTGAATCGTTTGGCGTGATGCAGGTGGTCGCCCACGATCCAGCCGATGTGCTGCGTGCCAAATCGATTGATGTGACCGCGCATGGCGCGATTGTAGTGGGCGGCGCGTGGATTGAAGAAGGCGCTTTGCAGCAAGCCGCACAATTGCAGGTACGCGGCATCATCGCCGGCAGCATGGACGGCCGATTGATTGATCTGGCCCGCCGGATGCCTTTCCCCGTGCTGCTAACGGAAGGGCTGGGGCGCATTCCCATGTCGCGCCCGATCTTCAAATTGTTGAGCAGTCAAGCCGGACGCGAGGCCTCACTCAGCGCGTTGACGCAAACTCGCTGGGGCGTAACTCGGCCGGAGATTCTGATTCCATTGCCGGTGGATACCAAACCCGCGCTGGCTACTCCGTTGGGGACGCCGTTGACGATCGGGGCGCGGGTGCGCGTGATTCGTGGTGCATTGCAAGGGGCGACGGGGAATGTCATTAACGTGCCCGAGCGCTCGATCCAGATCGGCAGCGGCGCGCGGGTGCATGGCGCGGAGATCGATTTGGAAAGTATGGGCAAGACGTTTGTGCCGTTTGCCAATCTGGAAATCTTGCGCGGCTGATCGCTTGACGTGGTTGTTCACTTTTGCCTTTGCCGTTGATTTTGTATTACAATGGGGTACGGTTTTATTGACGGCGGGTCCATTTCTGCAGAGGAGCAAATACGATGGCGCTTGAGGATACTGATAATCTGGATAACAACCAGGATAATAACGGCAACGGCGACGAGCAGTCCAATCGCACTTTCCGTTTGTTGATGCTGGGTATGGGCGGTCTGGGCCTGTTAGGCGTGATCGTGATCGCCGTGATTTTCCTGAGCCGGCAGGGCGAACGTGCGCAGATTGCGGCGCAGAATGCGGCGATCCAGGCCACCAACACGGCCGTGGCACAACTGGCCGCGATTACGCCGGTGCCGCCGACTGAGACACCCAAGCCGACCGAACCGGCCACTGCGACGTTGCCGCCGACGGCTGTGCCGACGAAGCCCGCCCCGACCGTTGCTCCGACAACGGCGCCCACTATCGCCGCACCAGATGCGACACCCGCTGCTGCAACCGGCAGCACCAGCGCAATGGCCGAGCCGACCAAGGCCAGCGGGACTGGCGGAACTGCGGCGCAAGCCACACCGCAATCTGGGTCAACGGGCAGCACGGCCGCTACTACCCCTGCGGCAACTGCGGCAGGTTCGGCTGTGAAGCCGGCGGCCACCGCCAGTGGATCGGGTGCAACAGCCAGTGGCAGTGTCACTTCCACCAAGAACACGACGAGCACGGTGGCGGGGGGCGAGACGCAAGTGCCCAAGACTGGTGCGGGCGATTCACTGGGCTTGCTGGCACTGGCCGCAGGTCTGGTGGCCGTGTTCTTCGCCGCGCGCCGCTTGCGCACGACGCAGGCTTGATGATCCGATTTCTCAATTGGGTCAACCGAGTAAGTAACGGTTGACCCATTTTTGTTTAAGGCCATGACTGATTCTTTATTCTTGCGCTCAACTGACCTAACCGCGCTGGAAGCCGCACTGGCCGAAGGCGCTTGCTGTTCAATCGTTGGTTTAAGTAATATCGGCAAGTCCATGCTGTTGCGGGCGGCGGCCGAGGCCAATGCGCGCACCGATGCTGCATTGTACGTCTATGTCGATTGCAACTCCATGCTGGCGCTGACCGATCAGGCATTTTATCAGGTGACGCTGCGTGCCGCGCTGGATGCCGCCCGGCGGTTGGGCAAGCAAGTGCCAGCCGAATTGGTGAAGCGCGTGGAGGCGTTGTATCAAACCGTGATCGAGGCGGAACGGCCAATCGTGGCGGCGTTGAGTTTTAACGACGGCGTCGCCTTATTGTGTGAACAACTCAATCGGCGCGTGGCCTTGCTGTTCGATGAATTCGATGATCCGTTTGGCGCGCTGGAAGGCCGAGTCTTTCTGAATTTGCGCGCGCTTCACGACAAATACGAATCGCTGGTGTATGTGACAGCTACCGGGATGCCGCTGGCCGATCGGCGGCACGATGCTGATGCGGGCGAATTCTGCGAGTTATTTGTCGGGCATCAGATCACGCTGAGTTTACTGACCGCTGACATGGCCCGACAGGCGGTGGCGCACTGGAGCGCCGAAGAGAACGTGACGCTGGATCGCGGCGAAGTTGATTTTGTGATCGAGCAGGCGGGCGGACACCCCGGCTTACTCCGCACGGCGACGCGCCTGGTGGTGCGTGTGGCTAGCGGTGCACCGATCGGTTCACGCACCCAGGCGTTGACGCTGGCGCGCGAGCGGTTGGAAAGCGACTCGGTTATTCGAAGTGAGTGTGCTAAACTTTGGGGGCAACTCTCGCCGCTGGAGCAGGAAGCCCTGCTGAATTTTCTGGCCAATGACGGCGAACTGCCCGGCGGCTTAGTTCAGGCCGATCTGGTTGCCAAGGGGCTCATCGTGTTGGATACGACGCCGCGCGTATTTGGCCGGCTGTTTGCCGGGTATGCTTATCGACAGCGGCGAACACGCCAGGCGGCCGCGTCCGGTGTGCACATTGATGTGGATGCGGGCGAGGTCTGGGTGGACGGCGAACGCGTCCCGACGTTGACTGATCTGGAGTATCGATTGCTGTTGTTGTTGTACGGTCGCTTGAGCAAATTATGCGACAAATATCAGATCGTCGAAGCCGTCTGGGGGCAGGATTACATCGATGAAGTGGATGATGCCCGCATTGAGAAATTGATCAGCCGCCTGCGCAGCAAACTCGAGCGTGATCCGGCCAACCCCAAGTATCTTCAGACGGTGCGCGGCCGTGGCTACAAACTCATCTCTGCTTAGCTAACTGACAAAGCAATTAGGTCCGGGCGACCAAGGGTGTAACAGCCATGAAAGAGCAAATCCTCATCGTTGAAGACGACCTGGCAATGTCCACGGGAATCCGCGATGTGCTGGATATGGCGGGTTATAAGGTTCAATTGGCTGAGAATGGCTTGGAGGCGCTGCAGGTGTTAGCGCGCTTTCGCCCCGATCTGATTATCTCCGACATCATGATGCCGGAGATGGATGGCTTTGAATTGCTGGAGCAGGTTCGGCGGCGGCCCAATTGGGCGGTGATTCCCTTCATCTTTTTGACGGCCAAAGGGCAGCGCACCGACATTCGGACGGGCAAGCAGTTGGGCGCTGACGATTATCTGGTCAAGTCCGTCGATCTGGACGATTTGCTGGTGGTGGTGCGCGCCAAACTCGATCGGGCGATTGTGCTGAAACAGCAATCGCTTAAAGAGATGGAGAATCTGAAGAACACCATCTTGAACATGCTGAGCCACGAGTTCCGCACACCCCTGACCTACATCACCGGCTACGTCGATCTGATGCAAGAGGGCAACTGGTCGGCCGATGATCTGCAAAAATTCCTCAGCCGCATCAAGGGCGGCAGCACACGCCTGAACCGCCTGGTAGAAGATTTCCTGCTGCTGGTCCGCTTCGAAACCGACGATGCCCATCAAGCCTACTTGATGGACAAGCGGCCCTTCAACGCGTGGCATCTCTTGATTAATCGGGTGTTTGAAGGCCTGCAAGAATCTGCGGCTGGGCGCAACGTTGCCCTCGTCGCGGAGATCGCGCCGAATTTGCCGCTGGTGGATGCCCACGAAAACTATCTGGAAAATGCGCTGCATCGCCTGGTGGATAACGCAATCAAGTTCTCCAAGCCGGGCGGTGCGCAGGTGATCGCGCGAGTCACGGTCGAAGACCGGCGGATCTGCGTGCGCATCATCGATCACGGCATCGGGATACCCATCTTGGAACTGCCCAAGATGTTCGATCGCTTCCACCAGATCAATCGGGAGCGGATGGAACAGCAGGGCGCGGGCGTCAGCCTCGCTATCGTCAAGGGCATCGCCGAATTGCATCGTGGCGAAGTCGATTGCGCCAGCGAAGAGGGCGCGGGCAGCGAATTCATGATGTATTTGCCCGTCATGCCGTAACCTGCGCGCGTCTGTCAGACGGCTGTCCGGCTTGCGTCAAACTTAAACGCCAAGCCGATGCTATCATAACCACGTAATTTACCCTCAGGAGGCAATACAATGGCGTCTTTGCTGGATAAAGTTCGAACATTGATCTCGGCCAATCTGCACTCGATGGTCGATTCCGCGCTCAAGGCGAACTCCGTCGCGGTGATGGACGAGTACATTCGCCAGGCGGAAGACAACCTGGAAAAACTGGAAGATGCGGCTGCGACCGTCGGCGGCGAAGTGAAAACGCTAAAGCGCAAGTATGATGAATACGCGGCGCAAGCGGCTAAACTCGACCGTGACATCGACGCGTTGTTGCAGCAAGATCGCAATGATCTGGCCACGGCGGCGCAGGCCAAATTCAACACCACGCAGCGCCTGGCCGATCAATACAAAGAGCAATATGATCGACAGCAGGCCGAATACAAGGCTTTGCTGGATGCCAAACTGAAGTTGGAAGCCAAACTGACCACGACCAAGCAAGAGCGCGAAGAAATGCTGGCCTTGCTGGACCTGGCCAAGTCCAAGGAACTGACCGTCAAGACGATGAAGTCCATCGACGACATCGTGGGCAGCGGCGACGCCGACATTGCGCGGTTGGGCGAATCGATTCGCGCGCGGCTGGACAAGGCTTCGGCCAAGAGCGAGATGATGGCCAGCCGCCTCGACGATCAAATGGACGAAGTGTTGGGCAAGGCCGAACTGGACACCCAGCTGGCCGAGCGCAAGAAGCGGCTGGGGTTGGGCGGCTAATTCACCGCACCGCAGCATCGCCCCAATAGTTGATCTGGCCCAGGCGGGCGGGGTCGAGGCGCTCGGCTCCGCCCGTTTATTTGCCTGTTGGACAGGTGGGATTACAATAGTTGTATCGAGCCGTAGTCACTGAGCGGGAGTACATTTCCCATGAACCGTACACGTCTGATTTTTGTGGGTGTTATTGCTGTGGCGATCGTGATTGTCGCGATCGGTTTGATTTCACGCGCG
>WBZT01000987.1_pt2 | contig 10121 bp, 13 predicted proteins | sample 5204241 | NCBI WGS metagenome assembly WBZT01 (sample SAMN12344358, study PRJNA552823) | activated sludge metagenome | biome: Activated sludge suspended growth; feature: Nitrification reactor; material: Wastewater; isolation source: activated sludge from nitrification reactor of wastewater...
TTTTGAACTGTGACGGATGGACTCTTGACTACTGCTCTATGGGCAGGCATCCGTGGTCGGGTGAAAAATGGGAAGCCCCAAAGTGGTTGTGTGATAGGCACTACAAGATGTATAAGGAACTAGAAGATGAAAGACAGAGAACTAATCAAGCGTCTTGAGGATGCATGCAATACCTGGGATGCTGAATATGATTTCGGAATGATCCCCATTGCTGTTGTGCGTGGCATTATTCGGAGGTACGATGAGGTATCGAAGTTGAATGACATGTACTACGGAGCAAGCAATGAGTGATATGTGGCAAGTACCAGAAGGACTAGCAGAGTCTTTGCTAAAAAAAGATCCATGCGCTGATGCACGTAACGATGCTTGGGCAAACGGAGTAGAGGCAGGGGTGGAATATATGGCTGGAATCATGATGGATTTGATTAATAATCTGCGGGCATATGGAGAAGATTGGCCTGAGAATACTGATCTATGGGAAGTACCAGCCAGAGTTGTATTGACGTTGGCTGACAACTATGAAGCCAAACTAAGGAATGTTATTCATGAGTGACACAGAAGCCAAGGTATTAACAGCAGTCCTGCGTGATAAGCAAGTTCATGTTCTTATGCAGGCTAACGTAGACGGGCTGCTTCATACCCATAATGATGTATGGGAATTTATTAGAAGCTATGTAGATAAGAATGGCTCGGTACCTCCAGAAAATATTGTTGTCGATAACTTTAAAGACTTTGAGCCAGTGCCTTCTGTTGGCACAACCAAGCACCACCTTGAGCAACTTCAGGCTGAGTACATGGACATTCGTGTTCGTGAGATTCTGCGTGGTGCTGCTGCCGAGGTACAAGAAGGAAAACCAGCAGATGCCATCAATACCCTTATCTCTCAAACATCTGAACTAAAGAAGACCACATCATCTGTTAAAGACCTAGACCTAGTAGATGTTGATGCTGCCATTGCTCACTTTGAGATGGTGCAGAAGATGAACTCTCTTGGCTCTTATGGAATTAAAACAGGGCTACCTGGGTTTGATGCTGTATTGCCTAGTGGGATTACAGGTGGGATGCTGGGTGTATTCCTTGCGTACCCAGGAATTGGCAAGCCGACTACATTGGATACCCCAGTTGCCACCCCGAATGGGTGGGTAAAGAAGGGTGATCTAAAAGCAGGAGATTTTGTTATTGCTCGATCAGGAAAGCCAACTAAGGTACTAGCAACTATAGATCAGGGATTTATTGATGCATACAAAGTTACTCTGAGTGATGGCACAAGTGTTGTAGTAGGACCAGATCATGATTGGACCGTATACACAAGGGACACCTACTACAATAGCAAAAAAACTTTTGTCAAAACAACAGCAGAGTTGATGGATGATTTGCAGTACACAAGGCATACAGAGCCACATAAGCGTCCATTAGACAAGTATATTCTCCCGCTGATTGAACCAGTCACGTATAGCAAGAAAGATTTGCCCGTAGACCCATACACACTAGGTGTGTTGCTAGGAGATGGGTCTATTTCCAAACAGCCTATTTTTGTTGTTGATGATCCAGAAATTGCTGAGTTGGTGCAAAAAAATAACCCAGATAAAACTGTCTCTAAGCACAAGAAGTTTAGTAAGGCTGGGCAGCGCTACGCAATTCTTGGGATGCACAAGGTGTTGCGAGAGTTGGGTGTGGCAAAATTGTCCGGAGAAAAAAGGGTGCCCAAGGAATACCTTTTTGGATCTATACAGCAAAGACTAGAGTTGTTGCGTGGGCTTATGGATACTGACGGCTCTTGTCTTGACAAAAAGAGGCCAGTTTTTCATTCATACAATCAAGGGTTGGCCAACGATGTTGCTGAACTCGTTCGCTCACTTGGTGGAGTTGCAAGAGTAGATGTCTACAGAGATGGAATTGAGTACGCGGTAAAAATGAGGCTTCCATTTAATCCGTTTAATCTTGCCAGAAAAGCAAAAAACTATGTTGTCAAAGAATGGGCTAGAAGTATTAGAGATATTGAGTTTGTTGGGCAAAAAGAGATGCGGTGTATTTCGGTAGAAGACTCTGAGCATCTGTATGCTGTAAACGACTACATTATGACTCATAACTCTTGGCTAGGCATGTACTTCGCTGCACAAGCCTGGAAGCAAGGCAAAACGCCGCTTATCATCTCATTGGAAATGAGTGAGGCAGAAGTACGCAACCGCCTATTTACTGTGCTTGGAGATGGCATCTGGTCGCTTCGCAAGATGGGTATGGGGCAGGTAGAACTAGACATGTTTAAGAAGTGGCACTACAAAACGTTTACTGATAAGCCACCTTTTTATATTGTGTCCTCTGACAACGATGGTGAAGTCAACCCATCAGTAGTTAAAGCCAAGATTGACCAATACAAGCCAGACTTTGTAATCTTGGATTACCTACAGTTGATGAGTCCTAACACTAAGACTGACAATGAAGTAACGAAGATGAAGAATCTGTCTCGTGAGTTGAAGCAACTTGCGCGGGGTAGTGATGTACCAATCCTCGCTATTAGTTCTGCTACTCCAGATGATGTAACTAACTTGAGTCAACCCCCTACCCTGGGACAAACTGCATGGTCACGGCAGATCGCATATGATGCTGACTGGCTAGTGTCTCTGGGACGCGATCCTAACAGTGATATTATTTCAGGAATTTATCGCAAGAACAGGCATGGCCCTATGAACAGCTTTTATCTTGAAGTTGACTTTGATCATGGCAAATTTTTATATGTTGATGATCCAGATAATTAAAATGCTCCAATTGAATAGGTATACCAAATCTTAGACGAACTTCACCCCGACAACTGATATAATACTAGAAAGATAAGGATAGAAAATGGATTTTGATACTAAAGCTGACATCGTTAGCGACTGCTGGATGACAACCCGAGAAATTGAAGCATGGGCACAACTACACAAGTACCTTGACCTTGGTTTCCCACTGGCCTACGCACACACCAACAAGTTTGCTGTGCTTGAAGACAGCGGTAAAGCACTAGTTGATGAAGCCTATGACATTATTGTAGCGACTCTTCAGATTCCTGCCGACACTGATTATGCAGACTTTGAAGCAATGCTAGACGCTAACATTGCTCTAAACGAGAACAAGGATGACAAGGATTCAGAGGGAAAGACATCTGAAGACTGATACAATGAGTCATGACTTTTCATCACAAAAGCATAAAGAGATTTGGTATGGAGGGAATCCTCTATGACGAAGCCCATACCGACAGATTAAAGCAAGAATACCTTGCTCTACTTATGCTACAGATGAAAGCAGACGGATATGTTGTTCGTGCAGACATTGATCCAGACTGGACAATGGAGTACATCGGCTCTCGTAAAGGTTTTAAGTTTAAGTTAAGTGTCTACGGATGTTATGTTGGAAAGAAAAAAGCCCAACAAGTTGACAAAATGTATGGCTATAGGCCACAATATGCACAGGAGAAGAAAAACAAACGCAAGCAGCGTTCAGACACAGCCTAAGGAGCGACATGATCTACAGCGAAGATCAAGTATACGCAGTGCTACGGGCTATCGGACTAGATGTAGAAAGCTCAGCAGGAGATGACTGGCTGATCTACTGCCCTTATCATGATAACTCTCGTACCCCAGCAGGCGAGGTATCAAAAACCAGAGGAACATTCTACTGTTTCTCATGTGGTGCAGCAGCAAGCCTCAATAAACTAGTGATGAAAGTCTCAGGCAAGACATACTTTGAAGCACTCAGGCTCATCGCATCTAAGGGGCGCAGTACAGATATTAAAACAGACATTGTAAATGCACTAGTTGAGCCAGAGCCAGAGTTTGTAGCTTTTGATTCCGCAACTATTGAGCGGCTGCATGACAATATTTATCAGCACTCACGAGGCAATCTGTATTTGCAAAGCCGTGGAATCACCGATGCAAGTATCAAAAAGTTTTACCTTGGCTACAGTGCTGTGCATGACATGGTAACCGTTCCCGTCCACTCCCCTGATGGAATTGTTATTGGGTTTGTTGCTCGTAGTGTCGAAGGAAAAGCTTTCAAGAATTCATCTGGACTACCCAAGTCTAAGACACTATTCAACATTCATCGTATTAAAACTAAACCTTATGTGTTTGTTGTTGAGTCTTCGTTCGATGTTATTCGGTTGGATCAGGCTGGACTGCCAGCAGTTGCCACGTTGGGTGCGGGGGTATCAAAGAAGCAAGTACAACTCCTTGACAAGTACTTCAATACCGTATATTCTGTACCCGACAACGATTTAGCAGGTAGAGAAATGACAGACAAGCTTCGTGCCCGTCTAGGATACAAACTAATCTCCATTGCTTTACCCGCTGGTGCCAAAGACGTTGGTGACCTTACCGATGCCCAGATCGAAAAGCTCCGGGTAGGTATTGACAACCCTCTTCTTGGCGTTCTATAATACTTGCATACACAATTTAAAATGGTATAATTAATACAACAGCCCATCTACCGGGCAAACTACTATAAGGAGAAATAAATGTCGTTTATTAAAGGACTAAAGGAAATTAATGCAGTGCTTGATAAGCCCAAGCAGTCTGGAAACTACCAGAAAACCAAGTGGCTTAAACTGGCTGATGGTGAATCAGTCAAGGTGCGATTCCCCAATGAGTTGGATGACGAGTCGCCCAATTTCGATGAATCCCGTGGTGTCGCAGTCGTAGTGGCTGAGCACACCAATCCTAAGGATTACACCAAGAAGGCTGTCTGCACTCAGGACGATGATGGTCGCTGCTTCGGTTGCGAAATGCATCAGCGTGAGAATGACAAGTCTGAGTACAAAGGGCAGTGGCGTCCTAAGCTTCGCTACTACACCAATGTATTTGTTGAGGGCGATGACCCTTACGTTGCAGTGTGGAGTCAGGGTGTGTCTACTAAGTCTGCATTCAATATCCTGCGTGAGCAGGCTATGGAGACTGGATCAATCTCTAACGTGTCGTGGAAGATGAAGCGCAACGGTGAGCGTACCGAAACCTCATATGTGCTGATTCCTTCTGCACCCGATAGTGAGCCCTATGACTGGACTGGGATCGAATTGTTCGATCTTGAAAAGGTTGTGCGCACTGTTCCTTACGCTGAGCAAGAAGCCTTTTATCTGGGCTTCGATGCTGACGCTACCACTTCCGCTTCCCTTGATTGGTAAGTAGGAGTATAATAGATGTGTGATGGGGAGTGGGCCTTGCAGGTCAATTCCTTAGGTGTAAAATGGTTATGGTTACCTTGTTTCCCTACACTCCCCGTCACCTTGCGGAGATGGTGTAATAGTAGCATCGCGGCTTCCAAGCCCGCCAGGTCAGGGTGCAAATCCTTGTCTCCGTGCCCGAAATTATAGTGTAGAACCATACAATTTTATAGCGTAGAATCATACAATTTTATAGCGTACACCTCGGTTCGATTGGGTGAATCGGGGACTCAGCAAGTGAGGCTACTACGTCCCAATGTAGAGTGATAGCTGGAGGGGAACCGGAAAGACACAAAACAGTTTCTAGTAGCGCTGAAATAGAGACTGACAAAACCACTTGCATCTATCTCCCGTGGTGAAACAGCATCACATCTGACTGTTAATCAGAAGTTCTAGGGGCGGAACCTGGCGGGAGAGCGTTCGTGTCATATGGTATAATCGAACCATGAGACATAAAGAAAATATCCTGAGGCTCAGAGCCGAAGGTAAGTCATATAGGTATATTCAAAAAGAGCTAGGGTGTTCAAAGGCTACGATTGCCTATCATTGTGGTGAAGGCCAAAAGGAAAAAACAAAAGAGCGAACGCAAAGAGTTAGGAGACAGACGGCGTATAAAATTAGAGAGTACAAAGAGTCTCGCGGCTGCATGGACTGTGGTGAAAAGTATCCACACTGGATGCTAGATTTTGATCACCTTCCAGGGTATGACAAGGTAGGAAGCCCGATCCAGGTGGCCTCAACATACAATATAGAGGCGGGGTGGGATGAAGTAGCAAAGTGTGAAGTCGTCTGCGCCAACTGTCACAGGATTAGAACTCATGTTCGCGGCCAAAATGAATTTAAAACTAAATAGTGAACATTCCCGATTGGTCTAATGGCAAGACGCTGATTTCTGGTGTCAGAGAACGAGGATCGTTACCTTGATCGGGAGCAATGCCCCTGATAGTGTAATCCGGCAGCACGCTAGATGTGCCCGGTGTCAAGGATGCTAGGATCTAGACGCACTGGAAGTATCGGTTCAAATCCGGTTCAGGAGCAGACTAACGACAAACAGGTACCAACTCCATAGAGTGTTTGTTGTCCCGTTCACACCCAACTATGGCGAGGGTGTGGCACCTAATCTTGGCGAGGCATCGTCAAGTCCGGTCCTGAGCATTGACCTACTTCTAGTTATTGAAGTGACTAAACTGCTCACGCTAACTAAATAATATACTGCGCGGCGGTGAAGTTGGAGAGTCACTAGTGGTGAGTCAGTTCGATTCTGACCCGCGCAACCAGAATGAGAGTATGAATAGGAGCATTCTGATCCAGCGCGCAATGTCATACTCCATTTAGACCATTAGCATAAAAGTAATGCGCTTGGATGACAGCCAAGTAAAAGCGGGGCAGTACCGTTATGGTCTACTAAAACTAAATACATGCCCGTGTGGTGGAATTGGTATACACAAAGGATTCAAGTCCCTCCGTCGAAAGACATGCAGGTTCGACTCCTGTTGCGGGCACAAACAGAAAGGATAGCAATGAAAATCACAGTAGTAGGTGGACCACAAGATGGTCGCACCATTGAAGTAGAAGATGAAGTAGATTATCTTTCATTGCCTGTTATGGCTGGATCAATGGATGGGCCATTGGGCTTGATTCCCAAGTTTAATGTTGCTACACTACCTATACATCACGAAGAAAAGAAGGTGTATTGGCATGAACGATATTGATAGCAAATGGAACACAGATGGTTCATGGACCTATTTTGATGGGTCTTATGACGATCTTGTCGCTAAGTTTGGAATTATTCTTGAGTCTCACTGCTTTGGCTCCTATCAGGGGGACTATGCGTACCTTCTTGAGTCTGTGAATGGCTATGGCTTCGTCGTGGTGGGATATGGTTCATGTTCTGGATGTGATGCTCTTGAGGCTTGTTCCTCTCTGGAAGAGGTCAAAGAGTTGCAAGAGTATCTTGGCGAGGGTATCAAGTGGTTCCCCACTCTTGATGAAGTAAAAGAATACGCCTTGCATGCTGACCAAGAGTTGCAGTGGTATTATCATGAATCTGGCTGGGAAGAGTTTGAAGACAAGGTGAAGACACTCTAATGAAGAAAACTATTAAGTCTCTCAAGGGCAAGACAATTAAAAACATTGAGTACAACAATGTATACCGAGAGAAGGTTGTTATCGACTTTACTGATGGAACAACTGCTTTTCTTTATTCATACATTACTGGGATGCACAACGAACATTGGCCTGCGATGACAGCCACAATTATTGAGGAAACAGAATGAATAAGGATATGGTGCCTCTGCACTTGCATACGGAGTTCTCTCCACTAGATGGAGTAGGAAAGACAGAAGAGTATGCTGAGAGAGCAGCCGAATTAGGCTTTGAGGCCGTTTCAATTAACGACCACGGAACACTTGCTGGACACAGGGAATTTGTTAGGTCAATGGATGCTGTTGGAGTTAAGCCAATTCTTGGAGTGGAGGCTTACTATACAGAAAATCGTTTTGACAACAGGGACAAAAACTCTCGTGAAGACCCTCTAGACGTTGTTTATAATCATCTGGTTATCTATGCAAAGGATGATGCAGGACTAGAAAATCTGAACAGGTTGAATGAAATTGGTTGGACGGAGGGCTTTTATAAGAAGCCCCGTATTGACTGGGAAGTCTTGAACAAATATGGCGACGGGCTGATCATTACATCTGGGTGCATGAGCGGTGTTCTTAACAAGGCAATTGAACATGACAGGTTGGCAGATGCCAAGTCTCAGATAAGCAAGTTTTCCTCCCGTTTCGGAGATGATTTCTATGTTGAGGTCATGCCTCACAATGTTGCAGGAATGAATGCCCAACTGCTTGCTCTTGCAGACTCTTCTGGCGTTAAGTCTGTTGTGACACAAGATTGTCACCATGTTACCAAAGAACAAAAGGTAATTCAGGAGGTAATGCTTATTACTGGAACACATGCCAAGATTCAAAAAGATGCCACCTTTAAGGAGTCTCAGAAGATAGAAGACTTTATGGAAAGGTTGGACTACCTTTACGGTTCTGATAGGATGATGAGTTTTAACAAGTTTGACATTCATCTTCTGTCGTTGGAAGAGATGAAGGCCCAGATGGTCGCTGACGGTGTAGATAGAGAAGACATCTATAGCAACTCTCTAGAAATTGCTAGCAAGGTATCATCGTACAATATGCCTGAAAACCTTGATCTGCTGCCAGCAGAATATAGGAATCCAGATGAAAGACTATACACTCTCGTTCGTTCTGCAATGCGTGAATTCGGCTTTGAAGGAGTTGAAGAATACGAAGAGCGGGTGGAGTTGGAGATGAGGCATATTTCTGTGATGAACCAGTCTAAATACTTATTGCTTGTGTCAAATATGGTGAATTGGTCTAAGAAGAATGGAATCATGGTGGGGGTAGGACGCGGATCGGGAGCGGGGTGTCTAGTTGGATACCTTCTCGGCATTACTGGTATTGACCCCATTAAACACAACCTGCTATTTGCTCGCTTTGTTGATGCTGGAACGGCTGTTTATGCTCCAACATTTGTGTCTATGTGAAAAGCAAGATGTTATGAAAACAATTGATTACCTGTATGATGGTGCAAACAGATGGTTACCGAGAAAGAAAGAGCGTTGCTATGACATTCGCAGACAATATTCTGCTTAAAAAGAAACTTGCGGAGTCAAACATTGTTGCTCCTAACGCTGAGTGGTTGAGGGATGAGTTGCGTGCCGTCACCCTTAATGGCTTGGAGCGAGAGTTTCTTGATTGCCCAGCAATGGAGGGCAACCCTATCAACTCGTCAATTCTCTATGTTCTTGGCAAAACTAATCAAAAGCCAACCGACTATCCAAGTGGATTAGACATGAGCGCTGGTCGTGAAGATCAGATGGACTACGACATTGATATCCAGGATACTCGCCGTGAAGAGGTTAAAGATTATCTTGTTCGTCAGTACCGTCATGTGGCTTCTATTGCTACGTTCCTACAGTTTAAAGATAAGGGTGTTGTGCGCGACGTTGCCCGCGTGCTAAACGTGCCCTTGCCTGACGTGAACAAGGCTTTGAAGTATGTTGACACTTGGGATGAGTTCATTCGTTCCTCACAGACTAAAGACTTTAGGGACCAGTACCCTGAGGTTGTGGAGATTGCTGCGCTGTTGCGTGGACGTATCCGTGGCACAGGTATTCACGCTGCTGGTGTGGTGACTGCTAAGGAGCCTATCTCTAAGATTGCTCCGATGGAAACACGGAATGTTCCCGGTCAGAAAGAGCGTATGCCCGTTGTCGCGGTAGACATGGAAGAGGCAGCACGCATTGGTCTTATTAAGATTGATGCACTGGGTCTAAAGACTCTTAGCGTTATCTCTGACACACTGAAAACTATTGATGAGCGCCACTCTAAGCCAGTGAAGCTAGAAGATATTCCCATGGATGACAAGAACGTGTATCGCATGCTCAGCGATGGTCACACTAAAGGTGTGTTCCAGTGTGAGGCAGCACCATACACTAATCTGCTTATCAAGATGGGCGTAGATGGGTTCTCAGACTTGGCGGCATCTAATGCTCTGGTTCGTCCTGGTGCGATGAATACTATTGGTAAGGAATACATTGCCCGCAAACGCGGTCGTGCTATCACTACCTACATTCACCCCATTATGAAGAAGTACACAGAAGAAACATACGGTGAAATTATCTACCAGGAGCAGGTTATGCTTGCCTGTGTAGAGTTGGGCGGTATGTCAATGGCAGAAGCCAACAAGGTGCGTAAGATCATTGGAAAGAAGAAAGATGTCAAAGAGTTTGAAGCGTATAAAAATAAGTTTGTCAGTGGAGCATCGAAAAACATTGGGCAAGAAGAAGCAGAGCACTTGTGGAAAGACTTTGAGGCTCACGCTGGATATTCATTTAACAAGTCCCATGCGG
>WBZT01003592.1_pt1 | contig 10117 bp, 9 predicted proteins | sample 5204241 | NCBI WGS metagenome assembly WBZT01 (sample SAMN12344358, study PRJNA552823) | activated sludge metagenome | biome: Activated sludge suspended growth; feature: Nitrification reactor; material: Wastewater; isolation source: activated sludge from nitrification reactor of wastewater treatment...
GCGATGGCCTGACCGATAAAATCCGGGAAGCCGGGCGTGTCGATCAGATTGATATGCGTATCCTGGTAATCGAGATTCACCAACGCGGCGTCCAGGGAATGCTGGTGAGTTTTTTCCTGTGGGTCGAAATCGCAGACCGTGTTGCCTTTTTCCACCGTGCCCGGAGCGGAAAGCTTGCCAGCATGGTGCAAGATAGCTTCCACCAGCGTGGTTTTTCCGGCTGTGGCATGCCCGACCAGGGCGATGTTGCGGATGGATTCGGTGGTATAACTGACCATCATGGCCTCCTTTTGGATTTGGTGCGGACAAGCAAGCTCTTGTTGTGACGAAGCGATCCTCAATGGATAGAGCGATCGTGATAAAAATGAAAAGTCTACAGGAACAGGTGGGGTTTCTCAGCCGACCCCGTCATTATTTTGTCATGATCGGCGGAGCGTCGGCGTTGCAAACCCACTTCCCGGCACACCCGATGCGAAGCGGCGAACAAGCTGGTTTTCTGGCGAGCAGGAGCAAAACTGCTTAACAATGGTCAAACGGCGGAAAATCATGCCCCCATACAGGAAGATGACTTGATGAAGTTACGGCGATATCCAGGTTTCTGGGTGCTGGGACTCTGCGCCGCCAGTGCATGCGGGGCCGAAGGGAACCCGGATTGGGTCAAGCTCATCAGGGAAGCCCCGGCCGTACAGACAGAATGGGCGGTGCGCTATGAACACGGGGAGGGTGTAACCCAAGACTTCGCACGGGCGATGCAGTTGTACTGCGCCGCCGCCCGTCGTGGTCATGTCTCGGCCCAGTATCAATTGGGCTGGATGTATGCCAACGGCCGCGGCGTGGCGCGGGACGATGCCCAAGCCGCCGCCTGGTTCCGATTGGCGGCGGCGCGAGGCGACGTGCCGGCCCAGCGGATGCTGGATTTGACGAACGATCCGACCAAGCGCGCGCCCGCGCGTTGCCAGGAGCCGGTGGACCCGACTCGCCGCCCGGCACCGGCCCGTTGGGTCCGATCGGGACCGCCAGCGCCGGAGCAGGCCAAGATCGAAGCACTGGTGCGGCGGATGGCGCCGGACTATGGCTTGCAGCCCGCGCTGGTGTTGGCGGTGATCGAGGCGGAATCGAATTTCGACAGCCAGGCGCTGTCGCCGAAAAACGCCCAGGGATTGATGCAACTGATTCCAGGGACCGCCGAACGCTTCGGTGTGCGGGACCCCTACGACCCGGTGCAGAATCTGCGTGGCGGCATGGCCTACCTGCGCTGGTTGCTGGCCTATTTCCAGGGTGACGTACGGCTGACCCTGGCGGGCTACAACGCTGGCGAGGGTGCGGTGGTGCGTTACGGCGACGTGCCGCCTTACGCGGAGACGCGGGCCTACGTCGATCGGATCACCCGTGCTTACGGCCAACTGAAGCATCCTCCGGTGGCGCCAGTGACCCCGCCCGCCCCGCTGAAGCGGCCACCGGCCGATTCCGCCTCAGCCTCGTCGGTGGCGACGCTGCTGGTGGCGGCCCGCCCACAGCGGTAGAGAGCCGCCAACCTCATCCGAATGTTTCGAACCTCCGGCTGGAGCGGTCGAGTGCCTGATTGTCACTTGACTGTCAAGCAGCTTTAAAGCGGTTGCAATTCGACTGACCTATTGTCGCTAGAACCTGCTTTATGCCGTTTGTTTTCGGAGGTCGTCTTGAACGCTCAACCGCAGCTTTACGCATCCGTCAGCCCGCCGCCGTCGAAGGGGGCGTTGCAAGTCGATTTTGCCGGATCGGCGGAGGAAGTACGCGCGGCGCAGCGCTTGCGCCATGAGATCTTCGCCGGGGAAATGGGCGCGCGGTTGCACAACCGCATTCCCGGCCTGGACCACGATCATCTCGACGCGTGCTGCCGCCATCTGCTGGTGCGGGACCCGCTGACCACGCGGTTGATCGGCTGCACCCGCATTCTGATCGAGGACGACGCCCGTCAGGCGGGAGGTTTCTACTCGCAGGGCGAGTTCGAAATCGGAGCGGTGCTGGCCTTGCCGGGCCGCTTCGCCGAGATCGGCCGAACTTGCGTTCACCGCGATTACCGCAACGGCGCCACTATCACCGCGCTCTGGTCGGGGATCGCGAATTTCGTGGTGGAAAACCGGATCGATTATCTGATTGGTTGCGCCAGCATTCCGCTGGGTGAAAACGGGACGATGGCCCAGGCGATTTTCTCCGAACTGGCGCCGCGCTATCTGACGCCCGAGGAGTTGCGGGTGCGGCCGTTGCTCCCCTTGCCTCGGAGCGACATGCTGGATCGCGGCGACTATCCGCTGCCGCCGTTGTTGAAAGCCTATCTGCGCATCGGCGCGCGGATTTGCGGCGAGCCGTTTCTGGACGAGGATTTCCAGGTGGCCGATGTATTCATTCTATTGTCCACCCGGCAACTGGCGCGGCGCTATGCCCGTCATTTTCTGGAGCGAGCGGCGTGAGCGACGACGGCGCATGGTCCCGGACGGGGCGCCGGTTGCGACGGGTGCCACTGGTGGGGCTGCATGTGCTGGCCGGGATCGTGGTGGCGGCGTTGTTGCGGCCGGGGCGAAACGGCATGGTGTCCGACCGACCCTTGGTATTGTGGAGTCGAGTGCTGTGCTGGATCATGGGGGTGCGGGCGACCGTAACTGGCACCTCGGCCGGTGGCGCGGTACTGTTCGTCGCCAATCATGTTTCCTGGTTGGACATCTTCTGCATCGCCGGTGTGTGTCCGACGCACTTTCTGGCCAAGCGCGAGGTGGCGGACTGGCCATTGTTCGGCTGGCTGAGCCGCCGGGCCGGCACCGCTTTCATTCGCCGTGGCGGCGACAACGGCGCCGGCGAAGCCGCCGAACAGTTGACTTGGCGGCTGCGTAACGGTGGGCGGGTTCTGGTTTTTCCCGAGGGTACCTCGACCGGGGGCGAAACCGTACGGCGCTTTTTTCCGCGCCTGTTTCAGGCCGCCATCCTGGCGCGCTGTCCGGTGCAGGCGATCGCACTGCGCTATCCCCATCGTGACGGCGTGCATCCAGCCGTGCCTTTCGTCGGCGATGCGTCCCTGCTGCCGCATCTATGGCAGTTGTTGGGTGAGCGCCGCATTGAGGTCACATTGAGGTTCTGCGAGCCGCTATCGGCGCTGGGGCGGACCCGAAACGAGTTGGCCGAGCACGCCCGGGCACAGGTCGATGGCGTATTGTCTGGCGCCGGGACCGCGCGACCGCCGGCTAGCACGCTGCTGGGTCAAGCTTGACCCGGTAGAGGTCGAAGCGAGTATTGGGCGCGACGATCCGCGCCGTGGGTAGCGGGCCGCTCAAGGACGGTGCCAGCCGTGGCCGTTTTACCACCACTCGATTACCGGCGCAGGCCAGCGCCACGGCCAGCAGGGCCGGCGCATCCGCATCGTCGCCGGCCAATTGTCGCAGCAGACGCATTTCCTTCCCAACCCATGCCGATTTTTGCCGATGCGGGTACATTGGGTCCAGGTAAACCACGTCCGGCCGTTGTTGGTTTGCCGTTAGTCGAGGCAGACATTCTCGCCCGTCGCCGCTGTGAAAATGTAGTCGTTCGCGCACCATTTGCCCGATTTCCGCATCGTGGGCGGCGCGCCGCAGGCCGTCCCGCAGTAGAGCGGCGATGACCGGTGAGCGTTCGACCAGCCAGACGGTGCAGCCCAGGCAGGCGAGCACGAAAGCATCGCGGCCCAACCCGGCGGTGACATCCGCCACGGTCGGCGCCGCGCCGCCCTTCAATCCAATCGCTCGGGCCAGTGGTTGATTGCGGCCACCGCCAAACCGCCGCCGGTGGGCCACCGCTCCCGAGGTGAAATCGACATGGATCGGTCCTGGGGCGTTGGAATCCAGCGTCCGCAGTTCCAGCCGCGTCGGGGTGACCACCAATAGGTGCGTGAAAGCGTCGGTGAGCGGGATGGTGGCCAGGGGTAAATGCAACTCAGCCGCCAATTCGGCCGCCACGGCCAAATTCGCGGGATGTTCCGCGGCAACCGCTAGCTCGGGGCCGGCGCTGAAATCCACGGTCGTCAAAACGGGAAGCGCCACCGCCGCGCCGAACGCGGCGGTGTGACCGATCGGGACTGGTCCGGAACTCAGGCTGCCTTTTGCAGCGCTTCTTCCAGTGTTGTTTTGGTCAAACCGTCCATTTCGGTCTTGAAGCGCGTGGCCAGGTCGGACATCGCTTTGGCATCATGCAGCATCTTCTGCTGGACTGTCTGTGCAATGTCGGTCTGACGCTTGTAGAAACTCTGCAAACTTTTGACGTCGTTGATCTCGGCGGCGGCTCTCATCTGGTTGATGCCGATGTCCAGGTAAGCTTTAAGCGCGTTCATCTGGAACAACATCATCTTTTCGATGTTCTCAACCATCAGTTTGTTTACTTTGACTAGGGGTTCCGGCAGGGATTGCGGAGTTTCCAGTGCCTTGCTGAACAGATCGATGACCATGGCGTATTCCTCGTCAGACATGAGTAAGTTTGTTGCAGTGCAATATAGCGGGATTTGTGTTGCGTTGCAACATGCGGGAATGAGCTTTTTTCGGTCGAAAGTCACTGACACGCGGGGCGATGGATTGGCGGAATTCGTCACGCGAAATCGGCAAGGTGAACTATGCTTAACATTAAAGAATCGTGAAGCTGTCTTTCAGTTGGAGTGACGGTGCGAAAGCGAGGTAAGGCATTGAGCAATAATGCGGTTTCCAGTTTGTCCGCACGGCTGTGGCGGAAAGGTTTGCTGCCTCACCACGATATCGGCCCACGCGAGCGCGCGCCGAAGCTGGCGTTGGTGGCCGATCCTCGGGAAGCCGAATTGAACGGCATGTTCGTGCTGTCGCGATTGGCGACATTTCTGCGCGGCATCGAAACGGGCGAGCGGCGTGGTCTGCACTTGCGCGAACGGGTGGTGATCGTCCCCACGGTCGAAAGTCCGGTAGGGCGCGGCGGCGGTCGCGGGCAACGGTACACTCCACAGGTGTCGCGAGCGGCGGCCGAGGCGATGGTGGAGCTGACCCAGGCCGCCTATTATCGGGTAAGCATCCGCCCGGCCAGTCCCGAAGTCGAGGATATGCCGCAGGTGTGTCTTTACGCGCCCAACGACGACGAGCGCGCCAGCGCCTGTCTGTTCGGGTTGCCGGCGGTCATTGAGCGGCCAGTCGAGGACACCGCTCCTTCCGATCTGATGCGCGCCTGGCGACCCTGCCGTGGCGAGAATTTCGTGATTCACGCCGGGCAGGCCGGTGGCTTGCAGACGGGGCATTGCGAGACCTTGTTTCGGGCGTTGGTGGCGTTTCTCGACCGTACCGGGATTGTCGGTGGCCTACGGCCTTCCAACGAAGATGAGGACCTGCATTATTTTGGCCTGGAACAGATCTGCGTCGTGCTGGCCAAGCAATCTGGAATATTTACCTCCCATCTGAGTGTCGGTCGCTGGGTCCGTGCGGGGGAGGCGCTGGGCCATATCTACGATGGCGTCAGCGGCAATATACAGGCGCGGGTGGTGACGCCGGTGGCCGGCCTGCTGGCGAGCGTGCGTCGGCAGCCGTTGCTGTGCGCGGGTGGTTTGGTGGCTCAGGTGTTGACGCCGGACAGCATGGCCCAGCAGGGTTTGGCGCGACGTCGGCTGGGAGAGCGACATGAACGACAGGCCCGTCGAGGATTATGAAAGCGAGCACCGGCGCTTGCTGGAGCAGGTGATCGCGGAAACCCGGGGAACGGCCGATCTGACCGGTTGTTCCAAACTGAGCGAACCGGTGCTGCGCGCGCTGGCGGCGGTGCCTCGACACCGATTCGTGCCGCCAGCCCAACTTGCATGGGCCTATGCCGACAGCCCGCTGCCGATCGGTTGCGGCCAGACGATTTCCCAACCCTTTATCGTCGCCTTGATGACCGAGTTGCTGGCGCTCGATGCCCGGTCCGTGGTGTTGGAAGTCGGCACCGGTTCAGGCTATCAGACGGCGATGCTGGCCAGTTTGGCGCGGCGGGTGTACTCGGTGGAACGGATTCCCGCGCTAGCCGAAGCCGCCGAACGGCGCTTGCGCGAACTCGGCATCGCCAGCGCGGAAATCCGCATCGCCGACGGTTATCGGGGTTGGGAAGAGAAGGCACCCTTTGACGCCATTATCGTCACGGCGGCGGCGGCCGAAGTGCCACCGGCGCTGGTGCGGCAGCTCAAGCCGGGTGGTCGACTGGCGATTCCCGTGGGGTCGCAGCACCGGAGTCAGGATCTGCGCGTGATTTGCAAGGACGAATCGGGAGTGTTGCATAGTCGCAGCGTGTTGCCGGTGGTCTTCGTGCCGCTGGTGCGGGACTACGAAGACTGAGGTCAATGTCGAGGCGGCGATCGCCGACAAGGCTCAGCCGGTCGGTAGCGAAATCCCGGTGAGCTTCTTGAACAGCGCCACCGCGTAGGAATCGGTCATGCCGGAGACGAAGTCGGTGATGGCCAGCACGCGGCGGTAGAGGTCGGGGTCGGGGTTGCGTCCCGGTCCGGCGAAGGATTCCGGGATCAGATGGATCAGCATCCGGCTCTTGGGCGAGGCGGCCGGACCACGGGCGGCGAGGTCGTTGACGGTGGTGACGAAGGCTTCCAGCAAGCCGCCCAATACCTCGAAGCCGGCCGCTTCCACTTCGATCACCGGTTTGGAGACATACACCTGGGTCTCGCCGCATTCCTTCAACGCGCGCATCGCCTCGGCGGCGGGGATCGCGTCCAGCAGTTCGGCGGCGAAACCGCCGGCCAGAATCGCCGCCTCGTTGTCCATGAAGCACTGATGGACCTGATCGATGATGGTGCCGATGGCCTTGGCGCGCAGGTATTCGATTTTTTCCTTGGACCGGGTGATGTGGCGCATCTTGCGCTGGGCGCGGTCCGGCTCGCCGGTCAGCGGCAACAGCAGGTCGCGCACCTCGTCGAAGCCTAGTTGTTGCAGCCGAAAGGCATCCTCCACATCGATGATCCGGTAGCAAATATCGTCGGCCGCCTCGACCAGATAGGCCAGCGGATGGCGGCTCCAGGCCCCCAGCAGCACCGGTTCCAGTCCCAGTTGTCCGGCGATTTCCGCGAACAGGTCCGCGTCGTCCCGATAGAAGCCGAATTTCTTGAAGGCGATGCCGGGCGGAGGGGCGGCCGGCAGCGACGCGGCGCAGGGGTATTTGGTGAAGGTGCCTAAAGTGGCGCAGGTTAGTTGCATGCCGCCCGGATTGTCGGGGCTTTGCAGGCGGGTGATGATGCGAAACCCCTGAGCGTTGCCTTCGAAACGCAGGAAATCCTGCTGTTGCGCGTCGTCCAACTGTTCCAGCACCGTCCGGCCGGTGGTGGAGGCGGTGAACCACAGCCGGATGGCGTCTTCGCCGGCGTGGCCGAACGGTGGATTGCCGATGTCGTGCGCCAGACAGGCGGCGGCGACCACCGCGCCGAAATCCTGCGGATAGACCCTTTGTAATTGATGGCGACGGATCACGCTGTCACCGACCATGGTGCCCAGCGAGCGGCCGACGCTGGACACTTCCAGGCTGTGGGTCAGGCGGGTGCGGACGTAGTCGCTTTGAGAGAGCGGGAAGACCTGGGTTTTGTCTTGCAGGCGGCGAAAGGCCGAGGAGAAGACCAGGCGGTCGAAGTCGCGTTGGAAGTCAGTGCGCGCTTCGCTGTCGGGGTGTTGGCGGGAAACCCCCAGGCGGGCGCGGGAGAGCAGACGGTTCCAGTCCATGCGCGGTGGCCGGTGGCGGACGATGGGCAAAGCATAGTCGACCGCCGCCGGTCGCGCCGGGGTTTCCGATTCAACGAACGTGGAGCGTGATCGGGGTGGCGTTGAGGAGGTTTTCGGAAACCGGGCAGCGCCGATCGACCTCGTGCAGGAACTCTTCCTTTTCTTCCTGCGTCATGTCGGCGTCGACATCCACCGTCAAGGTCAGTCCCTGGAAGCCGGTGCGATTGGCCGTGCTTTTACCCATCAGCACTTCGCCGTCCAGCTCGCCTTCGACGGTGATTTCCATGCCACGCACGTTCAGTTTGCGCTGCGTGGCGACGATGCGGCCGATGCTGCCGATGCAACCGGCTAGCGCAACGAACAGATATTCCAGCGGAGTTGGACCTTTATCGGCGCCGCCGGGCATGGGTTGATCGACATAGACGACATGATCGCGAATGCGACTTTCGATGGTGAACTTGGGGCCGAGTTTTGAGGTGACCTGAAGTTTTTTTAGCGATGCCATGATGAAGCCTCTACCTGTACTGAATAAAAGTGTCGCCCATCCGGGTCGGCGGAATCGTGGAAAAAAGCGATCATAGAGGCTCGATATTGATGCTGCAACGCGCAATTTACTGGACAGGGCATGGATTATGTGTCAAGCGATTTGGGTTGCTGGGTGGCGATCCAACTGCCGGGTGGGGCGTGTTCGTCGCAGCAGGCGAGCAGTCGGCGACGGTGATAGTGCAATTGTCCCGGTGCGCCGCAGCATTCGCAGACGGTGCAGGATTGGCGTTCCGCCGCCGCGCACAGGGCGTAAAGATGCTCGTCCGCCTGATCCAGCCTGAAGCGCAGCGTGCCCAATTCCTGTTTGACCTGCACCGCCAGCGGGTTCAATCCGACCTGCACGGCGTGGGCGACGATGTCGTTGGCGAGTTGGCGGATCAGGTCGTACCAGCCGTCCTCGCATTCGAAACCGAAGCCCATCAGGTTTTGGGTGACCGGCAGGTGGCGGCCCCGGAACAGTTCGGGGAATTCGGTGAACAGCCGTTCGGTCAGTTCGGGGTTCATGGTTGATCTTCAGGGGTTTTGGCAAGTTAAGAGCAGAGAAAGAGACGGATGTCGTGATGGTGCAATAATCTGGATGACGGCTCAAAATGTATCATGACGTTGGTAACTGGATACAATCAATGGAAACGAATCATGAGCCCCGTGAACCAGAACACGCTTGTCGATGATCTCAAAGGGCAAATTGCCAACGAACAGGTAATCGTGGTGGTGGGCACTGGGGTATCGGTTGCTACCTGTGAGAATCAGCAGGTAGACACGTTTCCGGTTGCGACTTGGATGGGGCTGCTGAAACACGGCGTGCATTTCTGCCAGCATACCGAGAGCGTTTTGGATGCAAACGAGGCGCAACTGTTGGATATGCAGATCAGCCTTGGCAAAACGGATTTTCTCGTCGCCGCCGCTGAACTCGTTACGGAGCGTCTACACGGCAAAAGACCCGGCGCATTTCGGGGCTGGTTGAAAGATTCTGTCGGCAAACTTGCGCCCACACAACCAGACATCATCCAAACGCTGGCGAGTTGGCCGGTGATGCTGGCGACGCTGAATTACGACCGTTTGCTGGAAGCGGTTACGGGTCATCCATCGCTTACTTGGCAAGACAGTGACAAGATCGAAGATATTCTGCGTTATGGCGGCGAGGCGATCATTCATCTTCACGGCGATTTTGATCGACCGGAGTCGGTTATCCTCGGCCTGTCGTCCTATGCCAAGGTCGTCAACGACCCGCATACTCAGGCAGTTTTGCACTTGTTCACACTGGGACGCACGTTGCTGTTCGTGGGCTGCGGCGGTACCTTCCAAGATCCGAATTTCAGCCGACTGATCGAATGGGGATGGGAGGCGCTCAAGGATTCCACCGCGCGGCATTTCGTATTGTGCCGGGAAGATGAGAAAGCCAAATTTGTGGAGCTTCAAAAAACAGCTCCCTGGCTTTATCCCATCGTGTTTGGGGCGAAGCACGAAGATTTGCCGCCCTTCCTGCGTAGTCTGGCCCCATCTGTGACGCTCAGCCATTCGCACGGGCGGCCACCGCCAAAGCCGCCGCTCAATCTCATGGGTTACGCCAAGGCTGTGCGAGATCGTTATGCCAAGCTCAAGCTGGAGTCCCTCGACGTCACCGGCTGTTATTACCGCGAATTGGGACTTTGGCGGGTGTTCGTGCCGCAGCACGTCTGCGAGTGTCAGGAATACTTGCCGCAAGTGCTGGAACTGCCCAAGGAGCATCTGCATCGCCTGCGGGCACCTCGAAAAACCGGACATGAAGCCGGCAAAATGGGCAAAGCAAGGTGCCTGAGGCGTGAGCCTCACAATATCTTTGGTTTGTGCCCCGACCCGAAGGGTTCATCCCCGCCCGAAATCACCAT
>WBZT01003594.1_pt1 | contig 10117 bp, 10 predicted proteins | sample 5204241 | NCBI WGS metagenome assembly WBZT01 (sample SAMN12344358, study PRJNA552823) | activated sludge metagenome | biome: Activated sludge suspended growth; feature: Nitrification reactor; material: Wastewater; isolation source: activated sludge from nitrification reactor of wastewater...
GTCGCGCATCGGCGGCGGTACCGACCAGATCCAGCGCAACGTCCTCGGCGAGCGCGTGCTCGGGCTGCCACCCGAGCCCCGCCTCGACAAGGCACTGCCCTTCCGCGACCTGCCAAAGTCCTGACGGCACCCTGAGCACCACGCCTCGACCCGGAGCGACCGCATGTTCCTCACCTACACCCCCGAACAGGAAGCGCTGCGTGACGAGCTGCGCGCCTACTTCGCCCAGCTCCTGACCCCCGAGGTCCGCGAGGGCCTCGGCGGCCCCGGCGAGGGCGGCCAGGTGTTCCGCGACACCGTCCGCCAGATGGGCAAGGACGGCTGGCTCGGCCTCGGCTGGCCCAAGGAGTACGGCGGCCAGGGCCGGCCCGAGCAGGACCAGTTCGTCTTCTTCGACGAGGTGCAGCGGGCCGGGGCGCCGATCCCGTTCGTCACCCTCAACACCGTGGGCCCGACCCTGATGTCGTTCGGGAGCCAGGAGCAGAAGGACAAGTTCCTCCCCGAGATCCTGGCCGGCGAGGTGATCTTCGCCATCGGCTACACCGAACCCGAGTCCGGCACCGACCTGGCGTCGCTGCGGACGCGGGCCGTGCGTGACGGCGACGAGTACGTCATCAACGGCAACAAGGTGTACACGTCGGGCGCCGACGACGCCGACTGGGTGTGGCTGGCCTGCCGCACCGACCCGGAGGCCAAGCCCCACGCCGGCATCTCGCTCATCCTCGTGCCGACCGACGCCCCGGGCTTCAAGTACACGCCCATCACCACGGTGGGCGGCAACCGCACGACGGCCACGTACTACGACGACGTGCGGGTGCCCGTGTCGAACCTGGTCGGCCAGGAGAACGACGGCTGGCGGATGATCACCACCCAGCTCAACCACGAGCGGGTCGGCCTCGCCGCCCGCGGCGGCCAGGCCCACCAGATCCTCGAGGACACCGTGGCGTGGGCCGTGTCCACGCCGGTGGGCGACGGCACCGACTCGGTGATGATCGACCTGCCCTGGGTGCAGCGGGACCTCGCCGAGGCCGCCGCCCGGCTCGAGGCCATGAAGCTCCTCAACTGGAAGTTGGCCGCCGCGGTGGCGGCCGGCAACCTGAACGCCGCCGACGCCTCGGCGGCCAAGGTCTTCGGCACCGAGACCCACATCGCGGTGTACCACCTGCTGCTCGGCATCCTCGGCGCCGCGGGCTACCTGCGCCAGGGCTCGGCGGGTGCGGTCCTGAAGGGCCGGCTCGAGCGGGCCGCTCGGGCCGACCAGATCAACACCTTCGGCGGCGGCGTGAACGAGGTGCAGCGCGAGATCGTGGCCTGGATGGGCCTCGGCATGGCCCGGAAGTCGCGGCGATGAGCGAGGAACTGCTGGAGCGCCTCCAGTCCTACGCCGGCCGGCAGGTGGGCGCCCCCGTGGCCGCCCCCGACGAGGTCAACCAGGCCATGATCCGCCACTGGGTCGAGGCCGTCGACGACCAGCTGCCGATCTACACCGACGAGGAGGCTGCGGCGGCGTCGGTCCACGGCGGCATCGTGGCCCCGCCGGTCATGCTCCAGGCCTGGATCATGCGGGGCTTCCGCCCCAAGCCCGCCGAGGGCGGCAGCGCCCAGGACGACCTCATGGCCCTGCTCGACGAGGCCGGGTTCACCTCGGTGGTCGCCACCAACTGCGACCAGGAGTACGAGCGCTACCTGCGCCCCGGCGACCGCCTCACCCTCACGAGCTACATCGAGTCGGTGTCGCCCGAGAAGACCACCGCCCTCGGCGTCGGCCACTTCGTGACCACCCGCCAGGAGTACCGCGACCAGGACGGCGAGCTCGTCGGGACCATGACGTTCCGCATCCTCAAGTTCCGTCCCGCGGCCCGGAAGGAGGCGCCGGCGGAGCGGCCCAAGCGCCCCCGCCCGGTCATCACCCAGGACAGCCAGTTCTGGTTCGAGGGCGCCAAGGAGCACCGGCTCCTCATCCAGAAGTGCTCGGACTGCGGCGACCTGCGCCACCCGCCCGGGCCCATGTGCCACTCGTGCCAGTCCCTGCGGTGGGAGCCCATCGAGGCCAGCGGCCGGGGGACGGTGCACAGCTACGTGGTGAACCACCACCCGCAGCTGCCCGCCTTCGACTACCCGCTGGCCATCGGGCTCATCGACCTCGAGGAGGGCACCCGCCTCGTGGCCGACATCGTGGGCATCGAGCCCGACGACATCGAGATCGGGATGGCGGTCGAGCTCGAGTGGGCCGACCACGACCCCGACCTCTCCCTTCCCCAGTTCCACCCTGCGACCGCCGGAGGCGCGTGATGGACTTCTCCTTCAGCGAAGAGCAGCAGGCCGTCCAGGGCCTCGCCGCCCAGATCTTCGAGGGCCAGGCCACGGCCGAGCGCGTGCGCGAGGTCGAGGCCTGCGCCGAGCGCTTCGACCGCGAGCTCTGGGCCGAGCTGGCCAAGGCCGGCCTGCTCGGCATCGCCCTGCCCGAGTCGGTCGGCGGCGCCGGCCTGGGTCTCGTCGAGGCCCTGCTGGTGCAGGAGGAGGCCGGCCGCCGGGTGGCGCCCACGCCGCTGTGGCCGACGATCTTCCTCGGCGCCCTCCCGATCGCCGAGTTCGGCTCCGACAAGCTCCAGCAGGCGTGGCTGCCCGGCGTGGTCGCCGGCGACGTCATCCTCACGGGCGCCTTCGAGGAGTTCGGCGCCAACGACCCGCTGCGCCCCGGCGTCACCGCCGAGCGCGTCGACGGCGGCTGGGCCCTCACGGGCGCGAAGCCGGCGGTGCCGAACCCGAACCTCGCCGACCGCATCCTCGTGTCCGCGGTCACCGGGGAGGGCGCCCTCGGGGTGTTCCTCGTCGACCCCGCGGCCGACGGGGTCACCGTGGTCACCGAGGAGGCCACCAACCGCCAGATCCACGGCGAGCTCACCCTCGACGGCGTGGTCGTGGCCGACGCCGAGGTGGTCGGCGACCCGACCGGCGGTGCCGAGGTGATCGAGTGGCTGCTGGCCCGGGCCAAGCTCGGCCTGGCCGCCCTCGCCGTCGGCGTCTGCGAGCAGGCGCTGCGCGCCACCGCCGAGTACACCTCGGAGCGCCACCAGTTCGGCCGGCCGCTGTCCACCAACCAGGGCGTGGCCCTGCGGGCCGCCGACGCCTACATCGACACCGAGGCCATGCGGGCCACCCTGTGGTCCGCGGCCTGGCGGCTCACCGAGGGCCTGCCCGCCGAACAGGAGGTCGCCATCGCCAAGTGGTGGGCCACCGAGGGCGGCCACCGGGTGGTGCACAGCACCCAGCACCTCCACGGCGGCATCGGCGCCGACATCGACTACCCGCTGCACCGCACCTTCCTGTGGGCCAAGCAGGCGGGCGACACCTTCGGCGGCGCCAGCCACACCCTGGTCGGCCTCGGCGCCGACCTCGCCGCGGCGGCCAAGGAGGGGGCGGCGTGAGCACCACGACGTCGCTCGCCTTCGCCGACGTGGCCGAGGGCGACGAGCTGCCGCCCCTCGAGATCCCGCTGACCCGCTCGCTCATCGTGGCCACCGCGATCGCCTCGCGGGACTACCAGGACGTCCACCACGACCCCGACCTCGCGGTCGAGCGGGGGTCCCCGGACATCTTCATGAACATCCTGTCGACCAACGGCTTCGTCGGCCGCTTCATCACCGACTGGGCCGGGCCCGACGCCGTCTTGAAGAAGGTGGGCATCCGCCTCGGCGCCCCGAACTACCCGGGCGACACCATGACCATGACGGGCACGGTCTCGGCCGTCGACGCGGCCACGAGGACCGTCACCGTCGACGTCGTCGGCGCCAACAGCCGCGGCAACCACGTGACCGGCCAGGTCACGCTGGTCCTGCCCTGACCCACCGCCGCACGAACGCCAAGGGAACGCCCAGATGAGCAAGTCCAACCTCCTGAAGGACAAGGCGTCGATCGTCGGCATCGGTGCCACCGAGTTCTCGAAGGACTCGGGGCGCAGTGAGATGTCGCTGGCCTGCGAGGCGGTCAAGGCCGCCATCGAGGACGCCGGGCTCACGCCCCAGGACGTCGACGGCATGGTCTGCTTCAGCGCCGAGACCAACCCCGAGATCGACGTCGCCAAGCACCTGGGGATGGAGGAGCTCACCTTCTACAGCCGCATCCACCACGGCGGTGGCGCCGCGGCGGCCACGATCCAGCAGGCGGCGATGGCCGTGGCCACCGGGGTGGCCGACGTGGTCGTCGCCTACCGGGCCTTCAACGAGCGCTCGGGCCACCGCTTCGGCACCGGCGTGCAGGACCGGCCGCCGGCGGTCAACGCCGAGAACGCCCTCTACTCCTGGTACTCGCCCCACGGCCTGCTCACGCCGGCGCAGTGGGTGGCGATGTTCGCCCGGCGCTACATGCACGAGACCGGTGCCACCAGCGAGGACTTCGGCCGGGTCGCGGTGGCCAGCCGCACCTACGCCGCCACCAACCCCAAGGCGTTCTTCTACGACCGACCGGCCACGTTGGAGGACCACCAGAACTCGCGCTGGATCGTCGAGCCGCTGCACCTGCTCGACTGCTGTCAGGAGAGCGACGGCGGCCAGGCCATCGTCGTCACGTCGACCGAGCGGGCCCGGGACCTGCCCAACCCGCCGGCGGTCATCTCGGCGGCGGCGCAGGGCACGTACCCCGAGCAGGAGATGATGACCTCCTACTACCGGCCGCAGCTCGGCATCCCCGAGATGGGGATCGTGGCCGAGCAGCTCTATGCCACCGCCGGCATCGGCCCCGACGACATCCAGACCGCCATCCTCTACGACGCCTTCAGCCCGATGGTGCTGCTGACCCTCGAGGAGTTCCGCTTCTGCCCCCGGGGCGAGGCCAAGGACTTCCTGCGCGACGGCAACATCGAGGCCGACGGGCGCCTGCCCATCAACACCAACGGCGGCCAGCTCGGCGAGGCCTACATCCACGGCATGAACGGCATCGCCGAGGCCGTCCGCCAGGTGCGGGGCACCTCGGTGAACCAGGTGGCGAACGTCGAGAACGTGCTGGCCACCGCCGGCACCGGCGTCCCCACCAGCGCCCTCATCCTCCACGTCGACCGCTAGCCCGCAGCCGGCGCGACCCGTTCGCTAGGCGCGGGAGAGGCGGAGCCAGCCCTCGGGGCTGACCGCGACGGCGCGGTAGCCGCGGTCGAAGGCGGGGACGAGCACGGCCCGCTGGGCGGCGCGCCAGCGGCGGGCCATGTCGAGGTCGGTGCGGCGCAGCGCCTCGGCGTCCTCGGGGAGCCAGACCGCCAGGTCGACGTCGGGCGGGTCGGCGTCGAGCAGCACCGGGCCGCCGTCTCGGTCGGTGTCGAGCACCGGGTAGGCGCCGCTCGTCTCGTCGACGGCCGGCGCCTCGTCGTCCACCGACCAGTGCACGACGAGGCGGTCGGTGTGGTCGCCGGCGTTGATGGCGTCGTCGAGCACGCCGTAGAAGTCCTCGACGTAGCGGACGCCGACGGCACCGAGGCGGGTGAGGTTGAACCAGGCGTTGCGGCGGATCAGCGGGTCGAACGTCCACCGCACCTCGGCCAGGCCGGCGCCACGGGCCCAGTCCCGCTGGTGCCGCTTCAGCGCAGCGCCGACGCCGCGGCCCTGGTGACCCGGGAGGACGGCGGCCACGTGCGAGTGCAGGAACCAGGTGCCGGCCGTGTCCCGACCGAGCCAGCCGGCGGCGGCGCCGACGAGCTCGCCGTCGCCGTCGGTCGTGTCTGCGAACGCTCCGACCACGTAGTTGCCCGAGTCGGCCAGGGCGACGAGCACCTCGGCGGGCAGCGGCGACTCGCCGCTCGGCATCGCCCAGATGGCGGCGTAGAGGCCGGCGACCGCCTCGCACTCCTCGGCGCTGTCGAGCGCCCGCACCACGACCCCGCTCACGCCGTCTGCCCGCCTCCCTCGTCCCTTCTGGCTCCCGATTTCGGTGCCCTGGCACCGAAATCGGGAGCCAGTACGGGCAGTGTCCGCGGGGTCATGAGGGTCGGAGCCACTCGGTGTGGACGGTGAACTCCTCGAGCCGGTCGGGGAGGGGGGTCACGCCGAGGCCGGGGCCGGTGGGGACGTCGAGGCCGCCGTCGCGCAGCACCAGCGGCTCGGTGAGGTCGGTGGTGAAGAAGCGGTCGGAGCCCGAGGTGTCGCCCGGCAGGGTGAAGCCGGGCAGCGCGGCCAGCGCGGCGTTGGCCGCCCGCCCGAGCCCGGTCTCGACCATGCCGCCGCACCAGACCGGCACGCCCCGGTCGCGGCAGGCGTCGTGGACCCGCACCGCCTCCAGGTAGCCGCCGACCCGGCCGGCCTTGATGTTCACGACCGAGCAGGCGCCCCGGTCGATGGCGTCGACCGCGCCGGCGGCCGAGAGGATGCTCTCGTCGAGGCACACGGGGGTGCGCAGCCGCTTGGCCAGCTCGACGTGGCCGGCCACGTCGTCTTCCGCGAGGGGCTGCTCGATGAGCAGCAGGTCGAGCTCGTCGAGGCCGGCGAGGTGGTCGGCGTCGGCCACGGTGTAGGCGGTGTTGGCGTCGACCTGCAGCGGCACGTCGGGGCCGATGTGCTCGCGGACCGCCCGTACCGCATCCACGTCGAAGCCCGGCTCGATCTTCAGTTTGATGCGCCGGTAGCCATCGGCCAGGTAGCCGTCGACGACGTCGACCAGCGCGGCGATCGACGGCTGGATGCCCACCGACACGCCGGAGGGGATCCAGGTCTCGGTGGCGCCGAGGTGGGCGGCGAGCGAGACGCCGGCGGCCCGCAGTTCGGCGTCGAGCACGGCCATCTCCAGCGCGGCCTTGGCCATGCGGTGCTCCTTGACGGGCGCGGTCAGCGGCCCGACCGCCTCGGCGGTGAGGCCGTCGCCGGCCGCGAACACCGCCGGCGCCAGCCAGCGCCGCAGCACCTCGGCGGCGCCGGTCAGGAACTCCGAGGAGTAGAAGGGGTCGGCCATCGCGACGCACTCGCCCCAGCCCTCGCCGGCGTCGGTGACCGCCCGGAGCACGACGCACTCCTTCACCAGCTCTGTCCCGAACGACGTCCGGAACGGTGACACGAGCGGCAGCTCCACCACCCGCAACTCCACCGCCTCCAGCCGCACCCCTCAGCCCCCGCGAACCGCTCGTTCTGGTAACGGAATCGCGAGGTGGGACCTCGCGCTTGCGTGACCAGAACGGTGGAGAGGGGTGAGCATGGCGGGGCTACCAGCCTTTGAACTCGGTGGGGCGACGCTCCTTGAAGCTGTTCACGCCCTCGTTGGCGTCGAAGCTGGTCATGATCAGGTCCTGGACCATCGCCTCCTCGCCGAAGTGGGTGGTGCGGTCGACGTCGAGCGAGCGGTTGAGCAGCCACTTGGAGAGCCCGATCGCCTTGGTCGGGCCGGTGGCGAGGCGCTCGGCCCACTCCCGGGCGGCGGCCTCGAGCTCGTCGGGGGGCACGACCTTGTTGACGATGCCGAGGCGCAGGGCCTCGTCGGCGGGCAGGTCGTCGCCGAAGAAGATGAGCTCCTTGGCCTTGTGCAGGCCGACGATGCGGGGGAGCAGGTAGGCGCCGCCGCCGTCGGGGGCGATGCCGCGGCGGACGAACACCTCGATGAAGCGAACGCCCTCGGCGGCGATGACCAGGTCGGCGGCCAGCGCCATGTGGGCGCCGATGCCGGCGGCGGTGCCGTTGACCGCGGCGATGACCGGCTTCTCGCAGTCCATGATCGCGGCGATCAGGCGCTGGGCGCCGTTCGCGATCATGCGGGTGACGTCGCCGATGGCCCGCTCGGGGGCGCCCTCCGGCGGCGGCTCCTTGGGCCCGGGCTGGGCGGCCCGCAGGTCGGCGCCGGTGCAGAACCCCTTCGTGCCCGCGGCGGTGAGCACGACCGCCCGCACGTGCAGTGACGCCGAGGCGTCCGCCAGCAGCTCGATGAGCCGGTTGCGCTGGCTCGGGGTGATGGCGTTGGCGGCCTCGGGCCGGTTCAGGGTGATCCAGGCCACCCCGTTCTCCACCCGGTGGAGGAGGTCATCCGTCTCGGTGGCGGCGGGGGGCGTGCTGGCGCTGGGGTCGGTCACCCCGCCATCGTGCCACCGGGCACTCCACGCCCGGAATTTCGTGGTGAGAAACCCCCGATCCGGGGGTTTCTCACCAAGAAATCCTGCGGGGGGAGGCGGGACACGGGCGCGCGGAAACGCCGGCGCCGGTCAACTGCCGGGCGAACCCGGTCACCTGCCGGCGCCGACGCGTGCTCGCGCCGTCGCGCTCCGGATCAGCTGCCGATGTCGAGCTTCTTGGCCCGGGCGAAGCGGTCGGCGACGTTCTCCCAGTCCACGATGTTCCAGAGGGCGTCGACGTAGTCGGCCTTCACGTTCTTGTACTGCAGGTAGAAGGCGTGCTCCCAGGCGTCGAACACGAGCAGCGGCGCCGCGCTCTGGCCGATGTTGCCCTGGTGGTCGTACACCTGCTCGACGAACAGGCGGGCGCCCATCGGGTCGTAGGCGAGGACGCCCCAGCCCGAGCCCTGGACCGTCGTGGTGGCGGCGGTGAGCTGGCCCTTGAAGCCGTCGAAGGAGCCGAAGCTCTCGATGATGGCATCCGCGAGCTCGCCCTCGGGCTTGTCGCCGCCGTCGGCGCTCAGGTTGGTCCAGAAGATCGAGTGCAGGATGTGGCCCGACAGGTTGAACGCCAGGGTCTTCTGCAGGCCCACGATCGACTCGAACTCGCCCGAGTCCCGGGCGGCGGCGAGCTTCTCGAGGGTGTCGTTGGCGCCCTTCACGTAGGCCGCGTGGTGCTTGTCGTGGTGCAGTTCGAGGACCTCGGCGGAGTAGTGGGGCTCGAGGGCGGCGTAGTCGTAGGGCAGGTCGGGAAGCGTGTACTGGGCCATGTGCGGGGGACCTCTCTGGTCGTCGGTTCTCTGTGCGAATCCCTCCTTCCCCTCTCTACCCGCCGATGGACGCGTTCCCACCATGCGGTGGGGCCGAGGTCCGAGGCGCCTTCGGAGCCGGGGCCCACCCGGACCTAACATGGCGTCAGAAACCCGTTCGGCGTGCCCTCGCGCGCCCCGACACCCGTGCCAGGAGACCCCGACCCCATGAGCGGCTACCTCGAAGGAAAGTCCATCGCGATCACCGGCGCCGGCCGGGGGATCGGCCGAGCGGTGGCGCTGCTGGCCGCGGCGGAGGGGGCCAAGGTCGTCGTGGCCGACTACGGCGTCTCCATGGCCGGTGAGGACCCGAGCAGCGAGGTGGCCGACGAGGTCGTCGCCGAGATCCGCGCCGCCGGCGGCGAGGCCGTCGCCGTGGCCGACACCGTCACCACCATGGAGGGCGGCCAGCGCATCGTGCAGACCGCCATCGACTCGTTCGGCAAGATCGACGGCGTCGTCTGCGTGGCCGGCAACCTGCGCGAGCGCATGTTCTTCAACATGTCGGAGGACGAGTGGGACGCGGTCATCGAGACCCACCTCAAGGGCACCTTCACCGTCTTCCGTGCGGCCGCTCCGCACTTCAAGGCCCAGGCCTCCGGCCGCTTCATCGCCTTCACCTCGGGCGCCTTCACCGGCAGCATCGCCCAGGCCAACTACGCCTCGGCCAAGGGCGCCATCGTGTCGCTCGTGAAGAGCGTGGCCGCCGGCATGCACCGCTACAACGTGACCGCCAACGCCATCGCCCCCGTCGCTCGCACCCGCATGTCGGAGAACGTGCCCATGGAGCTCGACATGGGCACCCCCGAGGACGTCGCCCCGATGGTGGTCTACCTCCTCTCGGACAAGGCCCAGGAGGTCACCGGCCAGATCTACACCGCCAACGGCGGCACCATCGCCGTGTGGGACCAGCCCAAGGAGGTGCGCGAGATGCGCAAGGACGGGCGCTGGACCCCCGAGGAGATCGAGGCCCGCTTCGCCGAGGTCGGCGTCGAGCCGCTGCCCCTGATCGCCCAGATCGAGGAGCGGCGCAAGGCCGCCGCCAGCGGCGAGAAGCCGAACGCGTAGCCGACGGGCCGAGGGGGGAGCGCACAGGCCGGTGCCGTCGAGCGAGCGGTTCCACGAGGTCGCCGCACAGGTCCGCAACTGGGGCCGCTGGGGTGACGACGACGAGATCGGCACCCTCAACCTGATCACGCCCGAGGTGCGCCGCGCCGCGGCCGCCTCGGTGCGT
>WBZT01003596.1_pt1 | contig 10113 bp, 6 predicted proteins | sample 5204241 | NCBI WGS metagenome assembly WBZT01 (sample SAMN12344358, study PRJNA552823) | activated sludge metagenome | biome: Activated sludge suspended growth; feature: Nitrification reactor; material: Wastewater; isolation source: activated sludge from nitrification reactor of wastewater treatment...
GAACTCGCGAACCAGGGCGCAGACCCGATCGCGTTCGACCATGATTGCCGCGAAGGCATCTGTGGCACGTGCTCGTTGGTCATCGGCGGCAAACCGCACGGGCCGCACAAGGGCGTCGCGACCTGCCAGACCTACATGCGCAGCTTCCGGGACGGGGATACCATCGTTGTCGAGCCGTTCCGTGCCAAGGCATTTCCGATCATCAAAGACCTCGTGGTGGACCGAAGGGCGTTTGACCGGATCCAGCACGCGGGCGGTTTCATCAGTGTGCGCACCGGCGCGGCGCCGGACGCGAACTCGATTCCGGTGCCAAAGGAAAATGCCGATCTCGCGATGGATGCCGCGCAATGCATCGGTTGCGGCGCGTGTGTCGCGGCTTGCAAGAACGCCAGCGCCATGTTGTTCGTCGCCGCGAAGGTTTCGCATCTCGGCCTTTTGCCGCAAGGCCAGCCGGAACGTTACCGGCGCGTCAAGGCGATGGTGGAGCAGATGGACGCGGAAGGCTTCGGCGCTTGCACGGTGACTGGAAGTTGCGAAGCCGTCTGCCCCAAGGAAATCTCGCTGGACTTTATCGCGCGAATGAATCGCGATTACGGCGTGGCCTGGCTCAAAGGCGAGCCGAAGAAAATGGCCGGGGGCGGCGCCGGTTGAGTTTTGGGGGCATGATCTTCGCGAAAACGCCGGAATTCCCCTCCGGCGTTTGTCGTTGGCTGGAATGCTGCATCGGCACAGGCTCAACCGTCTTGCGGGCTTTTCGCCCGCACCGACACAGCATTAGATGGTTGGACCGGTTCAGGTCTCGACCTGTTCCACGTCCAATTCATTGACCAGGTCTTTCTCGGCCAGCACCCAATCCTCCAGACGAAGTGGACGGTTCGGCAGCTTGTCACGAAACAACGCGTAGGCGTGCTGTCGGACCATCGCTTTGGTGATGCCGGGCGTGAAAGGCCGGGGCTGTTCGACAATTTCGGGCGGCTTTGTTTTCATAGGACGATGCGATCCGAGTCCAGTCTGAACATACTCCTCTCGACCCAGGCGGCAACCATTTTGGTGATGGCGGATCGCCGCGCGGGAATTCGTCCAAAAAGCGCCATGTCCGGATTGTCCCCTTGACTTGCTTGAGTTCGCCAAGCAGAGTCGCTGCATGGTTAACGCACTAAGCAATTTGCCGCGACTGCTCATGATCGGAGGAGCACTCATGATGACTTCGGTTCTTTCAACGATGGCCGGGGATTCACCGGCGGAGAAGTTGATCAACTCGTCACGCACGCTGGTGATCGGCCACCGCGGCTTCAGCCAGATTGCGCCCGAGAACACGCTGCCTTCATTCAAGCTGGCCAAGACCGCCGGCGCGGATATGGTGGAGTTGGACTATTATCACTCGAAGGACGGCGAACTGGTGGTGATGCACGACGGGACGCTGGATCGGACGACCGACGCCGTCGCCAAGTGGGGCGGCGGCAAGATACCAGTGGGCAGCAAGACGCTGGCGGAGTTGAAGGCGCTCGACGCGGGAAAGTGGTTTGATCCGCAATTCGCGGGCACAACGGTGCCAACGCTGAATGAGGCGCTGAATTTGATTCAGGATGGAAACGTGACCTTGATCGAGCGAAAGGCAGGTGATGCCGCCACCTGCGTCAAGCTGCTGAAATCCCGCGCGTTGGTAAACAAGGTGGTCGTGCAGTCGTTCGACTGGAGTTACCTGGCGGATTTTCACGCGCTGGAACCAGATCAAGTGCTCGGCGCGCTCGGGCCTTCGGGCACGCGCGACGGCAAGAAGCTGACCGACGCGGAGAAGGTTTTGTCCAAAGAGTGGATTGATCAGGCGCTGAAAAGCGGCGTGCGCGCCGTCGGCTGGAACAATCAAGTGACGAAAGAGGCGGTGGACTACGCGCACAGCAAGGGATTGAAGGTCTGGGTCTATACGATCAATGACCAACCAGAGGCCAATCGCCTGATGGACCTCGGCGTGGACGGCATCATCACAAACAACACCTCACTGATCTGGCGCGCGATCGCGTTGCGCCAGGCGAGGCTGCTTCCCTGACGCGGGCCAGTGATGCGATGGCTTCCGACATCAGCGGCCCGGAGGTGGTTGAGTTTGGCGGTTGGGCTTTGGCTGGCGGGCGAATTGCCGGCGGCCACGCTGGCGCGCTGGGATTACAACAGCTTCGTTCCTGATGCGGACACCACGACGGGCACGCTGACGCCAGGCATCGGCGCGGGCTCCGCGGCGTTGGTGGGCGGCGTGTCCGCCAGCTTCACCGCCGCAAATGGCTCCTCCGACACAAACGGCACCGATAACAGCAATTGGCGCATCACCTCCTGGCCGGCGCAAAGCACACAGAACAAATCCAACGGCGTGCGCTTCAATGTGAACACCGCGGGGTATCGAAACCTGTCGTTACGCTGGGATTTGCGAACCAGCAACACAGCCAGCCGGTTCATCCGACTCCAGTATTCGACCAACGGCGCCGACTTCGTGGATTTTCAGGTCATCACGATGCCGTATGAAGTCTGGATCAACGGCCAGTCGGCAAATTTCGGCGGCGTGCCGGGCGTGGACAACAACCCGCGCTTTGCCGTGCGTTTCGTAACGGAGTTTGAGAATACGGCGACGGGCGGCGGAATCGTCGGTTACGTGGCCTGCAATCCGGCGAGCGCTTACGGCACGGGTGGGACGTTGCGATTCGATCTGGTGACGTTCACCGGCGAGCCGGTGCTCGGAGCGTTCACCGTGATGAGCTACAACATTCTCGGCAACGGCGCGACGAACTGGAGTTTGACGGCGACGAATGTTACAGCGGCGGGCCGGGAGTTGAGTTACTTGCAGCCGGACGTCGTCGGCTTTCAGGAAATCCCGGAGACGTTTTACCCGCAGATGACCAATTTCATCAGTACCTGGCTGCCGGGCCACCAGTTCGTCATCGGCCAGCGCACCGATGGCGGCGAGCGCAGCGGCGTGGCCAGCCGCTTTCCCATCCGGCGGGCGCAATCCTGGCTGGCGCGCAGCAATCTTGCGAGTTTCGGTTATAGCGGCGTGTTCACGCGCGATTTGTTCGAGGCGGAAATCCTGGTGGCCGGTTTCCCGCAGCCGTTTCATTTCTTCACCACCCATCTGAAGGCGCACGCGGACCAAGACAGCGCAGAACGGCGCGGCGCGGAGGCGCGGTGCGTCTCTAATTTTTTTGCCAACGCCTTCCTCACCACGAACGCACTGCATCCGTATCTGCTCGTTGGCGACATGAACGAGGACGTCAATCGCCCGCGCACTTATGAACAACGGGCCATCCAGACGCTGACGAGCACGCCCACAGGCCTGCGCCTGACGACGCCGCGCAACCCGGTCACGAACGACGAACGCACCTGGTCCATTCAGAACGCGAGCCTGACGATCCGTTTCGACTACGTGTTGCCCGGTGTGGTGTTATTCTCCAACCTCACCAGCAGCCAGGTTTTTCGATCGGATAAGATCATTCCCGCCGTACCGCCCCTGCTCGCGGGAGACAGCGCGACCGCAGCCGATCACCTGCCCGTGCTGATGACATTCCGAAATCCTTACACGACGCCGTTCAGTCTGCGCACAAGTTTTCCCAGCAATCAAAGTGTAGTGTTGCGCTGGCAAAGCACGCCGGGCGCGCGCTACCGGGTGGAGAATTCGGTAGATTTGTATTCTTGGGCGACAGGTCTGGCTGGTTTGACCGCAACCAACTGGGAGAGCAGCGCGGCGGTTACGGTCGGGACCGGGCGGCAGTTCGTGCGCATCGCGCGTGAGGAGTGAGACCGCGCCAAGTTCCGGGGCAATCTTGACAAACCGGCCAAACCCGGCAGTAAACTCCGCTGAACTCAACGAACTTTGTGGAAACCGAAAAATACGGCCCGCCCAAATATTTCCAGATCACCCGCGACATCGTGGCGCGTATTCAGAGCGGCCGATTGTGGCCGGACCAGCCGGTGCCGTCGGAGAACGAGATCATTGAGAAATTCCAGGTCAGCAATACCACCGCTCGTAAGGCGCTGCATGAACTCGAAAAAGAAGGCTGGGTAACGCGCGTCAAGGGCAAGGGCACCTTTGTGCGTGACAATACAGTCGTGCGGGTAATCAACCGCATCTTTGGCTTTACCAAGAACATGGTTGAAGCGGGCCGCAAGCCCAGCACCCGTCTCATTGGCTTTCACCTCCGGGACCACGATCACACCCAGACAATCAATGGTCGCCAGTTTACGCTGAAAGGGCCTTACTGCGAGATTGAGCGCATTCGCTACGCCGACGGAATCCCGATGATGAAGGAGACCCGTTACATTTCCCTGGGCCTTTGTCCGGATATTCATCGCAAGAATCTGGAGCAGTCGCTCTACGACGTGTTCGAGCGCGAATACGGCATTCACTTGACTGAAATCAACCAGATGTTGAGCGCTGTGTTGCTTGAGAAAGAGCAATTGAAACACTTCAATCTCGACAAGCCGGTGCCAGCGTTCCGGGTTGAGGGTGCGTCGTTCTGCGGCAAGGACTTGATCATCGAGATGGAGGATGCCGTTTATCGGGGCGACATGTATCGCTTTGCGGCCAAAGCCAATCCGCAACGCGAATCACCAACCCATCGCACGCCAAAAACTCATTGACGGCGAGTAATTGGTCTGTTACTTAGTGCGTTAACGCGCAACCAACCTGATGGTGCCGCAGCATCCTCCAGGGATTCGGACTGACGTGCCGACAACAGCTAAAATAGTTTGTTACGAATTGGTTGCGCTGAAACCTAGGTATTACTTGATCGTGGCGACAATGGGCTTGCCAGCTTGACCCTTCCACAGAGAATGAAACAAGCCATTAACCGATCGAGAGCCCACTATTGTTGAGGCTTAAGGCAACCAAGCGGTCGTTTGCATTTCCAAAGTGTAAATTCAACTCAGAATCGTTATGAAGCATCCACACCAGGGACTCACCAGCGGAAACATCAGCGCCCCATCTCGTACCAGCCACCACTTGTGGCTGAGAATGGTTTTGCTGTTATTACTGGCGGCGCTGCCGTTGCGCGCAGCGACGGTCACCGTTTACTCCAATGACTTCGAGTCGTATGCGACCGTGGCCACGAGCGACGCAGACACGACAGATGCCGACCCCGTGGGGGCCGAATGGAGCATCACCGACGACACGGCTTTGCTACCGACGACGGCGGGCGCCGGCGTGCAGGTGATCAACTGGCTGGCCAACGGCGCCGGCGGCACCACCAAATCCTTGCTCCTCCGCCCGAGCAGCGAAGCCCAGATTTTCTTCACTGGGGCGCGCAGTGGCACGAAGTATCAACTGGATTTTAACGCGCAGATCGCGCGTGGGCCGACCAGCAGTCAGAGTTTTCTGGTTGTGCTCCGCGGCGAAGGAACGGATATCAACGGCGATGACTTCCTGGCTTATCGGACCGACCGCGTCACGAATTCTTCGGCGTTGATTTATTACGATGGCGTGGGTCCGACAACCGCAAACTGGCGCAATGTCGGCACCAACCACCTCAACGGTGTCTGGCAGCATCACCGCATGGTGATTGACCCCAACGCGCTGACGTTCAATCTCTACATTGACGACATGGTGACGCCCGTGCTCACGGGGGTGAATCTCTCGCGAGCGGAAGTACCGGTGCCCACCCAGTTGCGGATTGTGAACGAAGGTAACTCAGCCGATGACGGTTACTGGGCCATTGATGACATCACCCTCACCGTGGAGGATTCGCGCGATCTGACGACGACGTTCACCGAGGGATTTGAGAGTTACCCCGCCCGCGCGCTAGCCGACGACGACGCGGATCCGCAGGGACCGTGGGTGACGACGGAAATTGACGGCACCGGTCAGAGCCGGCTGCGCGCCCCTAGCAAAGTGCAGGTCGTGGGCACGGACGTCGTGACGCCGCATTCGGGGACCAAGTGCCTGAAACTGGAAGCGGGCCAACGCGCCGGCGCATCCTTTGCGTGGGGTGTCAGCCCGTTGTCCGACGTCCAGATCACCTGGTGGGCACGCGTCCCGGAGGCGATTCAATCGTCGCCGACGGCGGACGCGGTCCTGTTGCGCATGTCGTTGTATGGCGCGGAAGGCGGCAACCCGATCTCGGGCGACTCGGCATTGCTGGGGCACGGCATTCGCCGCCAGAGTAACACCAACTGTGTGGACGGCACATCTCTCATTTACTTCTTCAACGGCTGGCAGGACACGGCGGCGGACTACACGCCGAATGTGTGGGAGGAATACCGACTGACGACGCACAACGCCCAAGGTCGCTATACCATCGTCAAGAGCCCCAGCAGCGCCAATCCGGTTTTGGTCGTGGACCGAGCGGGCTACGTCGGCACGGCGGCCAATTGGGGGCCGACCTTCATGGCGGCGTGGAGTTCCTCGAATGGGACGAATCACCCACCTGTTTATATTGACGACATTGAGGTGAAGACGCTGGTTTCCAATCCGAACCCATTGGGCGAACCCTACTCCATCACGAATTATGGATCGCGGTTTACCAACTGGACCGTCATTACGGCCAATGCGCTGGTTGGCCGCCCCGTTGTAGATCCACGCGACAACTCGACCATCCTCTTCACCACCGACGTTGCGGGCGGCGGCATCTACCAGGCGAAGAAGATCGCCAGCGGCAATTGGAGCATTGACCCGCAACCCATCGTCTCCGGGTTGGATCGGCCCTCGGGATTGGCCATTGAGACGAACGGCACTATTTGGTGGACGCATGATTTCAACAATGACTTCACGCGGTCGCTCGGGCGCTTGAAGTGGCCCTGGTCAAACAATGTACCGGAGACGATCATCGCGGATGTCAGCGCGTCCGCCACCCCGAACCTTGATGACGATGCGATTGACGTCACGGTGGCACCCGCGAACTTTAGCGGTGGCATCGGTCAACCGGGCATGATCGTGGTGGCGGATCGCGGGGTGGATGGCGATGCGCCGAATGCCGTGTATGTGGTGGACCCGGCGACTACGTTGCTGGATCAGACCAACTACAACAATTTCCTCGCCAGCCCCACGCCGGGCGATTTGGGCGCGAATCTCAATGCAATCACTGCCTTGCCGGCTTCTGGCGAAGTCGTCACCGTCAGCGAGGACGGTTTCTTGGTGGCTATGGACGCCAACGGCGCGAAACGCTACATCAACGCCGTAAATCTGTGGCCGTTCGGCGGGCCGGCTTCGGGAGCAGCGATCGCAGCGGATCCGACGACCGGAAAAATCTGGGCCGCGGACGACTTGCTGGATGAAATCTGGTCGGTTGATCCCACCAGCGCGGCTGATCAGCGCGAGATCGGCTTTCCGCTGACGGATGCTTCGCGACCGGATCGCCAGATTGATTTCCACGATCCCGGCATGGCGTTTGCCCCGAACGGTAGTTTTATGGTGGTGACGGATGGCAGCACCGCCAACGGCGGTGGCGGCCGGCTGATTGTTTTCCACAACGAAACCATCGGCGTACCGTCGTTCCCCATTACCACCGCCAATCGGGTGGGCCAGACGTTCCAATTGAACTGGCAATCGGCGGGCGCGGTCAAATATACCGTCCAGCGCGGCACCAACGTCACCAGCATGGTGGACCTCGCGGTGGGCTTGACCACGACGCAGTATACGGATGCGAACCCGCCGGCGGGTGCAGCCTTCTACCGTATCATCGCCAAGCCATAGTCGGTGGCTGGAAAGCTGGGTTTAGACCATATTGACTGGGGTGGTTCGTAGCGAATCACCCCAGTTGCGGAGAAAGATTATGAAGCCGAGAACTGCGGGCGACCGGGGATTCACTTTGATCGAATTGTTGGTGGTGATCGCGATCATCGCGATTTTGGCGGCAATGCTGTTGCCGGCGTTGAGCCGCGCGAAAAGCAAGGCGCAGGGAGTGCAGTGCATGAACAACCATCGCCAGATCATGCTCGCATGGAAGATGTACGTGGACGACAACCGGGATCAGTTGCCGTTCTCGAAAGGAAACGGGAATTACGATCCCTACGCCTGGATGAACGGATGGCTCGACTACACCGGGGCGGCCGACAACTGGGATGTGAACCATGACATCACCCCAGGCATCCTCTGGCCGTATTGCGGCAAGAGCGCGGGCATTTTCAAATGCCCGTCGGACACCAGCACCGTCAACGTGCGCGGCACGCTTCTGTCACGCGTGCGGAGCATGTCCATGGTTAACTGGGTGGGCGGGCGCGGTAGCGGTTCCGGCCAATTGATGGACATGAATTGGTCGCAGACCACGATGGGGAACTCCCGAGGCGAAGCCCGGATTTACCGCAAGCTTGCGGACATGACCGACCCCGGTGCATCCAAAACCGGAGTCTTGCTGGATGAACGCGAGGACAGCATCAACGACGGCATGTTTGTCATCGGCATGGAGGGCGCGGCCCCATCGCCGGGAGCACCCGCTTCGCCCGGCAATTATGGAATCGTGGACTACCCGGCAGCCTACCATGGCGGTTCAGGGGGCTTCTCTTTTGCTGACGGCCACGCCGAGTTGCACCGCTGGCGTGACCCGCGGACGACTCCTCCGATCCTGAAAGGACAGAATCGTGATTTCAATTTCAAGTCCACACCCAACAACGTTGACGTGGCTTGGATGCAGGACAACAGCACGCGAAGAATCCCCTGATTTCGGTTGTCAGCCGCGTCGGTTCTTGGGCCAGCGTCCGATTTGGTGACGCCGATATTCTTGGCGGATCACTGGCCCTCGACGCGGAAGAATTCTGATCCACTTGGGGCGTTCGAGTAATTGAAGCGATAGACGCCCGCACCCAAAGCGACTGGCGTGGAGCCCTCGACAACCAGGAAGGGCCCTTCAGGGTGGGCCGCTCGCAGCAAACGAAACGAGGTCCACGGACCGAAGTTCTGAAACTTGATCTCCACGATGCCTGTTGGCGAGGCCCTCCGCGCAGAAACCATTTGAATCAAAGTTGTCGGCTGTCGCAGCAAGTCACCCAAGGCCTGACCGCTTTGGCCGGCCAGAAATAACTGCTGAACCTCGGCTGGATTCAAAGCCCGACTCCAAATTGCAACATCGTCAATGTATCCTGTGAAGTAGTTGCCCCCGGCGGGACCTTCACGTCCCATGGCCGCAAGCTGGCCGGGCTTGACGTTGTTCGTCAAACCGAACGGAGTCGTTGCGTCGTTGCCCGTATGCACGTCCCGGGGCTGTCCGTTGAGATAGAGGGTCGCTTGACCCGAAACCGGCCCGACCGAGCCGGAATAGGTCGCGGCCACATGCAACCATTGATTCGTGGGCAGCAGTGACTCTGGGATGCCCGGGCGGGCGGCATGGCCGCTGGCGTCGGTGATCTTGAAGCGCAGTTCCTTGTTCGCCTTATCCAGATAGCACACGTAATTGTCGGTCGTGGAATCGAAAATGGCTCCGAAACTCGTTGCAAGTTGTGATGGCAATTGCGACAGCCGCACCCAAGCAGCGAAGCTAAGGGCATTGGTATTCATGTCGAGGGCGGCCGTTTGGGGTAACGTCACATAGGCGTTCGTGCCTTCCAGTTTCAGGCAGCCACCCACTTTGGCAAACGTCCCATCGAACCAATGCGACGCGCCGTCGTTCCGCCGCAAGGTCCCGGCGTTGGTGCCTTTACTGTCGGTCACCACCGTGGCGAAGGCGTCGGCCAACCCGTCATCCAGTCGCCAATAAGCCACTAAATGGCCGCCCAACGCTACGGGATCGTTCGTGCTGGGCTGCTGCAATCGCTTCACCATTCCCGGATCGTTCGAGATGATTCCATCCACCCCCAGATCTATGAAGTTCTTGATCTCCACGCCATCCACCGTCCAGACGTAGAGCGCCATCCCTGCGTTGTGAACCAGACCGACTTCATTCGATGTGATGGTGGATTTTTCCCAGGCCACGATACGGGCGCCAGAGTTGGAAATGGTGTTGAGTATGGTAGCGCTCAATGTGCCGCTGCCCAGCGCACCCAAACGCACGGTCGGCTCCAAGGCGTGGACCGCCGTCAGGAAATTCCAGTCGAACGATTGCAGAATCACATTGGTTACGACGCCCAAGCGGCGTAACTCGTCCACGTAAGCTGAAGCCGTCCCATCCTTTTGCTCGATCAACGGTGTGGCATACGGCAGCGCGT
>WBZT01003597.1_pt1 | contig 10112 bp, 7 predicted proteins | sample 5204241 | NCBI WGS metagenome assembly WBZT01 (sample SAMN12344358, study PRJNA552823) | activated sludge metagenome | biome: Activated sludge suspended growth; feature: Nitrification reactor; material: Wastewater; isolation source: activated sludge from nitrification reactor of wastewater treatment...
AAACCGAGGGTAAGAACAAGGGTCGCCCCCTGCCGGGCAGCTGGCCCAACACCGGCATTGGCCGCTTGAACCCGGATGGCTCCAAGGGTTCCTGTACCGCCTGCCATGGACGTCATCGCTTCTCCCGCGAACAGGCCCGTACCCCGGACACCTGCGGCAAATGTCATGTGGGCCCCGATCATCCCCAGATCGAGGTCTATAACGAGTCCAAGCACGGCATCATCTATCGGGCTCAGGTCGATGAGATGAATCTCAAGTCCGACAAGTGGATCGCTGGGGTGGATTACTCCGCTGCCCCCACCTGTGCCACCTGTCACATGAGCGCCGGCCTCAATCAGCCTAAGACGCACAACGTCGGCGAGCGTATCTCCTGGACCCTGAGGCCACCCATCTCCACCAAGATGAATCTGGTGAAGCTGGAGGATGGCAATGAGTTTGATGTACCCGAGGGCAAGGAACTCCCCAAGGTCGGGGACGAGGCCAAGGGCTCCAAGGTCATCGAGGTCATCACCTGGAAGAACCGCCGAGCCAAAATGGAAAGCATCTGCTTCGGTTGTCACTCCACCAGTGTGATCGAGGGCCACTACAAGCAGTTCGATGACGTGGTCGATCTCTACAACGAGAAATTCGCTAAGCCCATCGCCGCCATCATGGCCGAACTCAAGGACAAGGGCTACATCACCCCCGCGCCCTTTGACGAGCAAATCGAGTGGACCTGGTGGGAAATCTGGCACCACGAGGGTCGTCGTGCCCGCCATGGCGCCGCCATGATGGGCCCCGACTACACCTGGTGGCACGGCATCTACGAGGTGGCCAAGCACACCTATTTCGAGTGGATACCCGAACTCAAGGAAGTGGTCAAGCGTAAGGATAAGAACGATAAGGCCGCCGTAGCCATGCTGGAGAAGCACTTCAAGCCCATCGAGGGCCATGACTGGTACTTCAACGGCATGAGCAAGGAGTCGCTGGAAAAGGTGCGTGCCGGTTTCGAGGCCCGTTACGGCAAGGGGTCCTTGAAATAGGCGGGACCTAGATCGTGCTCAAGCGAGATCCCGCGTGGGGCCTGGTGCCCCCGCGGGATTTTTCATTTCTGGAGGAGAAAGTGTCATGAAACTTCGTTCATTTCTTGCCGCCGCGCTGCTATGCGCGGCCTTGCCCATGGCCGTAGCCGAGGAGCCCAGTCTGCTGCAACAGGGCGAGACCCTCCTCAACGAGGGCAAGCTACCGGAGGCCCTTGCCGTCCTGCAACAGGCGGTGGTCGCCGAGCCGGATTCCTCCCGGGCCTTCCAACGCCTGGGGGGAGCCCAACTCATGAGTCAGGACTATGCCGGCAGCATCCAGAGCTTCCAGCGTGCCATCAGCCTGGACGCCAACAATGCCGACGCCTTCGTCGGTATGGCCATGGCCTATCTCCACGGCGGTCATTATGGTCAGGCCCGTTCCGCCCTGGAAGAGGCCAAGCGTATCGCCCCCGCCAAAGGTCCCAAGATCGACGAGGTCATCGCTTGGATCGATCAGCGCCCAGAGCTATAGGTCGCCGCTGGGTTTGACACAACCACCCTTTCAAGCCTGGGCCCAGGGATTGGCTGCTCGCTTGCCGCGGGGCTGATCGGGTCCAGGGCCTCTTGCTCCAGCTTGGCCAGGTCCCCCTGGACCCACTCCTTGGCTAAGTCCCCCACGACCCCGCCTTTGACGATGGCCTGTTCCAGGAATCGACGCTCGTCGCGGCTCCAACCGCCGCTGCCGGGGCCGGACCTGGGGTCCGGGACGGCCATGAGGTGGGGCGCTACGGGGTGCTGAGGGCAGGCCGCCACGATCCTGGCCAGGATCCGCAGGCCGCCCATATCCCGGTCACCCCAGTGGTAGAAGGGGCAGTTGGCCGGCAGGCCCTGGTCCAGTTGTCCCAGCACCCGGACCAGGGCCGGGGCGGGATAACCGGCGGTGTAGATCACGACGCCGGCGTCCTGAATCTCCCGGACCTGGCGCTGGAAGCTGGCCAGGTTCTCGATGGTCAGCAGGTAAGGGATGGGGGCGCTGGCCTGGATCTGATTGACGGCATCCGGTGACAGGCCGACAAAGGGCCGCAGGGATGTCAGGTCCCAGTGGGTGCCGTCATAATCCATGACCAGGGGCCCCTTGATGAACAAGGTCGGCGGAAATTTCTCCAGTCCCAGGGCCCGGAAAAGGTCGGCGTCCGCTTGCCAGGATGACCAGTCGGGATTGCGGCGCAGCAGGCCCCCCAGCCGGCCCAGCAGGGACTCGATGGCCTTGGAATCCCCCAGCAGGCGGACGCTGAAGCGGCGCAGATCCAGTCCCTCCTGTTCCCCCGCCGCCACGGCATGGGCGATCCGAAACAGATTGATGGCGGCGGTGGTTTCGGTGGGCGGGATGCGAAAGGGGCTGTGGCCCAGCCGCCACTGGGTCAGGGCCTCGGCAAAGGCGTCCCGGAGCCAGCCCGGGGCATCGGCCATGACTTCGGCCAGTCCCTGGGAGATGGTCCGCGCCTGGACGGCGGTCCGGGAGACGCCCAGCCAGGCCGCGAGTAAATCCGGGTCCTTGATACGGAGGCGTCGCAGGTCCTGGGCGGCGGTCCGGCGGCCCCATTCCAGGGTCACGCCGCCGGCGACCTCGGCATTGGCCAGGTAGGCATGAAGGGCGTCGCGCTCCTCCAGATCGGTGACCTCGAAGTAGGCGTGGGCGGAACGGTCGCCGATGGGCACCGAATCCCGGCCACCCCGGTCCACCTGGGCCAGCAGCTTGAGCAGCAGGGCGCGGGCGACCTGACTCATGCCTGGACACCTCCCTTGAAGCCCCCTGTCCCGTCGGGGCAGGGTGGTTGAGGGCGGCTATGCTCCCGAGGGGGACGGGCGAAAGGGGCTGTCTGGCTCATGGGAATAAGCGGGCGCGGGCGATAGTGGTTTTAGAGGGAGACCGACGCCCCTGGATCCAGGTCCGGGCGTAGCGTCGGGTTATCGGCGGCCAGGGCGCGGCGGGCCTCGGGCTGGATGTACTCGGCGTCGATATGGACGCTGCCGCCGTCCCGATAGACGTTGACGATGGTGTCCACGTGCTCGGCGATCTGGCCGTATTTCTCGTCCGGCGCGGCCAGCAGCACCTGGAGACCCAGTTCGTCCAGGAATCCCAGGGCGCTGACCGTGTTCTGCAGGTCCAGCTTAGAGAAGGCCTCGTCGAAGACGGCGAGGGCCATGCCGCCGCGCAACCGACCCTCCTGATCGCGCTCGATGCGGTAGGCGGCGGCCAGGGCGGCGCCGATGGCCACATAGAAGGGCGACTGGTGCTCGCCCCCGGAGCCCTTGCCGAGGCGCCGGGAGAGGAGTTCCGGATTACCGCCGCCCTCCTTGTCGTCGCTCATGCGCACGTCGAAGTGGTAGTACTGGCGGTAGTCCGCCAGGCGCTCGTCCCAGCCCCCGGCGTGGCCATCGCCTCCCGCGGCCTCCATGAGCAGGTTGCGGACCCGGGCGATGGCCGCGCGGTGGGGGTGGTTGGGGTCGGCGGCGGCGTCGAAGAGGCCGCCCACGTCGCCGCCCTGCTCGGGGGTCCAGGCCAGCACCCAGTCCAGGATCTCCTTGAGGTCCGGCTCGGGCTGCTTGATGAAACTGTAATACTGGCCGTGAAAGGGGCGGCTGCGCAGGCTGCGGTTGAGTTCCCGGCGGCTCTCCTCCAGCAGTTGCAGGTTTTCCTGGAGCTTGCCGACGAAGTCGCTCCGGAAGGCGTGCTCGGCCTCCCGCAGGGCATTGTCGGCCTCCGTGACGTAGCGGGCCAATTGGGTCTCGCGCACCTGGGTCAACTCGTGCACCACCCAGGCGGCCAGGGTCAGGGGGTCATCGGCGGCGCCGCTGGCGGGTTTGTGGTCGGGTGACCAGGCGGCCCAGTAATTCGTCAGGCCCTCCCGGGCATTGGCCCGCTGCTTGATCGCCGTCTTTTCCTGGCTACCGGCCCGGCGCTCGGCCTCCGTGCCCAGGGCCCGCCAGGCCGCGGGGCTCTCCTCGGCGCAGGATTCCTGGGACTGGAGTTCGTCGAGGCGCTCGGACGCCAGCGCGGCATCAAAGCCGGCACCGTGCTGGAGGTCCCGGCGGCGCTCGGCGACGGCCTGGGATGCCCGTTCCAGGGTGGCGAGGCTGGCCTGCTCTGCCTGGCGTTTGAGTTCCCGGTCGGCCTGGTCCCGGGCCGTCCGCTCCCGGGCCATCGCCAGGGCATCGCGCTCGGCGGCGCGGTGTTTGACCTCCTCCTGAAGCCGCTGGAAATGGGTGTCATCCCGGAGGGCCTGTTCCTGGGCCTGGAGGCGATCAAGTTCGGTCTGGGTCGCTTGCCGGGTGGCCGTCAGGCCCACCAGGTCCGGGAAGCCGCGCAGGCGCTCATTGAGCGGCATCAGTTGCCGCTCGCGCAGATCCTGGATGGCCACCTTCTCGCCCTGTTTGCGGTAATGAATCGCCTGGTCCTGGTCGAACTGGGCCTTCAGCGCTTGCAGCCGCAGCCGGCGGGCCTCCCGTCCCAGCATGGGCTCCACCGGGGCCAGGCGGACCACGGCACCACCGGAGGCGAGCATGCCGTCGGCGGTGATGGCCCGCTCCTGGCGCAGCAGCTCATCCTCGGTTTCCACCCGCGCGATGTTGCCGGCTCGCTGGATGAGGTAGGCCCTGGCGTGGGGGTCGTCGCTGATGGCCACTTCCGCCAGGCTGCCGGGGCTGGCCTGGCCCCGCCACTGGGCGGTCTTGAGGGTGTTGATCACCCGGCTGCCGTGGATGGCGAGCCGTTTGCCCTCGTGGCGATAGAGGCCGATGGCCTCTCGCACCTGGGCTGGGTCCACCAGCAGGGCCTCGCGATGGCCGCCCAGAACGGCCTCCAGGGCCTCGCGCCACTGCTCGTCCGCCAGGTCCACCCGGTCGCAGAGGGGCACGGCGGGGATGCCGTGATCCGCGAGCAGGGCGATGAGGCGCCGGGTGGCGGGCTGGAGGTCGCTCTCCCCCTGCTCCAGGCGGGCGATGCGTTCGCGCAGGGATTCGAGGGCCCGGGCTATTTCGCCTTCCTCGCGGACCAACTGGTCGTAGCGCGCCGCCAGCCGGTCCACCGCCGCCGCGACCCGCGGGGCGAGGCGGTTCACGGCGGTCATGACGGCGGCAGGGGACTGGGGCCAGGTCGCGGCCAGCAGGCCCTCGTCCCGGTGCAGTAAGGGCGGGAGGCCTTGCAAGGCCTGGATTAGAAGGGTGTCCTCGAGCCGCTCAGCGTTGTCGAGCAGGCGATGCACGGCCCCCAGACCGAGCCGCGCCTGTTCGATGCCCTGGTTTGCCTCATCCAGGGTCTTGCGCGCCGCCCGCACCTCGGCATGGAGGCGTTCGCGCTGCTGTTCCAGGTCGGTGGCGGCCAGGCGGCGGTTGGCCTCGGTCAGGGCGGCGTCAGCGAGCCGCCAGTGCTGGTCCAGGTCTTCGAGGCTCGAACCGAGTTGGTCGATCTCGGCGGCGAGACGCTTCAGGGTCTGGCGCAGGGGCTCCTGCTCCGCCTCCAGGGCATTGAAGGCCGCCTCCTGCTCGACCCAGCGCCAGGCCAGACCCAGCCGGTCGGCCCCCTCGGCGCGCTGGTAGCCGCGGTCGATGAGGACCAGGGCCTCCTCGCGCTGGCGGGCCTCGCGGGTGCGGGTCTGGATGTCCCGGTAGTGGTGCAGGGCCTGTTGCAGGGAGCGCACCTGGATGGACCTCTCCTCCAGGATGTGGCCGCGCACGAAGTCCGAAACATTGCGAATGGGGGCAAAGGTGATGGCGTTGCGGAAGGCGCGCAGGAAATGGGGCGCGTCCAGGGGGCGCCGGGCATCGGCGAGCAGGAAGCAGAGGTGGCGCTGGTATTCGCCCACCAGGGCATGGACCCGGAAGGCCTCGCCGACACGCATGCGCAGCTCTTCCCGCAGTCGCTTCCAGGGTTTGGGGCTGGCGCCGGCGGGGGTCCGGTCCACCAGGTCCGACAGCACCAGATCCAGGCCCGGGGCGACGAAGCGCCCGTCGATGACCTCCTGGGGCTCGTCCAGCCGGGCGTGGAGGGCCAGGCCGATGCTGGTGGCGTCACCCCTCTGGTCGTCGCGGAACACCAGGGCCAGGTAGCTGATGGCCTGGTCCCGGGGGCGGAATTCCTGGGACAGGTCCGGATTGCTGGGGTCGCGCACCACGCCGAGGCAGTAGTCGCGCAGGCTGCGGGTGCTCTTTTCCCCGGCGCTGGCATTGGGATTCCACCAGCGCTTGTCGCCCCCCACCAGTACCGCCTGGATGGCGTCCAGCAGGGATGACTTGCCGGAGGCATTGGGGCCTATGACCGCCGTGTGGCCGACGATCTCGATGCTCGCCTGTTCCAGGCGATACCAGTTGATCATGAGAAGGCGGACCAGGTGCTTCATGGTGGGGGCGCCTCCGGGGCCGGGCCAGGGGCCATGCCCGCTTCGGCTGCCGCGTCGGCGTACCGATCCGGCGGGTCCTCGTCTCCATCCAGTGTCTTCCCGTCCAGGGCCTCCGGGGCCTCGTCAAGGGCGCTGACGAAGGCTGCGATGCGGGTCTGGACCTGGTCGCCGGTGACGAGGCGAATCGTGGGCAGAATGCGGATGACGGGCAGGCCGTCCTCGGCATCCTCCCGGGTCTCGATCAGGGAATACCGGCGTAGCCGGCGCAGCATCTCCCGGAAGTCTGAGATGAGGGGCCGCTTGCGCTTGAGCAGGGTCTCGTAGCGGCCGAGCAAAGCCTCCGCGGGGGCGTAAACGCTGCCCTCCCGGGCCTCGAAGCGCGCCATCCCTTCCTCGTAGAGCAGCCGCAGACACAGCATCATCAAACTTTCCCCCAAGCGCAGGTGCTTGAAGCCCTCCGCATCCCCGGGCAGGAGGCCGATGATCCCAAAGGTATCGTCCCGGTGCAGCGTCCAGCCCAGGGCATCGAAGAGGTTAGCGAAGTAGTCGAAGTGGTTGACGATGAGCCGGTAGGCATCCCGGTCCACCGGCCGCTCCAGAAGCAGGAACTGGCGCTTGAGCAGGGCCCCGGCGGCGGCGCGGAAGTCGTGGGGCTCGGCGCCCCCGGCATGTTCGCAGACCTGGCGCAAGTCACGCAGCATCAGTGTCTCCCCCGGTTAGGGTCGGGTCCTGGCGACGCCAGACGGCGAAGTCGGGACAGCGGAGCCAGTCGTTGGTGATCAGGCCCTCGCGGGTCTCGATCCGGTAGGCCTGCCGCAAGCGCCCGGCCCCGGGGAGGTAATTCAGGTGGCGGGCATGGGTGAAGGCGATGAAGTCCTCCACGCTGGCGATGGTCATGGCGGCCCCCTCGACCCGCCCCCGGCCCGCCAACTGGCGCTCCAGATAGAGGGCGATGCGCTTGGGGTCGATGCGGCGGCGATCCAGGTAGGCGCGCAGGGCCTGTTGCCGGGCCTGCGCCGCGGGGTCCACCGCGCGATTGACGAGGAGCCGGGGTTCCGGCGGGCGGCGGTGGCGGGGGGCCTCCTTCAAACTCCGGGCCCCCACCGGAAGCACGTCAATGAGGGGCAGGGCCAAGGGGCTCGCCGCCTCGTCCGCCCAATCCGCCAGGCGGGGGCCCAGATCCCGGAGGAGGGAGGCGATGCGGGCCGCCAGGCCGGGCTGGGTGCGATCCAGGTAGCGGACGGTGTCGGCGACGCGCCGCTCCACCCGGGCGCGAAAATGGTCGACCCGTTCCAGGTGGCTATCGAGCCGTTCAAAGACGTCGCGCAGTTGGCGGATGTCATCGTTGATGGCCCGGCCGGCGGAGGCGGCGTCGGCCTCCCCCGTCTGCTCCAGATAGCCCGCCACCAGGGCCTGCCTGCGTTCCTGGTCATATTCCAGTTCCCGCACCCGCTGCAGGATGTGCTGGCGGTAGCGGAAGGGATTGTTGCGGGTCTTGAGACGCTTGTAGTCCTGCACCAGGATGCGCTCCACGAAGTCCTCGAAGAAGCGGCTCAGGATGCGGCGATGGTCGTCACAGTCGCTGATGTCCCCCAGCAGACCCTTGAGGCCGTAAATCATGGTGTTCAGGTGCTGGATAAAGCGGCGCGCCTCCCGGGCCGCTTGGCGCAGGGCCAGGACCTGAGCCTGGGGTTCTTCCCAGGCCTTTTGCACATTGTTGAAGATGGAGAGGACCATGCCGCCGTAGAAGACCCGGTCCGGCCGCGCCACCTCCATCAGGCTGCCCCAGAGGGTGCCCACCGCCGGGGGCACCGTGACCCGGACCCGATAGCCCTCCAACTCCTCCTCGATCCAGCCGGCGGCTAGCAGGCGGCGATAGACCAGGGCCGCCGGGGTGACCTCATGCTCACTGGCCAGGAGTGGGGACGTGGGCAGGGCCTCCGCGTCCGGCTCCCGCTCCTCCTGCCAGGCCACCGCCATGACCGCCAGCCGTTCCTCAATCTCGTGGCGTACCGTCTCCCGGGAGGGGAAGACGTCCGCGTGGATCTGATCGAAGAAGAGGGGGTAGAGGTCCAGTAGCAGGGCCCCATAGGTGCGCCGGTTGGCGCTGGCCAGGGGCGAGAAGAGCCGGTCGGGGACGCGATCGAAGAGTTGGGTCATGAGGCGTCCCCGACCGGGTCGAGCGCACGGGCCTGACGCTCAGGCGCGCCGCGGCGGAATGATTTCCTTCAGGATGAGGTGATCGATGACGATCTCGGCGAGCTGGTCCGGGGTCAGTTCGCCGCCGGCCAGTACCAACTCCGGGGCATAGGGTGCCTCGTAGGGGTCGTCGATGCCGGTGAAGCCCTTGAGTTCGCCGGCCCGGGCCTTCTTGTAGAGGCCCTTGGGGTCGCGTTGTTCACAGATCTCGATAGGAGTGTCGACAAAGATCTCGATGAATTCACCCGGGCGCAGGGTGCCGCGAATGCGGTCGCGGTCGATGCGGTAGGGGCTGATGAAGGCGGTCAGGGCGATGAGCCCGGCCTCGCAGAAGAGTTGGGCCACGGCGCCGATCCGGCGGATGTTTTCCTCGCGGTCGATGGCCGAAAAGCCGAGGCCGAAGCGGCTGGCGAATTCCGGGCCATGGGTGTCGCGCAGCATGCCCGGTCCGGCGTTGAGACCGTGGCGCACATTGTCGCCATCCAGGACGGCGCTGTGCAGGCCCAGGCCGTGGAGGCGGTGATCCAGGGTATTGGCGATGGTGCTCTTGCCCGAGCCGCTCAGGCCCGTGAACCAGATGACACAGCCACGGTGACCGTGCAGGGCCTCGCGGCGTTCGCGCGTAACCTGATGTTCATGCCAGGTTACGTTGGTTTCGTTCGACATGGTGGTGAAGGATCCGAAGGTTGGGGGTGAAAAGAGGGACCGCATCATGGCTTGAAAGGGGCTTTCCTTGCAACCCGGGGGGCCCCGCTGGGTCGGCACGCGGACTTGCAGGATTTTGCTACCTCACCCTAACATAGGTTGCCCGCCACCAGACCTTCTGCCCCAGTTGGTGACGGCGAATCGCCGATATCACGGCAAAAGAGGGGCAGCCAACGGAGGAAACCTGAATGGATAGAAGAACCGCACTGGGCAGTCTGACGATGCTGGCAGCCGCTGCGATGGCGGGCAAGGCTGCGGCCGAGACCCCCATGGACCACGAAAATATGCATCATCATGGCACGAACAAAAATCAGGCGCTGATCGACTCGGCTGGCAACTGCATGAATACCGGCGAGGTCTGTCTGGCCCATTGCATCGTGCTGCTCGGCGAGGGCGACAAGTCCATGGCCGAATGCGCTACCAACGTCAATCAGATGCTGTCTATCTGTCGTGCGTTGCACGACCTGGCCGCGCAACAATCGCCCTACCTTCCCGCCATGGCCAAGATCGCCCAGGACACCTGCAAGGCTTGTCAGGATGCGTGCAAGCAGCACGCTGACAAACACCAGGAATGCAAGGACTGCATGAACTCCTGCGAAGCTTGTGCCAAGGAGTGCGCCAAGATAGCGGCATGATCGCGTCCCCGGCCGCATTGACAACCGGGCGCAGGCCCGGTTTTTTGTGTGCGCCCGGCATGGGCGCACTCTTGGAGGTGAAAGTCCTCCCGTAAGTTGATCACAGCGAACGAAGCGAAGCGCAACGGCATGAGGGCGACTGATGGTGGGGAGGAAGCGTGGAGCGAAACGGC
>WBZT01002482.1_pt2 | contig 10111 bp, 5 predicted proteins | sample 5204241 | NCBI WGS metagenome assembly WBZT01 (sample SAMN12344358, study PRJNA552823) | activated sludge metagenome | biome: Activated sludge suspended growth; feature: Nitrification reactor; material: Wastewater; isolation source: activated sludge from nitrification reactor of wastewater treatment...
CTGTCGCATCCCGACTGCCTGCCGATCGGTCTCGGCGCCCGCGACTCGCTCAGGCTCGAAGCGGGCCTGTGCCTCTACGGCCACGACATCGACGAGACGACCGACCCGATCGAGGCCAACCTCAACGGTCTCGGCCTGCGCTGGGCGGCGAGCGGCGAAGCGGAGCCCAACTTCTCCCTCGCCGCGCTCGACCTCACGATCGCGCCGGAGTCGAGCGGTCGCGAGTTCCTGATGCAGCTCGAGACGCAACTGCACGACAAGAAGGTCGAAGCCGTGTTTACCGCGAAGCTCAAGGAACACCTGGCGGCCAAGGGATTCGATCCGCTGATGGGCGCGCGTCCGATGGCGCGGCTGATACAGGACACGATTCGTGCCTCGCTGGCCGATGAACTCCTCTTCGGGCGACTCGCTGCCGGTGGCCACGTTACCGTCGATCTCGACGACGACGCGAAAGTTAAACTGATCTTCGAGGAAGAACCCGAGGTCATCGCCTGAGAGCGGGCGTTGTCGCAGGGCATGACCAATTCCCGAATCCAGGACCAGCGAGACGAGCAGCATGACTTTCAAGACCCCAGACCTCCTCGACAACAACGAAGCCGGGATCCGGAACGGCAGCGTCCGGGTCGTCTCCCCGATGTTCCGGCCCTACGGTGGCCGCCCTGTCTTCAGCGGCCAGATCGTCACGCTCAAGCTGTTCGAGGACAACAGCCTGGTACGCGAGGCACTTGCTGCCGACGGCCACGGCAAGGTGTTGGTGATCGACGGTGGCGGCTCCCTGCGCTGCGCACTGGTCGGCGATCAGTTGGCCATCCTGGCGAACGCCAACGGCTGGGAAGGAATCGTCGTCTACGGCTGCATTCGTGATTCGGGCGACATCGGCGGAATCGACCTCGGCCTGCGCGCGCTGGACACGCACCCGCTGAAAAGCGTCAAGAAGGGAGCCGGCGACCGCGATCTCGCCGTCATTTTCGGCGGGGTCACCTTCCGACCCGGCGAGTGGATTTATGTCGACGGGGACGGAATCGTCGTCAGCGAGCAGCCCCTCACATGAAGCACCAGGGGTCGTGCCGGCGGCAACGGCCCATCCTGGCGGTGGCGAAAGAAGAGCAAGAATTGACCCAGGTCCCGATAGCGGAGATACTTCGTACGCTGCGCTGAATTTGCATCAATCGGAGAGTACCTGTGAATGCTGCCATCGACCTGCTCAAAGCCATTCGTTCGGGCCGCCTCCAGGAGGTGCAGGCGGTCCTTGATGCGGGCGCCCCCGTCGAATTGCGCGACGGTCGCGGCGACCCCGGCCTGCCGCTCGGTGTGGCGTGTTTCATGGGCTACGCGGATATCGTCCGGGAACTGGTCCGCCGCGGCGCAAGAGCCAACTATCCCGATAATTCGCAGCCGACTTCACCCCTGTCGATGGCCATTCGCGGCAAGCGATCCGAAGTCGTCAAGACGCTGATCGAGCTCGGCGTCGAGGTCCCTCCCGGCATGAACACCGGCCTGAGCGAACAGGAAATGATGATCGCACGCTGGCGGGGACAACACTACGAGGCGATGAACGCCGGCCAGCCGGATTCTGGTGTGGAATCCCCGGCTTTCGAGGAAATCGAACTGATGAGCTGTTACGGAACCGATACCGCCGTGCTCGATGCAGACATGATCCGGGCGGCACGCGAAATGGACAGCAAGTACAAGTAGCGATCCTGGCAACGCCCTCCCCTCCAGACCCCCTGCCCCGCCAACCCAACTGCCTGTCGATCGACCTCGAGGTCGGCGTGCGCAGCGGGCGCATCCGGCAGCTTGCGGCAGTGCGTGGAAACGACGGCGAGAACCTGCGCTTCGCCGGCGGCGACCTGGCGGCCGCGCTCACCCGCCTGGACGCGCTGGCTGACGGCTGCGCCTTTCTCCTCGGCCACAACTTCCTCCATTTCGACCGCCCGCATCTCACCGCCGCCGAGCCTCGCCTGCGGCTGCTCGCGCTGCCGGTGATCGATACCCTGTGGCTCAATCCGCTGGCCTTTCCGCGCCACCCCTATCACCGCCTGGTCAAACACTATCAGGACGGCGGACTCAAGCGTGGGCAGCTCAACGATCCCTTGCTCGACGCGCAACTGACTCTCGATCTTTTCCACGACCAGTACCGCGCCTTGCACCAACGCCAGCGCGAGGCGCCGGAACTGATGCTCGCCTGGCACTGGCTGACGACGCTCGATCAGCGGCTCTCGGGGATCAACAGCCTGTTTGCCACCCTGCGCCGCCAGCTGCGCCCGAGCGACGGCGAAGCACGGGCGGCGATTGCGCGCCTGCTGGCGGACAAGGGCTGCCCCGAGCACGCCCGGCAGATGGTCGACGATGCTGCACACGGTAACTGGTCGCTCGCCTACGCACTCGCCTGGCTGTCGGTCGCCGGCGGCAATTCGGTGCTGCCGCCGTGGGTTCGCCATCAATTCCCCGACACCGCCCTGCTGCTCCGGCGGCTGCGTGACCTTTCCTGCCGAAGAACCGATTGCCCGTGGTGCAGCGAGTACCATGATGCAGACAGGGAACTCGCCCGCCACTTCGGTTTTGCCGCATTCCGCCCGGAGCCGGCCGACGCCGACGGTCAGCCGCTGCAACGGAAGATCGTCGAAGCGGCGCTCGCCGGGCAACACCTGCTCGCCATCCTGCCGACCGGCACCGGCAAGTCGCTTTGCTATCAGATCCCGGCACTGTCGCGCTTTGCCAAGACCGGTGCGCTGACCATGGTCATTTCGCCGCTGGTGGCACTGATGGCCGACCAGGTTGCCGGATTGCGGGCGCGCGGCATCGAATGCTGCGTGGCGATCAACGGCCTGCTCTCTCTGCCCGAGCGTGCCGACGCGCTCGACCGTGTGCGCCTCGGCGACGCCGGCATCGTGATCGTCTCGCCCGAGCAACTGCGCAACCCGACGCTGCGCAAGGTGCTCGCGCAACGCGAGATCGGCGCCTGGGTGCTCGACGAAGCGCATTGCCTGTCGAAGTGGGGACACGATTTTCGTCCTGATTATCGCTACGTCGGGCGCTTCATCCGCGAAAAGGCCGGCGACGGCCCGCTGCCGCCGGTAATGTGCCTGACCGCGACTGCCAAACCGGATGTCGTCGCCGACATCGTCGCGCACTTCGCCGAAAAGGTCGGCGTCGACCTTTGCTGTTTCGATGGTGGCGCCAGCCGCAGCAACCTCGATTTCTCCGTGCTGCCGACCACTCCCGCCGAGAAGCTGGCGCACATCCACGAACTGCTGACTGCCGAACTGCGCGCAGACGCGCCGGGCGGCGCCATCGTCTATTGCTCGACGCGCGGGAACACTGAGGAAGTGTCCGCCTTTCTGGCGCAGAAAGGTCTGGCGGCGGCCCACTTCCATGCCGGGCTGCCGCCGGAAAGCAGAAAGAACGTGCAGCAAGCGTTCATCGCCGGCGAACTGCGCGTGATTGCCGCGACCAACGCCTTCGGCATGGGAATCGACAAGCCCGACGTTCGCCTGGTGATCCACGCCGACATTCCCGGCTCGCTCGAAAACTATCTGCAGGAAGCCGGACGCGCCGGCCGTGATCAGCAGGCGGCGCGTTGTGTATTGCTCTACGCGCCCGAGGATGTCGAGCGGCAGTTCGGCATGTCGGCGCGCTCGCGACTCACGCGCAAGGAAATCCAGGCGATCCTGCGCTCGCTGCGCCAGCTCGACCGCAAGAAGCGCGGCGACGGCGAAGTGATCGCCACCGCCGGCGAAATCCTCGCCGAGGACGAGGACGGTGGCTTCGCGCGCGACAGCGCCACCGACGACACGCGCGTGCGCACCGCCGTCTGCTGGCTCGAGGAAGCCCACCTGCTGCGCCGTGAAGAGAACCGGGTGCAGGTCTTCCCCTCGTCGCTGCGCGTCGGCTCGGTCGAACAGGCGCGGCAGCGGCTGGCGCGCGCCGCTCTGCAGGGCGACTATCAGCGGCAGTTGCTGGCACTGGTCGAGGCGCTGATCGGTGCAGCCGCCGACGAGGGTCTGTCGACCGACGAGTTGATGGTCGTCAGCGGCCTGAGCCCGGAAAATCTGCGCAAGGCACTGTACGATCTCGAACGACTCGGAATCGCCAGCAACGACACCGCACTGACCGCCTACCTGCGCGCCGGCGTCGAGGATTCGTCGACGCAGCGTCTGGAGCGGGCAGCGCGGCTCGAAGTGTCGCTGATCGAACTGTTGCGCGAGCAGGCGCCCGATCTCGAGCGCGGCGAGTCCTCGCTGCTGCACCTGCGCCTGCTGGCACAGCGCCTGCACGATGACGGCCACGCCAGTGCGCTGCCGGAGCGCCTGCGCCGCCTGCTCGCCGGCCTCGCCGGCGATGGCCGCAACGACGAAGGCGGCATCGGCAGCATCGCGCTGCGCCGGGTCGACGCGGAAACGGTGGCGATCACGCTGCAGCGCGACTGGGCAAACCTGGTGAAAACGGCGCAGTTGCGGCGTACCGCCGGCGGCCACCTGCTCGCTCACCTGCTCGCCTGTCTGCCGAGCGGCGCGCGTGGCGCCGACCAGCTCGCCGAAACTACGCTGGGCCGCCTGCTCGCGGCACTCGAAGCCGACCTGCTGCTCAAGTCGGAGGTCAGGGAGACTTCCCGCCTGCTCGACCGCGCGCTGCTCTGGCTGCACGAACAGGAAGCGATTCGCCTCAACAAGGGCCTGGCGGTATTCCGTCCGGCGATGACGATCCGGCTCGACGCCGACTGGAAGCGGCAGTTCCGGCAACCCGACTTCGCGCCGCTCAAGCTGCACTACGAAGAGCAGGTGCTGCAGATTCACGTGATGGCCGAGTACGTGCTGCGCGGTCTGCAGACGATGGCCGAAGCGCTGCGCCTGACGCTCGACTATTTCCACTTGCCGCGCGACCAGTTCCTGCAGCGCTGGCTACCCGAACGCGAGGGCGAACTCGCACGGCAGACGACGCCCGACTCCTGGCGACGGATCGTGGAAGCCCTCGCCAACCCCGTGCAACAGGGAATCGTCGCCGACGACCGCGAAAACGCCAACGTGCTGGTTCTCGCCGGCCCGGGATCGGGCAAGACACGCGTCCTCGTGCATCGCATCGCCTATCTGCTGCGCGTTCGCCGCGAAAATCCGCGCGGCATTCTGGCGCTGGCCTACAACCGCCACGCCGCGGCGCAGATCCGCCAGCGCCTGGGCGAACTGATCGGCGACGACGCACGCGGAGTTGGCGTCCTCACCTGCGATGCGCTGGCCATGCGGCTCGTTGGCGCCAGCTTCGTCGGGCGCGAACGGCTGGCCGACGAAGGCTTCGAAGCCGAACTGCACGCCATCCGCCAGCGGGCGATCGATCTGCTCAAGGGCGACGCGCGGTCGCCGGAGCAAGCGGACGCCGATGCGGAAAGGCTGCGTGACCGCGTGCTCGCCGGCTTTCGCTGGATTCTCGTCGATGAGTACCAGGACATCGGGCCGCAGCAATACGAACTGATCGGCGCGCTCGCCGGACGCAGCCGCAGCGACGAGGAGAGTCGCCTCAATCTCTTCGCGGTCGGCGACGACGACCAGAACATCTACGCCTTCAACGGCGCTTCGGTCGAATTCATCCGTCGCTTCGAGAGCGACTATGCCGCGCGCACCGTCCCGCTCGTCGACAACTACCGTGCCACGGCGCACCTGATCGACGTCGCCAATCGCCTGATCGCGCCAGCCGCCAACCGGATGAAGGCGGCGCATCCCATTCGCATCGACCGTGCGCGCCGGCGGGAGCCGGCCGGCGGCGCCTGGGCGAAGCTCGATCCGGTCGCCAGCGGCCGCGTTCAGATCCTGCCCGCCGGCAGCGACGCACGCACGCAGGCGATCGCCGTGCTCGGCGAACTGCAGCGTCTGGCCGGCCTGGCGCCCGCATGGGACTGGGCACGCTGCGCGGTGATCGCCCGCGAATGGAAATGGCTGCAGCCGCTGCGCAGCCTTTGCGAAGTGCGCGGCATTCCGGTGCAGATGGCCAACGAGGAAAGCGCGCAATTCTGGCGCCAGCGCGACACGCAACTGTTGCTCGCCTGGCTGCACGAGGAAGCCCAGTCTCTCCTCGACGCGCGAACGATTGCCGCCTGGCTTGCCCGGCAAGCGGACAGCCCACAACGCCAGATGCTCGCGGAAGCAGTGGACGAATATGGCCGCGAGACCGGCAACTCCGAGTTGCCACGCCGGCACTTCATCGAATGGCTGGCGGAATGGGGACGCGAAGCGCGGCGCCGGCAGTGCGGCCTGCTGCTGCTCACCGCGCACCGTGCCAAGGGGCTCGAATTCGATCACGTCGCGGTGCTCGACGGTGCCTGGCGGGCAGGCAGCGAAACCGCGAACGAAGATCCCGACGCCGAGCGCCGGCTGTACTACGTGGCGCTGACGCGTGCCCGGCAGACGCTGCTGCTGGCGCGCTTCGCCCGCGGCCAGCAGTTCCTCGACCAATTGCCTGCCAGCCCCTCGCTGCTGCGCCGTAGCGCCATACCGCTGCCGCCCCCTGCCCCCGAACTGTCCTGGTACTACCGGCAACTCCATCCCGGCGAGGTCGATCTCAGCTTTGCCGGCCGCCATCCGCCCACCCACCCGATCCAGCAGGCGATCGCCGCACTGACGCCGAGCGCGACGCTGCATCTGCGGCACGAACACCGCCACTGGCTGCTGCGCGACGACGGGGAGAACGTGGTCGGCAGACTCGCCGCCGCGTACACCCCACCGGCCGGCATGCACTGCATCGCCGCGCGCGTCGGCGCGATCCTCGTTCGCCGCCGTGAGGACAGCGAACCCGAATACCGCGCCGGGATTCGCTGCGAACGCTGGGAAGTCGTCCTGCCGGAACTCGTCTTCGCACCGGCGAGCGATCACGACCCGTGCCGAACGGGCTGATCGGCATTTCACGAAAGAGAATTTCCTTTCGCAATCCGGGAAGACCTCGACAAATCCTTGTTTCACTGCAGCAAAAAATACATCTTATGTCTTATATAAGACTGTTGTCGGCAGGCAGAAAGCCCTATATACTGCACGCCATTGGTCGCCCAGATTTGGTGCCCGGGAAGGCAACCGGTTCCAATTTGGTGCGTCGCCATGGTCCTGACCGCACTTCACAATTTTCGCGAGGAAGAAGCATGAGCACTAGAGAGCAACAGATCGCCGAACTGGAAAAAGACTGGGCAGAAAACCCCCGCTGGAAGGGAATCAAGCGCGGCTATTCGGCCGCCGATGTCGTCCGCCTGCGCGGTTCGTTCCCGATCGAATACACCGTCGCTCGCCGCGGTGCCGAAAAGCTCTGGAATCTCGTCAACAATGAACCCTACGTCAACTGCCTGGGCGCGCTGACCGGCGGTCAGGCCATGCAGCAAGTCAAGGCCGGCGTCAAGGCGATCTATCTGTCGGGCTGGCAGGTCGCCGCCGACAACAACTCGTACGCCGCGATGTATCCCGACCAGTCGCTGTACCCGGTCGACTCGGTGCCGAAGGTCGTCGAGCGCATCAACAACTCGTTCCGCCGCGCCGACGAAATCCAGTTCTCGAAGGACATCAACCCCGGTGACAGGGGCTACATCGACTACTTTGCGCCGATCGTCGCCGACGCCGAGGCCGGTTTCGGCGGCGTGCTGAACGCCTTCGAACTGATGAAAGCGATGATTCGCGCCGGCGCCGCCGGGGTGCACTGGGAAGACCAGCTCGCTTCCGTCAAGAAGTGCGGCCACATGGGCGGCAAGGTCCTGGTGCCGACACAGGAAGCGGTGCAGAAGCTCATCGCCGCCCGCTTCGCGGCCGACGTCTGCGGCGTGCCGACGCTGGTGATCGCGCGTACCGACGCCGAAGCCGCCGACCTGCTGACCTCCGACTGCGATTCCAACGACACCCCCTTCGTCACCGGCGAGCGCACCTCGGAAGGCTTCTACAAGACGCGCAAGGGTCTCGAGCAGGCAATTTCGCGCGCCGTCGCCTACGCCGAATACGCCGACCTCGTCTGGTGCGAAACCGGCACGCCCGATCTCGAATTCGCCCGCAAGTTCGCCGAAGCCGTGCGCGCCAAGCACCCCGGCAAGCTGCTCGCGTACAACTGCTCGCCGTCGTTCAACTGGAAGAAGAACCTCGACGACGCGACGATCGCCAAATTCCAGCGCGAACTCGGCGCGATGGGCTACAAGTATCAGTTCATCACCCTCGCCGGCATCCACAACATGTGGTACCACATGTTCGACCTGGCGCAGGACTACGTCGCACGCGGCATGACCGCTTACGTCGAGAAGGTCCAGGAACCGGAATTTGCTGCGCGTGATCGCGGCTACACCTTCGTTTCGCACCAGCAGGAAGTCGGTACCGGCTATTTCGACGAGGTCACCACCGTGATTCAGGGGGGCACTTCATCAGTCACCGCGCTGACCGGTTCGACCGAGGAAGAGCAGTTCCACTGAGCAGGGCAATACCTGGAAGCCGCGCCTTGGCGCGGCTTTTTTTCTGGAATGGCAAAGCAAGTCGGAGGCTGATCTCCAGATTGGCCAACGCAACGTCAGCTACGTGATCGAGTGCTATGACGAACTGGTCACCCGGTCGGTTGATCGCAGCGCACGACGCGAGCGCCTACGTTGCCAAAGGCGGGCGATCCTGGCAATCGACGGTCTTCAGCCGGATGCCGGCCATGAAGTGTTGTGGCTCATCCGGGAAGTGCTGTCGCGGGAAGTGCTGTTGGCCCGCCCTCTGTTCTCGTCGGCCCGTCCGGAGTTGGCCGACTTGCTGCGCACGGCGTCCAGCGACCTGGACGTGCCGGTGGTGGGCGCGGTCAGCGACGCCAGAAGTCCATCCGGCTCGCCATAGCCGAAGCGCTGTCTGGGGTACCGCATCAGTGGTGTCACTTTCACTACCTGCGCCAAGCCGCCTTACCCATTTACGAGGCCGATCGGCACGCCAACAAGGCGTTGAAGAAATGGGTGCGGGGTGTGCGGCGGGTGGAACGGGCGGTGGAAGCACAGGCGAACGAAATGGCACAAATTACGCAGGGATATTGCGCGGCGGTCCGCGCCGCCCTGACCGACGACGGGCAGGCCCCGCTGGATCCGGGAGGGCTCAAGCTGCAAGAGCGGCTGCGTGCCATCAGCCAAAGCCTGGGAGATGTGGCGACCCAAAAATGCGGGCTTTCCAAACCGCTGGAGTCGGTCAAGAAGAGGCTGTGCCGAGCGTTGGACCAGACCGCGTCGCTCTGGTCGGCCATTCGCCGCGCCTACGACTGGCTGTGGGAAGCCGCGCATATCCTGAAGAATACGGCCGCCGAAGGGGCCGCCTCGGTCAAGGCCCGTGATACCGCGTTGCGCGATCGAGTGCGTGACCAGGCTGAGCAGGCGGGCTCACTGCAAGAGGCCGTGGCCCATTTCCTGGCGGTGACCCAAAGCTTCTGGCCAGGCCTGTTTCATTGCTAGGCGGTGCCGGGATGGCCGGCTACCCATCACGATCTGGCGCCATTCTTCGGCTCGATACGCCATCATGAGCGGCGAGTCTCTGGCCATCAGAAAGCCTCGGCTTCCCGGGTCTTGCGAGGCTACGTGCCTGTCTTCGCTTACGTGCTTACCGTCCTGGCACCATTCACGGCAGGGCAGCTCGCACCGTCCGACCTGGAAGCCTGGCGCCGGCCACGGCCTACCCTGCGCGCACGTCTGCAAACCCGCCTCCTGGAGCGTCGCTTCCGACGCAATCCCGGCAAATCTCTCACCGCGCTCGAAGGGCGCCTACTGCGGCTGGATTGGCCACCATAGTTTTTTTCCGCTTGAGATGGATCTATGATCGTCACCATTCCCTCTCTGGCCAACCCCATGCTTGACCGCGACACCGCCGCTTTCATACAGACCGGAGTGAGTATCAGCCTGGCCGCCTGCGGGCAGGATCGCCTGCCGAGCATGAGCCGGGGATTGGGCTGCAAGATCATCGACGGCGGTCGGCAGGTGGGGGTGTTCGTCAAGCCCTCCCAGTCGGCGGAGCTGCTGGAGAATATACGCAGCACCCGCCGAGTGGCCAATGTCTTCAGCCTGCCGAGCAGCAACCGCACCCTGCAACTGAAGGGCTGCGATGCCCGCATCGTGTCGTTCGACGTGGCCGACCTGCCGGTAATCGAAGCC
>WBZT01003598.1_pt1 | contig 10111 bp, 11 predicted proteins | sample 5204241 | NCBI WGS metagenome assembly WBZT01 (sample SAMN12344358, study PRJNA552823) | activated sludge metagenome | biome: Activated sludge suspended growth; feature: Nitrification reactor; material: Wastewater; isolation source: activated sludge from nitrification reactor of wastewater...
GCCTTCGTGGCCTGGGCCAGGATCCGCTTGGGTCCGAGGTCCTGCACGTCGTTCGGCTTGCCCGCAGGCTCTCCGGTTTGTGCCGGCGACGCCGACTCACTGGCGGTCACGTCCGCCGACGGCGACTCCCCCGACCCGGAATCGGACGATCCGGAGCATCCGGCCACCACTGCGAGTACCAGCACACCGGCCACACCTGTTGCCACGCGCATCGCGCCGCTCGCCTCCATGAGAGGGACAGTACCGCTGACACGCTACCGGGCCCGGGCGGGGAATGCCCGGGACCCACACCCACTGCCGCGATAGCCTGCGGACGTGACCGTGACGCGCGCCTTCATCGCACGACTGCGAGGATCCGCGGTCTTCGACCCCAACGGTGAGCAGTTGGGCAAGGTCCGGGACGTCGTGGTGATCCTGCGCCATGGCACGCAGTTTCCCCGCGTGGTCGGTCTCGTCGTCGAAGTGGGAGCGCGCCGCCGCATATTCCTGCCCATCACCCGGGTGACGAAGATCGACGTCGGGCAGGTCGTCACGACCGGCGTGCTGGACCTACGACGCTTCAAACTGCGACCGGCCGAGACCCTCGCGGTGGGGGAACTGTTCGACCGGACCGTGCAGATCCGTGCGACCGGTGACAGCGTGAAGATCCTCGACCTCGCCATGCAGCAGAACAGCAGCCGGGACTGGGAGATCACGCAGGCGTACGTGCGGTCCGGAAGGGGGATCGGCCGGCGCGGACAGACGCGGGTGGTGCCGTGGAGCGATCTGAGCGGGCTGGGCGCGGAGGAGGCCGACCAGGCCACCGAGTCCATGTTGGCCTCGCTGGAGGACATGCGCCCCGCCGACGTCGCCAGCATCTTGCACGACCTCCCGGAGAAGCGCCGGTTGGAGATCGCCCGCGCCCTCGACGACGAACGGCTCGCCGATGTCCTCGAGGAGTTGCCCGAGCACGACGCCGTCCAGATCGTCGGGGCTTTGGAGGCCGAACGTGCGGCCGACGTGCTGGAGGAGATGGACCCGGACGACGCTGTCGACCTCTTGAGCGATCTGACCCCTGAGCAGGCCGGCGAGCTGCTGTCGCTTGTCGAGCCGGAGGACGCCGAGGACCTGCGCCGCCTGCTCAAGTACGACGAGTGGTCCGCGGGCGGCATGATGAGCCCCGATCCGGTGATCGTCGGCGCCGACGCCACCGTCGCCGAGGCGCTGGCACAGATCCGCAACCCCGACCTGTCGCCGGCGCTGGCGTCGCAGGTGTACGTCGTCCGGCCACCCATGCAGACCCCCACCGGCAGATTCCTGGGCGTGGTGCACTGGCAGCGCCTGTTGCGCGAGCCTCCCAGCGACCTGGTGTCCCGGGTCATCGACAAGGACCTGGCCCCGTTGCCCCCGGAGACGCCGCTGGCCAGCGTCACACGGTACTTCGCCGCCTACAACCTGGTGGCGGTACCCATCGTCGACGCCGAGAACCACCTCCTGGGCGCGGTGACGGTCGACGACCTCCTCGACCACCTGCTCGGCGACAACTGGCGTGAGGCCACGGGGACCGACGATGAGTGACCCGAGCAGCCTGGAGAAGCCGGCCCGCGGTCGGCCGTCGATCCGGCCCACCTACAACCCGGAGACCTTCGGGAAGGTCTCCGAGCGTGTTGCTCGTTTTCTGGGGTCGTGGCGCTTCATCGCGTGGATGAGCATCCTGATCCTGGCCTGGGTCATCTACAACGTCATCGCGACCGACCCGGCGGATCCCTACCCCTTCATCTTCCTGACGCTGCTGTTGAGCCTGCAGGCCTCGTACGCCGCACCGTTGATCCTGCTGGCGCAGAACCGGCAGGACGACCGCGACCGCATCCAGATCAAGGAGGATCGCGAGCGCACGGAACGGTTGATCGCCGACACCGAATACCTCGCGCGGGAGATCGCCGCACTGCGGATCGGGCTCGGCGAAGTCGTGACCCGCGACTACCTGCGCCGTGAACTGCGTGCACTGCTCGAGGACCTTGAGCGCGACGAGGCCTGAACCTGAGCGCGAAAGGCGCCCCACAGGCCTGCACGTACCATTGATGCATGCCCACTGTTGAGGCGATCACCGCTGCCCTCGCGACCGTCGAGGACCCGGAGATCCACAAGCCCATCACCGATCTCGGCATGGTGAAGTCCGTCGAGATCGACGCCGACGGAACCGTGCACGTCGAGGTGTTCCTCACCATCGCCGCCTGCCCGATGCAGAACACGATCACCGACCGAGTGCAGTCTGCCGTCGCCGCCGTTGCCGGCGTGACGTCCGTCGACCTCACCTTCGACGTGATGAGCGAGGAGCAACGCAAGCAGCTGCGCGAGAAACTGCAGGGCCCCCAGAAGGAGAACCCTTTCGACCGCCCCGGCTCACTCACCAAGATCATCGCCGTCGCCTCCGGCAAAGGCGGCGTGGGCAAGAGCTCGGTGACCGCCAACCTCGCCGTGCAACTCGCCGCCACCGGGCACAAGGTAGGCCTGATCGACGCCGACATCTACGGGCACTCGATCCCGCGACTGCTCGGCGTCACCCATCCTCCGACCGTGGTCGAGGGGATGCTCATGCCCCCGCAGGCCTATGGCGTCCCGACGATCTCCGTCCTGCCGTTCAAGTCCGGGGGGAGCAGCCAGGCGGTCGCGTTCCGGGGACCGATGCTTCACCGTGCGCTCAACCAGTTCCTCACCGACGTCTACTGGGGCGACCTCGACTGGCTGCTGCTGGATCTTCCGCCGGGGACCGGCGATGTCGCGATCTCCGTCGCGCAACTTCTGCCGCGCGCGGAGATCCTGGTCGTCACCACACCGCAGGTCGCCGCGGCCGAGGTGGCGGTCCGGGCCGGCATGCTCAGTGAGTACACCAACCAACGGGTGATGGGTGTGGTCGAGAACATGAGTTCCTTCCCCTGCCCGCACTGTGGCGAACCGATGGACCTGTTCGGCTCCGGGGGCGGCGAGATCGTGTCCAAGCAACTCAGCGCCGCGTTGAAGTCGGACGTACCGCTGCTCGGCAAGATCCCCTTCGACGTCCGCCTGCGGGAGGGCGGCGATCAAGGGCGGCCGCTGGTGCTCGACGCACCGGACGCCCCCGCTTCACGTGCCATCGCCGGCATCGCAGAGGTCCTCACGGCCAAGCCACGCGGACTCGCGGGCCTGAACCTCGGGATCTCCCCGGTCGGCCGTTAGGTCGCGTTCGGGTCGATCGGAGACGAAGGTTTCGGAGTCGCCTTCGGTGCCTGCGGGGGCTGTTCCACGGGCTCAGCCAGCGATGACAACATGCGCTTGGGGTGCAGATCTGCCAGCGACTTCAGGTCCTGGCTGACCGAGTCCAGTTCCCCGCTCTCGGAGATCTGCGAACGCGCCTGGGCCAGCGTCTCGCGGGCCCTGGCCACGAACTTGCCCGCACTGGAGGCGGCACCCGGCAGACGATCGGGGCCGAACACCAGCAGGGCGAGCAGCCCGAGGACGACCAACTCGCCCAAGCCGATGTCGAACACCCCACCAGAGTACGTCAGCGTTTGCCGAGCGTGACCTTGATCTCCTGGCCGCTCTCGAGCGTCAGCGTGATCTCATCGCCGGGGGCGTACTGACGGATGTCGGTGATCAGGCTGACGGCGTCGTCCACGCGCTCGCCGTTCACCGCCACGATCACATCATCGGCCTTCAGTCCGGCGGACTCCGCGGGACCACCCGCGGTGACACCTTGGACCCGCGCGCCTTGCCCCGAGTAACTGAAGTCGATCTCCGCACCGATGATCGGTGTGGCCGACGTCCCGGTCTGGATGAGCTCCTGCGCGATCCGGTTCGCGGTGTTGATCGGGATCGCGAAGCCGAGGCCGATGCTGCCGGCCTGTCCATCGGCACCGGTGTTCAGCGAGGCGATCGCCGAGTTGACCCCGATCACCTGACCCTCGGAGTTGACCAACGGACCACCGGAGTTGCCGGGGTTGATCGGGGCGTCGGTCTGGATCGCGTTGATGAACGACGTCTCGCTGCCGTCCGACCCACCGGCGGTCACCGGGCGGTCCAAGGAACTCACGATGCCGCTGGTGACGGTGCCTTCCAGACCCAGCGGAGAGCCGATGGCGATCGCCTGGTCACCCACCTTCACGCTGCCGGAGTCCCCGACCGCCAGCGGGGTCAGTCCGGATTTGTCGATCTTGACGACGGCGAGGTCGTAGTCGGCGTTACGGCCGATCAGATCGCCAGTCACGCGCGTGCCGTCCTGCAGGACGACCTCGATCGAACCGTTGTCCGCGGCCGCCTCGATGACGTGGTTGTTGGTCAGGATGTAGCCGTCCTGGGACACGACGAACCCGGAACCGGATCCGGCCTGGCCAGAACCACTGACTTCCAACGACACGACGCTGGGCAGCACCTTCTCCGCGATGGTGGCGATGGAACCGTCAGCCCGCGGGGACAGCCCTTCGGGGTTGCTGGGGGCGTTCACCGTCACGGATGAGGACGTTCCGGAGTCCTGCGCCAAGGAGTACCCGAGGGCGCCGCCCCCGACGCCGGCGAGCAGTCCGGTGAGCGCCGCGATCGCGATGAACTTGCCGACCCCGCCGGACTTGGGTGCTGGTGGGGCGGTGGTGGGTGTCACTCCGGGCGGTGGGGGAAGGTAGCCGTCGGCTCCCGGAGTCGGCCACTGCGGCGCGGCGGGAGGTTGCTCGGTCTGCTGGCTGTAGTCGTAAGCCGCGTTGGGGTATGCGGTCGTCTGTTGGGTCTGCGCATAGGCATCGGCCTGCTGCTGGTAGGGATCCTGCGCCTGGTACGGGTACGCCGCGGTCTGTTGGGCATCCGGATCGAGCACCTGTGTGCTCTGGTCGGGCGCCGGCCAGGCCGCCGGATCCGTGGTCGGCGAGACGGGCGGGGAACTCACCGCGTCCGCGGGCGGAGTCTGCGCCGCAGCTTCGGGGGTTGGCCCCGGCTCGCCCGGCGGCACGCCATCTTGCGACATCTGCGACTCCTCATGGTCCACGACTGAACTCACGGTAACTCTCTCCCTCACGCATGTCCGCTGCTGGTATCAGGATGCGCCCGGCGTCCCTGGGCTGCCAGTGGGCTGCGGTTCGGGTTCTGTCAATGCGTTGTAATGCCCCGCGCATCGACGAATAACCGCAAGGCGGGCGTTCGATCCGTGCCGCCGGACGGTACTGTCGACCCCATGGATGCCACCTCCTCCTCCGCCGTGCCACCGAAGGATCTGTTGGCCTTCTGTGAGAACTGGAACACCGCCATTCTCACGGGGGAACAGGCACCGAGCACCGTCAACGCCAGTGTGCTGCGGCTGCTGTCCCTGTGCGCCGCACTGACCGACGCCCACGCGGCCGTCGAAGTGGGCTCGCACGGCGGCAGCACGGGACTCGCGCTGTTCGAGGGCATGGCCGCGGACGGCGTCCTCACGTCCGTGGAGCCGGACCCTGAGCGACTACGGGTGGCCAAGGAGGCGTTCGCGGCGGCCGAGATCACGCCCGCACGTACGCGTCTGATCGCCGCCGACCCGCATGACGTCCTCAGCCGGCTCACCGACGGGCACTACGACCTTTTCCTGTCCGCCGGCCGTCCTGCTGACCACATGGCGTTCGCCGAGCAGTCGGCCCGCCTCCTACGGCCCGGTGGGATCGCCGTGTTCCTCGACGTCGCGGACGCTGCCGACCCTGCCCGCCGGGAACCGGACCAGCTTGCAGTGCGGGCCTTCACCGAGGTCATGCAGAACGACGAGAAGTGGCTGACCACCCTGCTCCCGCTCGCCGACGGCGTGCTCGTGGCGGTCCTGCGGCCCTAGGCCCTCGACCACACGGAGTCGGCTCAGGACACTAGAACCGGGCCCCCGCCGCCATCCACTGCCCCAGGAGGGCGGCACCGAACCCAGTACCGCCTTGTGTCCGTACGCCCGCGGCTGCTATCGCGCGAGCGGGACCGGCGATGTCCAGATGCGCCCACGGCACGTCGGGGACGAACGCCTGCAGGAACAGCGCCGCGGTGATGGCTCCCCCGCCGACCCCCTCGACGGTCGGGATGTGGCACTGATCGGCGATGTCGGACCGCAGGGATTGCCGGTACGACTCCACCAGTGGCAGCGGCCACAGCGGCTCGCCCACCTGCTCACCTGCCCTGCGAAGCGCCGTGAGCAGACGGGGTCGGGGGCTGAGGACGGCCCCTATCTCCCGGGACAGCGCCAAGGTCGCGGCACCGGTGAGGGTGGCGACGTCGACGATCACATCCGGAGTCAGTTCAGCGCGGGCGTACGCGAGCAGATCGGCCAGCACGAGGCGACCCTCGGCATCCGTGTTGCGCACCTCGGTGGTCATTCCGCCGACGTGGGTGATGACGTCTCCGGGCCGGTAGGACGCTGCGCCGATCGCGTTCTCGGCGAGGCCCACGAGCACCGTCAGGTCCAGTCCGTCCGGCGCGAGCCGCAGCGCCGACAACACGGCGGCCGCCCCCGCCATGTCCGACTTCATCAGCATCATCGCTTCGCGCGGCTTGAGCGACAGTCCACCGGAATCGAAGGTGATCCCCTTGCCCACAAGCACGACCTTGGGACCTGAGCCGGGTTTGCGCAGGATCACCACCCGCGGCGGCGAGTCCGACCCCGCGCCCACAGCGAGCACACCGCCGAAACCGCCCGCCCGCAGTTGTGGGACTCCGAGCACCTCGATGCTCGACCCGGTGCTGCGTGCCACCGCTCGCGCCTGTTGCACCATCCACTGTGGGTTCTTCGTGTTGGAGGGGGTGTTCACAAGGTCACGGGCCGCGAGCGTCGCATCGACACGGGACAGAACCTCGGAGACGTCCACGCCCGGTGGGATCAGCAACCGCTTGCCGGAGTCCGAGGCCGGGAACCGGTATCCGCCGAGCCGCCAGCCACACACGAACGCCCGCAGATCGCGCGGAGTGGGAGGTGAGGCGAACCCCACGGATCCGGACGGTACCCGTCGGACCATCTCGGCACCCAGGGCCGTCCAGTCCTGCGGAACGGCGGCGATCGCGCTCCACCGGTCGGGGCCGTCGGCCTGCACGAGGATCTCACCGGGGCCGGGGGTCAATGGTTCGGGCAGCGCGACGTCATCGACGCCCAGCAGGCGGATCAGACCATCGGGTGTGGCGGGATCGTGGACGACGTGCACACGATCAACCTAACCGGGACCCGGAAACACCGAAGCGGGCCCCGTCGCAACGGAACCCGCCAAGGCGCGTGTACTGCTACTCGATGCTCTGCAGAAGACCGCCGAGTTCTTCAGCCTCCTCGCGGGAAATCTCCACAACGAGTCGGCCACCACCCTCGAGGGGGACCCGCATCACGTAGCCGCGTCCCTCTTTGGTGACCTCCATCGGGCCGTCGCCCGTCCGCGGCTTCATGGCCGCCATATCGGTCCCCTTCCGTCGCTCACGAAACTGCCTTGCTGCGTGATCAGCGTGCGCACACGCCCTCACCTTCCACGCTGTGGACAGTCTATCGGCAACGTGCGCTTTTCTTGCGCCGTAGCCGCAAACCGTCACCCGCACCGTCTTGCGTGCGGATATCAGCCGGACTCCGGGCTCTCGGCCGGGCCCGCCACCGAACCGGCCTCCAGTTCGGCGATGCGGTTGCGCAGGGTCGTCAGGGCGGAGTCCACGTCGTCCATGCGGTAGCCGCGGAATACGACCGGGAGCCGCAACTGGTCGACGTCGCCGGCACTGGGCCGTTCGGGAAGCCGCGCGATGTAGCGCTCACGAGTGGGTTGCGGCACGGCTGGAAGACGACCGGCCAGGACGAGTGCGAACGCCACGATGAGCACCAGCGCCAACAGCAGGAACACCCACAACACGGTCGTTCTCCTCTCGCACCACCCGGCATTACCTGACAGTCTGGCATTCCTAGGGAGGAGCACCAGTGCTGACGTTCGGACCCCGCCAGTTCGATGACGACGAGATGCTCGTGATGGCCATCATCAATCGCACTCCCGACTCGTTCTACGACCGGGGTGCGACCTACGCCCACGATGCCGCGCTCGACCGTGTGGACCAGGTCGTGGCCGCGGGGGCCCAGATCGTCGACGTGGGCGGGGTGAAGGCCGGACCGGGGCAGATCGTCGACGCCGACGAGGAGAAGCGGCGGGTGGTCTCGTTCGTCGCGGAGGTGGCCGCAAGGTACCCAGACGTCGTCATATCCGTGGACACGTGGCGAGCCGACGTCGGCGAGGCCGTGTGTGCCGAGGGCGCCACCCTGCTCAACGACGCCTGGGGTGGTCATGATCCGCGCCTTGCCGAGGTGGCGGCGGCCCACGGCGTCGGCCTGGTGTGCACACATGCCGGTGGCCTCACTCCACGCACCCGGCCGCACCGTGTCCAGTACCCCGATGTGATGGCCGCAGTGCTCGACGACGTGCTGGGACAAGCGCAGCGCGCAGCGGACCTGGGAGTGCAGCGGTCGAGCATCCTGATCGACCCGGGCCATGATTTTGGCAAGAACACCCGGCATTCGCTGGAGTGCACCCGCCGACTGCCCGAGATGGTCGCGACCGGGTGGCCCGTGCTGGTCTCGCTGAGCAACAAGGACTTCGTCGGTGAGACCCTCGACCGTCCCGTCGGCGAACGGCTGGAGGGGACCTTGGCCACAACCGCGGTATCAGCATGGCTGGGTGCCCGGGTGTACCGGGTGCACGAGGTGAGGCAGACCTTCGACGTACTGCACATGGTGCAGGCGATCGCTGGCACCCGCCAGCCCGCGGTCAACCGTCGCGGCCTGGCCTGAGCTGCCGCCGACATCACCGCACTGTCGTTGCGTTGTTGGGCGACACGCACGGCGTGTCGCCCAACAACGCAACAACGACCCAGCGGGGCAGCTGCCTCAGAACCCTTGGTCCACGCGCTGGATCGCCCGGATCACGTCCTCCGGGTCGTCGGTCACGTGGATCAGTTCGTGGTCGGCCGGTCCGATCTTCTCCTCGGTCGCCAGCGTGCTGCGGATCCAGTCCACGAGCCCCGACCAGTAGGACGTACCGACGAGCACGATCGGGAATCGTGTGACCTTCTTCGTCTGCACGAGTGTGAGCGCTTCGAAGAGTTCGTCCAGCGTGCCGAAGCCTCCGGGGAACACGACGAACCCGTGGCTGTACTTCACGAAGCACGTCTTGCGAGCGAAGAAGTACCGGAAGTTCATCCCGATCTCCACCCAGTCGTTGATGCCTTGCTCGAACGGCAACTCGATCCCCAGCCCGATGCTCATGCCCCCGGCCTCGAACGCGCCCTTGTTGGCTGCCTCCATGATCCCGGGACCGCCACCGGTGATCACCGCGTAGCCGGCACCGACGAGCAGTCGGCCCACGTCCTCCGCTGCCGCGTATTCAGCGTGCTCGCGGGACGTGCGGGCGCTGCCGAAGACGGAGATCGCCGGGCCCACATTGGCCATCGCGCCGAATCCCTCGACGAACTCGGCCTGGATGCGCAAGACGCGCCAGGGGTCGGTGTGGACCCAATCCCCGGAGGCGCGGCTGTCGAGGAGTCGTTGGTCGGTGGTCGAACCCCGGGCCTGCCGTCCGCGCAGGACGACCGGGCCTTTGTGGCGCTGAGGGCTCGGCGGGGAGTACCAGTTCTCAGATGCATCGTTCATGGGCCCACCGTACGGGCGCACGGGTGAACGGCCACCTACCTCGCCGTGACCACTGGCGGAACCCGGGTCAGCTCGCCGAGGGCGACGCGCTGGGGCTCGCTGATGCGCTCGGGCTCGCCGAGGGGCTCGGGTCCACGCCGGGACGCCCCAGCGGCAGGTCGTAGCGCTGCGCGGCCTCCGGCCCGAGTCCGGCCTCGGCCAGCAGTTCTTCACCTGTGCCGCGATAGACGTTGAGGTCCAGCACTCGCGAGCCCGAACCCGGCAGCCGGCCCGAGTCGGTGAACTGCCAGATGCGCGCGTGGTCCGCAGGCCAGCCGCGGATCTGCATAGGCCGATCCTTAAGGAAGAGGCCCCAGTTCGCATGCCACAAGGGATACGAGTGCAGCCGTTCGTGGGCGAGCAGGCGGCGTTCCATGTATCTGGTGTACGAGTAGAACCACGGGGTGCGTCCGGTGCGCTTCTCGACGATCCGCAACCAGGTCAGTGCCCAGCGGGTCAGATCCC
>WBZT01003600.1_pt1 | contig 10107 bp, 7 predicted proteins | sample 5204241 | NCBI WGS metagenome assembly WBZT01 (sample SAMN12344358, study PRJNA552823) | activated sludge metagenome | biome: Activated sludge suspended growth; feature: Nitrification reactor; material: Wastewater; isolation source: activated sludge from nitrification reactor of wastewater treatment...
GCAGCAGATAGAACGGGCTATCGAAGGCGAGAGCGAATACCTGTGCGTCGTTGGGCAGCAATTTGTCGAGCGCCTCGATGGCGGCGAGGAACTGAGGCGCTTCCTCGGTTTGCAGCAGTTCGATCAAACGGTTCCGCAGCGGGGCCGGGTCGGACGCTTCCAGCGCACCTTTCAAACCGGCCAAACGGACTTCGGCGGCCGGCGAATCGAGCGCCGCTAGATGGTAATTGGCGCGTTTCTTGTCGGCGTCTTCCTTGGTCAGAACCTCGTAGGCGGTCAAGCCGACTTCGGCGGCGCTGTCGCCGACCCGTTCGATCAGCAATTCCCTGGCCCAGGCGCGCGACTGGCGGGCTTGGCGAGCCAGTTCGTCCACGGCCCAGCGGCGCACGTCGGGATGCACCGAGGCGACCGCCCGGCGCAGGGTGGTTTCCGGGCGCTTGCTGTGCCATGCCCACAACGTCCGCATGGCTTCCCGGCGCACGTTTTCGGCTTCGTCGTCCAGAGCGTGGCCGAGCAACCCGTCGATGCGAGTGGCGAGTTCATTTTGGGCGGCCGCGCCGTGCTTGACCAGCAGTTGCAGGGCGCGGGTCCGAATCTCGCCCGCCTGCGTGCGTAGCGCCAGTTCGGCCAGATCGATCTCGCCGGCCGGACCTTCCGGCTCGGCAAGTTTAATCAGCCCGTCGAACGTTTCGGCGCGGACTTGGGCGTCGTCGTCGTTCAACAGCCATTGCAGACGCGAGCGCAAGCGCCGGTCACCCGCCAGATTGATGATCGCGTTGGTCATGAAACGGGCGACCATCCGCCGTGTCCCGACCTCCGGTTCTCGGCTGAGTTGCAGCAAGGCGCCGCTGGCGCGGTCGTCGCCAAGCCAGCTCAGGCACAGGGCGCTTTGCAAGGCCATGTCCGGCTGACGGCAAACCAGAGCGGTGAACAGCGGTTCCAGCTCCGCTTCGGCCAGAGCGTTGGGTGTGGCCGCGCTTTCTTCGCCGACCCCTTGCGCCCGGAGTTCATCCAATACCTTGGTGATGTAGCCGCCACCGGTATGCAGGCGAGCGGCAAGCGCGGGATGTGCTGCGACCGCGACCCAAAGCGCCGCCTGGCGGACCTCGTAGGTTTCGTCGTTGAGCGCTTGGCCGAGCAGTTGGCGTCCTTCCGGCGTGGCACTCAATCGTTGGCGTCCGAGTCGGATCAAAACCGCGCGGCGGATGTCGGCGGAACCGCGCTCGAACGCACCGCGCAGGGGCGCAACGCCGGCCTCAGGGTCCAGGGCCAACAAGCCATCCAGGGCGGATTCGCGGACTTTTTCGTCCGCATCGTTCAGCCGCTCGTTCAGCAGTCTCGGCACCAGAGGCGATGCTTGACGCAACGCGGTCAGGCGTTGCACCGCATCGAGCCGAATGTCCGAGTGCCGGCTGCCCAGCGCCAGTTGCAGGGCGTGCAGGGGCGTTTCGGCGTCGATTTGCTCCAGCGCTTTCAGCGCGGCCTTGCGCACGCCGACATGGTCGTCGTTCAACGCCTTGGCCAGCACCGGTCGGCTACGGCGGCGTTGGCCGTCGCCCAGCTTTTGCGCGGCCTCGATACGTTGCCCCGGCCGGGAATCCTGACCGAGTACGTATTCCAAGCCTTCCCGCGCCTCGTCCTCGGCCAATTGCGCTAGAGCGTCCAAGGTGGCTGACGACGAGCGGTTCGCCTTAACCTCGTCGAGCAAGCGTTGCAGTCGGGAATGCCAGGTTTCGGCGTTGCCAGACGGATTGCCGTTTTGATCGACCGGACTGAGCCAAATCAGCCGATTTTCCGTCACCGCGACCAACAGGCCGCCGCGCTGTTCCGGTTTGGCTTGCGGCAACGGCTCGAACAGCGCCAGCGCGCTAGCGTTGCGGCCGATGGGGACGGTGCGCGGCTTGCGGCGCTGATCCAGCGTCCAGACCTTGAGTTCGCCGTCCTCGCCGAGCGAGAACAACCGGCGCGGTAGGGGGCGGCCCTGCTCGTCGTTCAGTGTCGCGCTGAACAGCAGGCTGCGTACCGGTCCCTGATGGGCGGCGTCGCCGCTGCGATTTTCCTCGTCGATGGCGCCTTCCAGAAAGCAAGTCCGGATCGAACCGTCGCCGCAGCCGGCCACGATCCGCCCGTCGCCGGTGAAGGCCAAGCTGAAAATGCCGCGCTCGCCGCAGGGCATGACGCGGGGTTCAGCGTCGCCTAGTTTCGCCAGTGGTAGGACGTAAATGGTGTTGTCAGCGCCGGCGGCGGCGACGCTGCCATTCGCTGGGTCCAACGCGACGGCGCGTAATGGTTGTTCGCTCAAATGGCGCCTGCTTTGCTCGCGCAGGCGTGGCCGGTCGCCGTCCATTTCGATGGCGTGCAGCGCCAGCACGCCGTCATCGCCGACGCTCAGGATCTGCGAGTCAGACGTAACCAGCATCCGCACCGTGCCGGTGTGAACAGCCTGCTGCCAATCCGGGGTTTTGCCATCGCCGCTCGTGCGCCAAATGGCTAGATCGCCTTTGCCGGTTCCAGCCAGCAATAGATCATCGCTGCAAAAGGCCAACGCGGTTGCGGCGGCATCGAGCGGGGCGCTGAATCGCAAATTCAGCTTGGGTAATTGCAGCAGATGGACGCTGGAGTCGGTGACGCCCACTGCGTCGCGGCGACCGCCGACCGCAAGGAGTTTGCCGCTGGCGGCGACGGCTAATAGGCGTTCAATATGGGGCGCGTATTGTTTAGCCACGGGAGGCGGTTCCTTTTGGAATACGGTTTACGCTTGGCAGTGGTGGTGTCGCTGACAGTAAAAGAAGAAAAATTTTATTTAAAATCGCCCGCACCATTGTTTCTCACAAGGAACTCCATCATTGTTTCCATCCATCTTTACATTAGGGCAGTTTCGTAAAAAGAAAGTAGCTTCTTCACAAGAGGTCATCTGTGAGCAGTGGGTTCGGCCATCGCATTTGAAGCTTGAGGTTTTAACACTTAAAGTTGTTGCCCTGTTAGAGTTGTGTGAGGGCATTACTGTCAATGCGCCCTCTATCGGGATTTTCTGTGCGCAGACTGTTCCTTCAGGTAAATCACCATAAAGAATCCGTCCATCACTTGTGACGCATTTTGTTGGATTATTATAGGTTAAATCAGTAGTCGATTGTTGCGTAAATATTGATCCATGTTGTTTGTATAAGTAATTTCCGTACCAACCAAGGGCTAAAATAATCGCAATCAGGATGAGTTTTTTCATGGTATAAATCAATATCATTGGGTTAAGTAGGAAATATAAATTAAGCGGCTACTTCAATATATTCCACCTGACTGGAAAGCTCTGGAATCAGCAAAATATCCTCTCGCATACCACGCAAATGCAATTGAATTGGATAGCCTCCTGAATTTGCGTTTCTACTTCCTCAAGAGTTTGGTCAGTCACTATACAACCAGGAAGATCAGGGATATAGACCGCATAGTTTCGTTCGGCTTTTTCGATCACTACCGCATAACGCATGGAAAGGCCTCCTTCACTTTTTCATACCTGTTCGCTTCAAGCCACTTCCCGCATAGGCCGAATCCGTGGTGGCGGTAATTCTCGGCCTTCCTTGACAAAATGTTGAATCACATCCTCTATGACTTCACATAGCTCGCTATAAAGCTGGGCGGGATTATCGCCATGAATTCCTGTGATTAAATCTGGACATTTACCGATATAGGTTTGATCTTCTTCACTCCATTCAATCCACTTATGGTACTGGTCGCTTACTTTCATTTTTTCACGCTCTCTATCGCTTGATTGACTTGCTTTTCTTGGTAATGTTTTGTGTCATCTCTGGATTGACCGCTGATGGTTACCGCACCGGCATATTTGGAATGAATGAATTTTCGATGTGAGCCTTTACCGCCACCTGCTATTTCACTGAATCCAGCATCTTTCAAATTCTGAATCAGATCTCTAATTTTCTTCGGCATCGTGAATTGCTTATGGGCTCACTGTATGCTTGGCCTCCACAAGAGAAGCGTGCTGGCTTGGGGGCATATTGGGGGCATATATCCCTATAACTTCCCTGTGGCCACGAGCGCCGCTTGGAGAGTGGCGAGTGGAAGAAGGAGCGAAAGCGGTTGATCGACAAGAGGCGCCGCGCCGTAACGTTCGTACCAGCGCGCGACCGAAGCACTCTTGGCATCGATGAGCAGGGCGACGCCCCCAACTTCGCTAGCGGCGAGGAGACAGCGCCGCCCGGCCAAGAGCAACAGTTGCCCGCCCAATCCATGGCCCTGCCAGGCGCGGGCGACCGCCAGTCGCCCGAGACGAAACACCGGCACGTCATGGCGGGCGAGTCCCCGTCGGATCATCTCCGGCGTGCGCGCGTAGGCCACCGAAGCGGGGCTCAGGCTGTAGAAGCCGAGCACGCTGCTCACTTCGACATCGGCGACCGCCAGAAAGGTTTTGGCGCCGCCCCGTTCGTGGCTCTTGCGGGCATGGTGGCGCAGAAAGTCGTTCAAGGCGGGTTCGCCGCAATCAAACCTTTCCCGGTCATGATGCCTGCCGATCGATTCTTCGTGCCACGGCGGCAGGGTCATGAGGGGTTTGGCAGGGCTTCCGCCGCCGCGAGCAGCCGGGCGTTGGGCGCCGGCGGCTGTTCCAGGACCGCGAGCACCCGCAGGCTGTCCCGCTCGGACAGTGGCACGCGCTCGGCCTGCTCGATCACGGTTTTCGCCGCCTGCAACGCCGTGCGGATCACGAAGTCGGTGAGATCGGTGTTTTCCAGGGCTACCGCCCGCATCAGCACGGCTTTGTCTTGAGCGCGAATCCGCAGGGATAGACGACTGTTGTCTTCAACCATCACTCTCGGCATGGCTTTCTCCGGCATAGTACTGTTTCAAAGCGTACGAAAATTCCGCTCAAAGAGGAAGCGACATTCCCAGGAAGCAGGTCGCACAGCTTGTGCGACATTGTCGGGCTCGGATTCGTGCCACAGCTTGCGGCACGAAGAGGTTTGGTCGAAAAATGAAACAGCCTATTCCTCACGCTGTCCTTGCCCTCACATTCACCTGCCCCACTGGCAAATCCACTCGAATCGCCGGATGTACCCGCCGAATTTGCACTAGCGCGGCGACGCAATGTTGCCATTCGTTCTTGGCGCGAGAATGGCGGAATTCCGCTAGCACCGGTGTTACCAACTCCGCGAATCCGGCATCGGTCAAGGCTAGTGTCTTGATCGCCTCGATCAGCCGACGCTTGCCGACGCTGGCTGGCCACGGCCGTTCGGGCGCGGCTTGGTTGGTGTCCAATTCGCGCCGTTCCATCCGACCGGGTGGCAGGCCAAACAAAGTCTTGCGCAGAAATCGACGCAATTCTTCGACCGGAGCGCCGGGCTGAGGCTCGGCGACCTTCGCGGTCGGCGCGAACTTCCGGCGCTGACGTTCCCACAGCAGCCGCACGGTGAACAGCCCGACCTCACGGTGCGGGCTTTCCATCAGCCAAGCCAGTCGCGCCGGATCGCCGAGTTGCTCCTGATGGCAGCGGATCAGGGTCAGCGCCGTTTCGCGGGTGATCTTGTGGCGGCTTTCGGCCAACTGAAACACCCGTTCCGGCAACAGCCATTCGACCGGCAGGGCCGGTTCCATCGAACTTTCGCCCAAGTGCAACAACTGCTCGATGGCAAAGGCACGGGGTTCACGGTGTTCGCTGTCGGCCAGCCGATAGAGGAGGGCCGGCTCGTTCCAGGCGCGTATTTCCTCCCGCGCGATGGCGACCGCCAGCCGGCGCAGATCGGGCCGTTGATCGGCGAACAGCGGCCGCAGCCGGCTCAACGGATAATCGGCGGCGGTCAAGTCGGGCTGGATATTGAAGGCGCGCGTTTCGGGATCGCTGGGGCCGATTTTCGGATGATGGGCCTTGAGATAGGCGGCGGCGAAGTGGCGCACCGGTTCCGGCTGGGTGGGGCCGCAGGCCAGTTCCCACAGGTGATCGATTCCGCTGCGCTCGCCGCTGGCGAAATCGTCGGGCCGGAAGGATTCCAATAGATAGCGGTGGGCGAAAGCGTGCAGGGTCGAATCGGCCTGCCGCGCCATCGCCAGCAGCCAGGGCAGCCCGACGCGGCTCGGTGCGACCAGCTCCGAATCGCCGAGCAACTGGAGCGCGAGCGGGCGCAGCGCCGGACGCATGGCGAGGCCCTTGAGCCACTCGACATCCAAATCTTCGCCTTTGAATTTACCCTGCCGCAACCAACCGGCCACGGCATCGCTCAGATGAGGATTCAATAAGGCTTGCTGCATCCAATCCGAGCCGATCTCGCGTCCCGAATAACCCGCCAGTGCTTTAAGCACTCGCTGGCGGGCAATGGCGGTACAACGCGGATCGTCCAATACCTGACGGTAGTAAGCAGCGGGGACCGTAACCTTGGCGTCCCGATAGAATTCGAGTACGGCATCGAGAGCGGAAGCGCCCCCTCGTTGGGAAAGATTATTGAGGATGCGCTCGAAATCGGCATTTTGAACGCCTTGTTGAATGAGCCCCATGATGTGTTGTATTTGACGTTCGACAGTGGCGTTTTGCGAACCGGAAGGGGCGAGGGCCACTTCGACGAACTGTTCGGCGGTGATGTCCTGGGGCCGGAAACCTTGCTGCAATTTGGCCTTGGCGAGAGCGGCGCTGGCTGGCACCGTCAATAACATGAGCAGGGTCGGCAAGCCCAGTTCGGCCGGTTTCCGTTGTTCGAGCAGGGCGATGGCAAAGGTCCGCGCATCCTGTGCGCTTTCCCGCACCAGCTTGACCAGTTCGGCGACCGGCAGGTCGGTGGCGTAGGCGCGGGCGTAGTCGATGGCGTAGCGGCGGGCCGGGCTGCTGCCGCTGTACAGCAATCCCAACACCATGTCGTGCAAGCCGAGTTGCTTCAGTTTCGATTGGTGGAACTCGGGGTTGTCGCGCAGCAGTTTGATGACGAAGTCGTGCACGATATCCAGCCGCTTGGCGCCGAGGCGGGCTAGCCAAGCCGGTTCGGCGTGGCGCAGGGTGTCCTTGAAGTCCTGCTCCAGTCCACGAATGACGAATTCGCAGACTTGCGCGTTTTGAGCATCCTCCAGCAACCGCAACAGCGGCGCGGGACTGATTTTCCAGGCATCATCGAAGGCGCGATGCTCCAGTTTGGTCGGCAGACCGCTGCTGCCCAATAGACCTTGATCGGTAGCGCCGATCAGATCCTTGTGACGCCAAATCTGGTTGGCGATCCAGCAGTGGCGGAAGTTGCACTGAGGCGGATAGTGACGCAACACTTGGCCAGCGTACACCGGAAACAACTCCGGCAGGACTTGACCGAGTTGCCGCAGATAGCGCCAAGCGCGACGACGCATGTACAACCAGGTGCCACGCGAAATGTCTCCTTCGCCCAGTTTGGCTTGGTCGTCCAGGCGATAGCACAGAACGCCCAGCATGGCGAGGTCGTGGCGCTGTTCGGCCTGTTTGTAAATGCCCTTGATGCCTTGCCAGATGCTCCAACCGATGGCGTTCGGCGGCAGTTGGGGAATCAACTCCAACAACAAAGCGCGGGCTGGTTCGTCGTCGGCCGCGTATAAATCCAGCAACAGTTGGCCTAAGCGCAGGCGCGGCGGCGGGTTGGGCGAGGCCAGCAGCGCCGCCCAGGCGCCGGTGCGCGCCGCTTGACGTTCATCATCGGTTTTGCCGGCCAAGGCTTGCGGGTTCAGACTTTGGCGCAAGCGATCCAGCGACCAGGCATCGGGTGGCAGAGGTTGCGCCTGATAGTCGTCCGGCGGGTCTTCCGGTTGGCCGGGGGGCGGATCGGGCTGCGCGAGAAATTCCAGCACCCACGGGACGAATTGCGGATCGCGCCGGGCGGCGGCGTATTCCAGATCGGTGAACAGAATGGAGCGGTCGTCGGCCATGAGCATCGCCTATTGGGGCCGGTAGCCTTCGGCTTCCAAGGCCGCCCGGACTTGGGCAAAGGCGGCTTCGGCGGCGGAGGCATCAGGGTAGTGTTCCACGCCGTGAGTGTGCAGCGCGTTGCCTTCCACGCTCAGGCGCAGTTCCAGGCGGCGTTCGCCCAACATCAGAACCAGCGTGCATTGCGAGGCGGCGGGGGCGATGGACGACGGTTCGGTGACAGCGGATGACGCAGCCGTTTCGCTCGGGCCGCCGTCGCCGTCCACGTAGCCTTTCTTGTATTTTTCCCGCGCTTGTTTTTCCAGTTCCCGCGTCGCATCTTCTGGCGAATCGTAGCGTTTGGCCTGGCTTTGTCCTTGGCTGCCGATCCGGCCGAAATTGACTTCCAGGTTGTTGCCGATGCAGCGCGCACGCCAGAACTTGTTGGATTTGCTGTCCTGAAAGATCAGGGAAACTTGCCACTCACTCATCCGTGCCACGCTCCTCCAGTTGTTTGAGTTGCGCCAGAAACGGTTTGGCCCGCTCCGGGTCGGTCATGTGCAGAAAGGCGACCCAGCCCCGTAGTTGCGCCAGACTTTCACCCTCCTTACCGGGTTTGCCGCTCAACCGATTGTGCAGAGCGGCGCGCAGGCGTCGAACCTGGGCGCGCGGCACTCGCGCCGGACTGCCCGTCGGTGCTTCGTTGATCACCAGGCCGGTCACGGTTTGCCGGCGGCCTCGGCGCAGAATCCGGGTTTTTTCCGGGTGGGGAACGAAGCCTTCGGCCTTGAGGATCAGATGAACGCAGCGCAGCAGGCGGCCCAGCGGCGGCGGCCCCGCGTCGTGCCAGGAAAAGGTGAGGTCATCGGCATAGCGGGTGTAACGGAATCCCAGCTTTTGATTTAGACCGGACAGGCGGCAATCCAGTCGCAGGCAAATGGTGTTGCTGAGGGCCGGGCTGGTCGGCGCGCCTTGCGGTAGGGCGCGCGGCCCGCTGGCGACATGGACATGCTGGCCGTCGAGTGGCAGCAGTTCACGCGGCGCCTCAGTGCACAACAGGGCCAGCACGGTGGCGACCTGTTCACCGTAGCCGCCCTTGCGGAATAGGCCCTTGACCCGCCGCCAAGTCACGGTGGGATAGAAATGGCGGATGTCGAGCTTGACAATGGTGTGTGCGCCAGCGTGGACGGCGGCGTTGCTGAAGATGCTGCGTCCGGGTAGGAAGCCGTGCGCGGCGCCATGTACCGGCAGGCGTTCGGCGATCTGGCGCAAGATCCAGCGTTGAGTCTTTTTTAGCGTCGGCTTGGGCGCGCTGATCAGGCGGGCACCGCCGTCGCGCTTGGGGATGGTCCAATATTGATAGTGGCTGCCGCTATCCACTTCGCGGTGGAACGCCAGCCAGCGCAGACGGGGAATGGACAAATCGAGTGCCTTGGCGAGGGCTTGAGCGTCCTTGATCTCCGGCAGGGCATTGGTTTCGCGCCGGGTTTCGGGATCGGGCAGGTCGTAACGGTCTTGGTCCGGCGTATCGTGATGGAACACGTCCGCGCCGAGGTGGACCAGATGGGCTTGGCGGAAAGCGGTCCACGCTTGCTGGCGCAACTGCTTGCGGACGCGCCGCTCTTCTTCCCGTCGTGCTTTGTATTGGTGGAGGGCGGCGCCGGTCAGCTTGGCGGGATCGGTCGCCTCGTCCAACAGACCCAATTGTCGTAGCCGGGTGACGACCCAGCGTTCGATATCGCCGACTTGGGCGATGTCTTCCCAGGTGGGGGGTGTCTCGCTCATGCCGTTTTCCAGACCGAGCGTAAGGATTGCTGGAGCGTGAGGCGCAAACCGCTACTTCTCACAAGGGACACGGTAGGCTCACCGGCCAGCCGCCAGTACCCGCCCCTAGTTGTTGGCGGAAACCGCGGTGGCGTGGTTGGCCCAGCTCCGCCAACAACTAGGGGCGGGTACTGGCGAAGCTGGCCAAGAACAGCCTACCTTGTGGCGTGTGTGGCGTTGGAATTCCCGGACGGCGCAACGCCGCCCAAACGGCTAATGGAGGAACGCCTCACGCTCCAGCAATCATTACGCTACGGACTTTTCGCTCCCTTGTCAAAGGTTGTTGTTAGTTATGAATCGGTTATATCGGGTTACGCTGTGCTGGCGTCGATAAACCCCTGTTGCGCTAACCTGTCGAGCCGGTCGAAATAGACATCGCGGGCCTCTTCGGCGCGGTTGAACAGCAAGCGTTGTTGGCGAAGGGCCTGAGGATC
>WBZT01003601.1_pt1 | contig 10106 bp, 7 predicted proteins | sample 5204241 | NCBI WGS metagenome assembly WBZT01 (sample SAMN12344358, study PRJNA552823) | activated sludge metagenome | biome: Activated sludge suspended growth; feature: Nitrification reactor; material: Wastewater; isolation source: activated sludge from nitrification reactor of wastewater treatment...
ATCACGCGCGCGCTCGACTATTTCGACCCGGCGCGCGAATTCGGCGGCGACCTGACGCGCGCCTTCGCGGCCGCGGCCTGCCGCTTCCTGCTGGTCAGCTTCACCACCGACTGGCGCTTCTCGCCGGCGCGCTCGCGCGAGATTGTCAAGGCGCTGCTCGACAACCGGCACCGCGTCAGCTACGCCGAGATCGCCGCGCCGCACGGCCACGACGCCTTCCTGCTCGACGATGCGCGCTACCACGGCGTGCTGCGCGCCTGCTTCGACAACCTGGGCAAGGAGGTCGGCGCATGAGCGAGCGGAAAGACCTCGAGATCATCGCGAGCCTGGTGCCCGAAGGCTCGCGCGTGCTCGACCTCGGTTGCGGCAACGGCGAACTGCTCGCGCACCTGCAGACGCATCGCGGCTGCAGCGGCTACGGCATCGAGATCGCCGACGACAACGTGCTGGCCTGCGCGCAGCGCGGCGTCGACGTCATCCAGCTCAACCTGGAAGACGGCCTGGCGATCTTCGAGGACCGGAGCTTCGACGTCGTGCTGCAGCTCGAGACGCTGCAGCACCTGCGCAATACCGAGAAGATGCTGCGCGAGACGGCGCGCGTCGGCCGCATCGGCATCGTCAGCTTCCCCAACTTTGCGCACTGGCCGAACCGCCTGCGCGTGGCCACCGGCCGCATGCCGGTGACCAAGGCGCTGCCCTACGAGTGGTACGACACGCCCAACATCCGCGTCGGCACCTATGCCGATTTCGAGGTGCTGGCGCGCAAGGACGGGCTGCGCATCCTCGATTCCTTCGGCATCCAGGACGGCGAGGCGGTGCGACGCTGGCCCAACCTGCTGGCCAGCGTCGCGGTCTTCAAGTTCGAGCGCGGCTGAGGCTGCCGTGATCCGTTCGCCCTGAGCTCGTCGAAGGGCCGTGCGCTGCACCTTGGCCGGGCTTCGACAAGCTCAGCCCGAACGGGATTCCGATCTCACGCCGGTAGCGTCCACCCCCCGCCCAGCGCGCGATACACCGCCACCAGCGCCGCCAGGCTGCCCTGCTGCGATTGCACCAGCGCGTCGCGCGCGGCCAGGGCCGTGCGTTCGGCGTCGAGCACGGTGAGCAGATCGGCCGCGCCGGCCTCGTAGCGCACGCGCGCCAGGCGCGCCGCCTCGGCGGATTCGCGCGCCGCGTTCTCCAGCCGTGCCGATTGCTGCACGCTGCGCGTGTAGGACGAGAGCGCGCCTTCGGTCTCCTCGAGCGCGAGCTGCACGGTCTGCTCCCACTGCACCAGCGCGGCCTGCGCGCGCGCCTCGCTGGCGCCGATGCGGTTGCGCACGCGGCCGAAGTCGAGCGCGCTCCAGCTCAGGCTGGCGCCCAGCTTGGTGTTGCGCCCGGCGGCGTCGAACAGGTCGGCGGCGCGCGTGCTGGTGAAGCCGAGCAGGCCGACCAGGCCGATGCGCGGGTAGAGATCGGCGCGCGCCACGCCGATGGCGGCGGTGGCTGCGGCGAGCTGGCGCTCGGCGACGCGGATGTCGGGCCGACGCTCGAGCAGGCCGGCCGGCGAGCCGACCGCGAGCGACTCGACATTTGTTGCCGGCAGGCTGGGCAGCGGCTTCGCTTCGGCCAAGAGCGCCAGCGTCGCGCGCGGCGTGTGGCCGGCCAGCGTGGCGATGCGCAGCGCGCTGCGTTCGATGGCGCCCTGCAGCGCCGGCAGCGAGGCCTCGGTACTCTCGACCAGCGCGTTGGCGCGCGCCACGTCCAGCGGCGTGCCGCGGCCCAGATCGGCGCGTGCCTTGACGATGCGCTGCGTCTCGCGCTGGTTGGCGAGCGACTCCTGCGCCACCACCAGGCGCTGCTGCAGCGCGCGCACCGCCAGGTACTGCGTCGCCAGCTCGGCGCCGACCAGGCGCTGCGCCGCCAGCACGCCGGCTTCGCCCGCCTGCACCTGCGCCGCCGCCGACTCGCTGGCGCGGCGCGTGCGGCCGAAGAAGTCGAGTTCCCAGTTGAAGGCGCCGGAGATGTTGAGATAGTTGTCGACGGGGAAGCCGAGTTCGTTGCCACGCCCGGCGCCGGCGCCCAGCGAGAGGTTGGGCCGCTGGTTGGCATCGGCCTCGCCCGCCAGCGCGCGCAGCTCGCGCAGGCGCGCCTGGGCGAGCCGCACGTCGGCGTTGGCGCTCACCGCATCGGCGATGAGCGCATCCAGCACCGGGTCGGCGAAGCCGCGCCAGAAGGCGCTGGCCGGTTCGCCCGCGGCAGCTGGCATCACGAACGCCGGCTCGGCCTGGGTCTGCGGTGCCTTGTAGTCGGGGCCGGCGGCGCAGGCGCTGAGCAGCGCCAGTGCGGCCAGCGAGATCAGGGTGCGTTCACGCATGGTCGCCTCCACGGGCCAGCACCTCGGCATGTTCGTGGGCGGCGGCGGCGCGTCGCCGCTCGGTGAGCCGGCGCAGCACCACATAGAACACCGGCGTCAGGAACAGGCCGAAGAAGGTCACGCCCAGCATGCCGGAGAACACCGCGATGCCCATGGCGCGGCGCATCTCGGCGCCCGCGCCGGTGGAGAACACCAGCGGGATCACGCCGGCGATGAAGGCGATCGAGGTCATCAGGATGGGGCGCAGCCGCATGCGCGTGGCGTGCACGATGGCGTGCATCAGCTTCTCGCCCTTCTCCTCGAGATCCTTCGCGAACTCGACGATCAGGATCGCGTTCTTGCACGCCAGGCCCACCAGCACGACGAGCGCCACCTTGGTGAAGATGTTGTTGTCGCCCGGCGCGCCGAGCAGGCCGCTCGCCCACACGCCCGTCATCGCCGAGAGGATGCACATCGGCACGATCAGGATGATGGCCAGCGGCAGCGTCCAGCTCTCGTAGGTGGCCGCCAGCACCAGGAATACCAGCAGCACGCACAGCGGGAAGATGAAGACCATGGTGTTGCCGGCGATCTTCTCCTGGTACACGAGCTCGGTCCACTCGTAGCCCATGCCGCGCGGCAGCGTCTGGGCGAGGATCTTTTCCATCTCGGCCTGCGCCTGGCCCGAGCTCACGCCGGGCTTGGGCGCGCCGTTGATGTCGGCCGAGAAGAAGCCGTTGTAGCGCGTCACCGAGCCGGGGCCGAAGGTGGGCTGCACCGTCATCAGCGCGGCCAGCGGCACCATCTGGCCGCGGTTGTTGCGCACCTTGAGGTGGCCGATGTCCTCGGGCCGGCCGCGGAAGGGCGCGTCGGCCTGCACGATGACCTGGAAGGTGCGGCCGAAGCGGTTGAAGTCGTTGACGTACAGCGAGCCGAGATACGTCTGCATGGTCTCGTAGACGTCCGACAGGCTCACGCCCATCTGCTTGGCCTTGGTGCGATCGACGTCGGCGAACAGCTGCGGCACGTTGATCTGGTAGTTGCTGAAGAACTGCGTGATGCCGCCGGCCGGGTTGCCGTAGACGCGCCCCATCAGCTGCTGCACCACGCCCTGCATGGCCGTCTCGCCGAGGCCGGCGCGATCCTGGATCTGCAGCTTGAAGCCGCTGGCGTTGCCCAGCCCGTTGACCGGCGGCGGCGAGAGCACGAACAGGAAGGCATCCTGGATGGCGGCTATGCGCATGTTGATCTGGCCGACGATGGCGTCGGCGCTGAGGTCCGGCGTCTTGCGCTGCTCGAACTCGTCGAGGCCGAAGAAGACGATGCCGGAGTTCGGCGCCGCGGTGAAGCCGTTGATCGACAGGCCAGGGAAGGCCACCGAGTCGCGCACGCCGGGCACGCTCTTGGCGATGCTCGACAGGCGCTCGATCACCTCGGTGGTGCGCGCCAGGCTCGCGCCCTCGGGCAGCTGCGCGATGCCGATCAGGTACTGCTTGTCCTGCTGCGGCACGAAGCCGGGCGGCACGCGCATGAACAGCAGCACCGCCAGGCCGAGCAGCGCGGCGTAGACCAGCAGCGCGACGGTCTTGCGCCGCGCGACGATGGCGGTGACGCTGCCCGAGTAGTTCTCCGAGCTGCGCTTGAAGACGCGGTTGAACCAGCGGAAGAAGCCGCCGAACACCGCGTCCATCAGCCGCGTCGGCGCGTCCTTGGGCGCGTCGTGCGGGCGCAGCAGCAGGGCCGCCATCGCCGGCGAGAGCGTCAGCGAGTTGAAGGCCGAGATCACCGTCGAGATCGCGATGGTCACCGCGAACTGGCGGTAGAACTGGCCTTCCAGCCCGGCCACGAAGGCCAGCGGCACGAACACCGCGCACAGCACCAGGCCGATGGCGATGATCGGGCCCGACACTTCCTGCATGGCGTGCACCGCGGCGTCGCGCGGATTCAGGCCGGCCTCGATGTTGCGCTCGACGTTCTCGACTACCACGATGGCGTCGTCGACCACGATGCCGATCGACAGCACCAGGCCGAACAGCGTCAGCGTGTTGATCGAGAAGCCCAGCGCCAGCAGCACCGCGAAGGTGCCGACCACCGACACCGGCACCGCCAGCAGCGGGATGACCGAGGCGCGCCAGGTCTGCAGGAATACCACCACCACCAGCACCACCAGCGCGATGGCCTCGAACAGCGTGGAGACCACCTTCTCGATCGAGGTGCGCACGAAGCGCGTCGGGTCGTAGACGATCTGGTAGTCGACGCCGGGCGGGAAGTCCTTCTTCAACTCCTCCATCGTCGCGCGCACGGCGTTCGAGAGCGCCAGCGCGTTCGAGTTGGGGCCCTGGAAGATGCCGATCGCCGCGGCCTCCTTGTTGTTCAGGTAGGAGCCGAGCGCGTAGGTGTTGGGGCCGAGCTCGACGCGGCCGACGTCCTTGATGCGCACCAGCGAGCCGTCGGCGGTGTCGGCGCTGACGATCACGTCGGCGAACTCGGCTTCGCTGGTCAGCCGCCCCTGCGTGTTGACGGCGAGCTGGAAGTCGGTGCGCCCGGGCAGCGGCGGCGCGCCCACCACGCCGGCGGCCACCTGCGCGTTCTGCTCGCGCAGCGCCTTGACGACGTCGGCCGAGCTCAGGTTGCGCGCGGCGAGCTTGTTCGGGTCGAGCCAGATGCGCATCGCGTAGTCGCCCGAGCCGAACGCGATCACGGTGCCGATGCCGGGGATGCGCAGCAGCCGGTCGCGCACGTTGAGCGCCGCGTAGTTGCGCAGGTAGAGCGCGTCGTAGCGCTCGTCGGGCGACACCATGTGCACCACCATGATGAAGTTCGGCGAGCTCTTCTCGGTGGTCACGCCGATCTGGCGCACCACGTCGGGCAGGCGCGGCAGCGCGCGGTTGACGCGGTTCTGCACCTCGGTGGCGGCCACCTCGGGGTCGGTGCCGATCTTGAAGCTGACCGTCAGCGTCATCGCCCCGTCGGCCGAGGCCTGGCTGTTCATGTACAGCATGTTCTCGACGCCGTTGATCTGCTCTTCCAGCGGCGTGGAGACGGTCTCGGCGATGACGCGCGGGTTGGCGCCCGGGAACTGCGCGCGCACCACCACCTGCGGCGGCGTGACCTCGGGGTACTCGGAGATCGGCAGGCGCTGCAGCGCGATCAGGCCGACCAGGAAGATGAGGATGGACAGCACGCCGGCGAAGCGCGGCCGGTCGATGAAGAAGCGCGAGATGTTCATGGCGCGCGCCTCGCGTCAGGACTTGGCCGGCGCCGAAGCCGCGGGCGCGGCGCCCGGCGGCGGCGCCTCGACCGGCTGGCCCTGCGCGTCCACCGCCAGCACCTGCGCCTGCACCGGCGCGCCGGGGCGCACGCGCTGCAGGCCGTTGACCACCACCAGCTCGCCGGCCTTCAGGCCGCCGGCGATGATGCGCATGCCGCCGCCGACCAGCGGCCCCAGCTGCACCTCGCGGAACTGCGCGGTCTTGTCGGCGCCGACCACGAACACGTAGCGCTTGGTCTGGTCGGTGCCGATGGCGCGATCGGGCGTCAGCACCGCCTTGCTGGCGCTGCCGCCGGCCAGGCGCAGCCGCGCGTACAGCCCGGGCACGAAACGGCGCTCCTTGTTGTCGAACAGTGCGCGCACGCGGATCGCGCCGGTGGCCGGGTTGAGGCGGTTGTCCACGAAGTCGACGCTGCCCGCGTGCGGGAAGCCGCTCTCGTCGGCCAGCGCCATCTCCACCTGGGGCGCGGCCTTGCCCTTGAACTGGCCGCGCACGCGCAGCCAGGCCTGCTCGCTGACGTCGAACCAGGCGTGCACCTTGTCCTGCGCGACCAGCGTGGTCAGCACCGGATCGCCGACGCCGACCAGGTTGCCCGGCGTGACGTTGGCGCGCGAGGCGCGCCCGGCGATGGGCGCACGGATCTGCGTGTACTCGACGTTCAGCCGCGCCGCCGCCACCGCGGCCTCGGCGGCCTTCACCGCTGCGGCGGCGTTGCGCGCGGCGGCCTCGGCCTGGTCGGCCTCCTGCTGCGACACCGCCTTCTGCTCGAGCAGCTTGCGCGTGCGCGCCACTTCGGTGTCGGCCAGCGCCGCGGCGTTGCGCGCCGAGGCGAGCTGGGCTTCGAGCCGCGCCAGCTCGGCCGTGAACGGGCGCGGGTCGATGCTGAACATGGGCGCGCCGCGCTGCAGCTCCTGGCCGTCGCGGAAGTGCACGCTCTGCAAGGTGCCGGCGACGCGCGAGCGCAGCTCGACCGATTCGACCGCCTCGAGGCGGCCGCTGAACTCGTCGTAGAGCGTCACGTCGCGGCTGACGGCCGGCGCGGCCGATACCGGCGGCGCCATCGGCGGGCCGCCCTGGGCCTCGCTGCGGCCGCAGCCGGCGAGGATCGCGGCGGCCAGCAGGGAAAAGGAGAGCACGAGCGGGCGAACGCCAGGAGTCATGGCCTGTCCTCGAATACGGACCGCCGGCCTCATGGGCCGTGGTCACGGGTCAGCGGGAGTGCACGCGGAGAGTTCGGGCCGGTGGGCCCGGCGTGCGCGAGACTTCTTGACGGATGCTAACCAAAGACGCCCGCGCTTGCAGGCGGTGCTCAGACTCGAGGGATGGGCGCGAGCGGCGCGAACTCGCCGTCGCGCTTGTCTTTCCAGGCCGAGATAGCCTCCGCCATTTCCGTCGTGTCGAAGATCGCGCTCTGCAGCAGCGTCATCTGCTGCAGGGCCGCGGCGGTGCCGTGGTCGCGCGCGAGGTTGAGCGCCATCTTGCTGCCCGCTACCGCGAGTGGCGACTTGGCCGCGATCTGCCGCGCCAGGCCCAGCGCCTGCTCGAGCACGGCGGCGTGATCGGCCAGCACCGCGTTGACCAGGCCGGTCTCGAGCGCGCGCTTCGCGTCGACGCGCTCGCCGGTGTAGGCCATCTGGCGCGCCACGCCCGGCGGCACGATCTTGGCGAGGCGCTGCAGCACGCCCAGGTCGGCCATCATGCCGATGTGGATCTCCTGCACGGTGAAGAAGGCGTCGGCGCTGCAGACGCGCATGTCGCAGGCGGTGGCGAGGTCGAGCGCGCCGCCGATGCAGCCGCCCTGCACGGCGCAGATCACCGGGAAGCGCGCCTCGTCGAGCGCGCTGAAGCAGTCGATCAGGCGGCGCAGCGATTCCTGGAAGCTCAGGCGCGCGCGCGGGCTGCGCGTGTCGAGCATCTGCTGCAACGCACTGCCCTCGGACGAACCGCCGAACACTTCGAGCGCCATGCCGGCGCTGAAATGCCGGCCGGTGGAGGAGATCACCAGCGCGCGCGTCTGCGCGTCGTCCTGCAGGCCGCGCACCGCGTCGCGCAGCGCCGGGAAGAAGGCCGGCGTCATGGTGTTCATGCGCTCGGGGCGGTTCAGCTGCAGGTGCGTCACAGCGCCGTCGCGCTGCAGGCTGAAGAAGTCGTCGCTCATGGTGGGCTCCAGGGCAGCGGCCGAGGCTAGCGTGGCGCGAAGCCTTGTCAAGCGCCTGCGCGACCGCACCCTACACTGCGCCGATGGACGAGCGTTTCCTCACGGGCGACGGCCTCGCGCTGAGCCGCCGCGACTGGCCCGCCACCGGAACGGCGCGCGGCACCGTGCTGATCGTGCACGGCCTGGGCGAGCACATGGGCCGCTACGAGCATGTCGCCACCACGCTGGCCGCGCAGGGTTGGCGGGTGGTGGCCTACGACCAGCGCGGCCATGGCCGCAGCCCCGGGCCGCGCGGCGCGATTCCCGACGACGAGGCGCTGCTGCGCGATCTCGCCGCGGTGATCGATGCGCTGCGCGCCGAGCGTGGCGGCGCGCTGCTGCTGCTCGGCCACAGCATGGGCGGGCTGGTCGCGGCGCGTTTCGCGGCCGAGGGCCTGCGCGCGCCGCCGGCAGCCTGGGCCCGGCCGGTGGAGGCGCTCGTGCTGTCGTCGCCCGCGCTGGCCGCCGACACGAATGCCGCGCAGAAGCTGCTGCTGGCCACGCTCGGCCGCCTCGCCCCCGGCCTCGCGGTGAACAACGGCCTGAAGCCGGAATGGATCTCGCGCGATGCGGCGGTGGTGGCGGCCTACGTTGCCGACCCGCTGGTGCACGAGCGCATCACGCCGCGCCTCGCACGCTTCATCCTCGACGGCGGCGAACTGGTGCGCCACCTCGCGCCGCTGTGGCGCGTGCCCACGCTGCTGCTGTGGGCCGGCGCTGACCGCTGCGTCGCGCCGCGCGGCAGCGCGGCCTTCGCGCAGGCGGCGCCGCCGGGCATCGTGCAGGCGCAGGTGTTTCCGGCGCTGTACCACGAGATCTTCAACGAGCCCGAGCGCGCGCAGGTGCTGGAGCGCCTGCTCGCCGGGCTGCGCGCCCTGGCCTGAGCTACTGCAGGAACTTGCCCTCGCGCGTGACCATCGCCAGGTCGACGTAGGTCGAGCCGGTGTGGCTGCTGGCGCTGTAGGCCGCGGCGATGCCGCCGAGATCGAAGTTCACGCCCTCGAGCCCCTTGACGAAGCGCTCGCGCGTGGGCTGCGGCCCGGCCAGCTTGAGCGCCATCACCAGCGCCTTGGCCGTCATGTAGCCCTCCAGGCTGCCGTAGGAGAACTCGCGGCCCGGATGCGCCTGCCCGAAGGCCTCCTGGTACTCGCGCGTGATCGCCGTCTTGCGCGCCCAGGGGCTGGGCATCACCTGCGTGAACACCATGCCTTGCGCGAGCTCGCGAAGCGCGGCCGCGATCTGCGTCGAGCCCGAGTTCACGGCCATGAAGGTGATGCGCGAGCCGGCCTGGCGCGCCAGGCGGATCAGGCGCGTGTAGATCGGTGCCGAGCCGTGGTTGAGCAGCATGTCGACGCGCGCGGCCTCGAAGCGCCGCAGCAGCGCGCCGAGCTGCTCGTCGCTGATGTCGGACTTGAAGGGCTCGCCGGCACCGAACTCGGCGCCGAACTCGGTGGCCGCGAGGCGCACGTTCTCGAGGTGCTGGCGGCCGGTGTCGGAGTCGGCGTGCAGGAAGCCGACGCGCTTCAGCCCGGTGCTCACGCCGTAGCGGATCAGCGCGCGGAACTCCTCGCGGTGTTCGGCGCGCACCGGGAACACCAGCGGCTGGTGCGGCCGGCGCAGCGTCGGCGAACCGGCCATCGGGCCGAAGAAGGGCACCTTGAGCGCGACCGCCGCGGCCATCACCGCCGTCGACGGGCCGCCCTCCAGCGAGCCGAAGAGCAGGAAGGCGCCGTCCTTGACGAGTTGCCGCGCATTGGCCTCGGCCTTGGCCGGCTGGTTGTCGTCGTCGAGCACGCGCAGCGTGATGCGCCGGCCGTTGACGCCGCCGGCGCGGTTGGTGGCGGCTAAGAATGTCTTGACGCCGGCCTCGACCTCGGCGCCGTAGGCGTTCTTGCCGCCCTGCAGCGTGATGCTCTGGCCGATGACGATCTCGCCCGCGCTGACGCCCGGCTCGGCGCGCGCGACCCGCGGCAGCACGCACAGGCTTCCCAGCGTAGCCAGCAGGCGGCGCCGCATCGCGAACTCGCTCATGATGTCTCCCTGCCCGCACGAGGCGCTTGTTGTGCCAAGATTCTGCGCGGCCGCGCCTGACGCCGGCCCGACACCGGCCCCGCCGGGCCCAGGAGTACCCCATGAATGCACGCGATCCGCTGCAACCGTTGCTGCCTGACGACTCCGCCGCCATCGCGGCGTTTGCGGCGAACACCTGGGACGAGCAGATCGTCCCCGCGCTGACCGACTACATCGCCATTCCCGCCAAGAGCCCGATGTTCGATGCCGACTGGCAGCGCAACGGCCACATCGA
>WBZT01003086.1_pt2 | contig 10104 bp, 7 predicted proteins | sample 5204241 | NCBI WGS metagenome assembly WBZT01 (sample SAMN12344358, study PRJNA552823) | activated sludge metagenome | biome: Activated sludge suspended growth; feature: Nitrification reactor; material: Wastewater; isolation source: activated sludge from nitrification reactor of wastewater treatment...
CGTGATTGCGCCATCCGGCGATTTGACAGGAAAATGGATGACCCAGGTGTTGGCATTTTCTCGTGTTTGCCCGTTTTCCGGATCCATGGGCACGCCAGCGTCTTGCAAGACTTTGCACACTGGCGAGTGGGTGCCGACCCGCACATTGCGGATGTAATACTCGGACCAGCGGGCATGTAAACCAGAGGCGGAGTTGAGCAGTTGGGAGGAGTTGCCCGACGGCTTGACACAGGTGGTGGCCGCTGATTGGTTGATGCCTAACAACGCGGCATAGTGTCGATTTGTTTCAACGGCTACTTGTTGCAGTTTGGTCTGAATTTCCGGGTCTTGGGCAGCCTGACTGTCCATTTGTCCATTCAGGTCTACGCCCAACAGGCGTTCTTCAACGCAGTTTTGTTTCCACTGCGGGCGCAATCCGGGGAAGTAGGTTGCCATTGATTGGATGGTGCCGATAATGGCGGCCAGTTCTACTTTTTCTTTCAGGGTTTCGTAGGTGTCTTCGGAGCGGGCGACGGCGCTGGAGAGGTTGCAGAATTGATACGGCCGTAACAAAATCTCGCCGCATGGGTTGGTGCCAAAAACGGCTGCTTGGCGGCGCGCCGGACGGCCGTCTACCGCCGCTTTGCGGTTAAAAATACCTGGTTCGCCACGGCCAGATTCCACCATATCCAGAACAAAGCGCGTGATTTCTGTTTGTGAAAGCTCGCGTTCTGGCCAAACGGCGGAATTGTTGGCATTCCAACGCTGGCTGTTATTGCGCCAGAAATCTCCGTCTTTGCAGTGCAGCATTTCCAAATCGTCGTAATCAAACAGCGAGATCATGGCAGTGCGGCGTACGCCGCCGGATACGGCCGCATCTCCAACGGCACACATGATGTCGTGGGCGTCTAACGGCCGTAAAAATCCCCCTTGCCGCGACAAAATCCGGCTGCGGGCAAAATCCAGCATCTTGCGCAGCGGTTCTGGACCGGAGGCGCGCCCGCCTTTTACCCGCAGCGGCGCGCCGGCTGGACGCACCTCAGAATAATCAAAAGTAACGTCTTCCCCTTCAAACCAGGCGGTGATCCCGATGCGCACAGCCTCGGCCCACCCTTCGGATGAATCGCTGACAGTGCAGGTGGCTGGTGGATTGCCTTTCTGCCGGGCGATACGAGGAAACTGCTCTACATATTGCCGTTCGACGGAAAAACCAACGCCGCAGCCGCTCATGGAAATGATCAATGCTTCCACAAACGAGTCGATGCTGTCGACGGGCATGTAGGAGCAGTTGTAGAGGGCGATGTTATTTCGCCGGGCAGCCGGGCCGGCCATGGCCAGCAGCCGCATGGAAGGCATCACCTTCATCTCTAAAATGCCCTTTCGAATGCGGTCGTAGGTTTCTGCTGGCAGGCGGTAATCCGATAATTCTTTCATGTAGTCCACGGCGCGGTCTACGGTTTCGATCCAGGTTTCGCGGCGGCCTAATTCGTAGCTAAAGCGCGAGTACTTGTCATAAAATTGGAATTTTTGCAGTTGAGTTGGAAAATATTTGTCTGATTGGGCGAATGCCTGGCGCACATCTTCCGGGACGGGGCGGCGCACGCGCATTTTGGCGTGTTCGGCGCGATAGAGAATGTAGTGTTTGGCGGCTTCGTATTCTCCGGCGGCTTGCAGCGCCATTTCAACAATGTCTTGTACGCCTTCCACCGTGGGGAGGTCGTATTTGGCGGCGACAACATTGACGACTTGTTGGGTCAGATCTTCAACAGAAGTTTTGGGTGGGTTGGCCAGACTGGCAAAACAGCGTTCCAAGGCGACTTGTATGCGCCCGGCGTCGAAGGAAACGATACGGCCGTCGCGCTTAATAATTTGCTTGGGTATGGCTACCTTAAAATAGATGCTCTCTGCGCCCATGGTCTTGGAGCCGTTGGTTCCATTTTTCCCATTGAGGCCATTTTTCTTTTGCTCTGTTTGGGGCAACAAATTAATCGTCCCGCCTTGATTTTCAGACATGAATACACTCCTTCTCAATTTAGATAAAGGTTTTGGACACAAAGATATAGAACAGACCTGCAGGGAGAGCGCTGGCGAGAGGGGCAGCCTGCTATTATTTGGTCTGTAATAGACGATCGATTTCGGTTCGAATGGATTCCAGGTCGTCGAGGCCTAAGTAAACGATGGCGTAGCGAATGTAGGCGACCTCATCCAGCTCTTTGAGCTTGGCGATGATTTTGTCGCCTACGAGACGGCTTGGCACTTCTGCGCGTCCCAGTTGTTGCAGTTCAGCTTCAATTTCCCCGGCGATATGCTCAATGTCGGCGGCGGCGACTGGCCGTTTGGCGCAGGCGACGCGCACGCCGGCAAGAACTTTGTCGCGTGAGAATTCTTCACGTGTTCCATCCCGCTTGACCAGCATGGGGGTGGCCAGGATGGGGCGTTCGTATGAGCTAAATCGTTGATCACAATGATCGCAAACCCGGCGGCGGCGTGTGCCGCCACGGCCGTCGTGACTGGTATCGATGACGCGGGTTTTGTCGTTATCGCAATACGGGCATTTCACGTTCAGAACTCCTTCAACCGGTTACACCCAGGGATGTGTTTTTTGGGTGAAAACCTAATCGCATGTGCCATATATGGGGATAAGAACTGCATTTACCCTATATTTGGCGTGCGAGAGTGGCGACATTATAGCATACGGCCGTTTACCAGACAAGGTGGTTATATATGAAAAAACCTTAAAAAATTTACGGCCGTTTTTAGTTGAGCAGGCAGTATACAGCGTTTACACACTATACACTGCCTGCTAAAAATTAGCGTTTTTTACGTAAAAAAGCGGGGACGTCGATATCGTTAATGCGGTATGCAGAAGAGGAATCAGGCTCTACCCGGCTGGATGGCGCAGGGGTGCTGGGGCGGTTGCTGCTGACGGAGACGGGTTCCCGGCGTAAACTGCCGCTGGATTGCGTTGCTTGCCGGTTAATTGGGCGCATCATCGGTAAAGAATGCTCAAATCCGGTGGCAATTACGGTAATGCGAATGGCGTCGCCCATCGTTTCGTCGATCACCGCGCCAAAGATCAGATTGACTTCGGGGTGGGCGGTTTCGCGGATGATGGCCGCAGCCTGATTGATCTCGAACAGGCTTAAGTCTGGGCCACCGGTCACATTAAAGAGAATGCCGCGCGCGCCGTCGATGGTAATGTCTAATAACCGACTGGCCAGGGCTTGCTCGGCCGCCTTTTGGGCGCGATCATCACCGGAACCATGGCCGACAGCCATCAGGGCTGCGCCGCCCAAGGACATGATTGTCTTCACGTCAGCAAAGTCCAGATTGATCAATCCGGGAACGGTGATTAATTCGCTGATGCCTTGAATGCCTTGTCTCAGCACGTCGTCGGCCAGTTTGAACGAGTCGAGCAGGGTGATCCGTTTGTCGGCCGTTTCCAGTAGTTTGTCATTCGGGATAACAATGAGTGTATCGACGTGTTCTTTGAGCTCTTCGATGCCAGCTTCGGCGGCGCGGGCACGGTGGGCGCCTTCAAAGGAAAACGGCCGTGTCACCACCCCAATCGTCAGCGCCCCTTCCTCACGCGCTATCTTAGCCACCGTTGGCGTCGCTCCGGTACCCGTGCCGCCGCCCATACCGGCCGTCACAAATACCATATCCGAGCCTTGCAGCGCTTCGTGCAACTCTTCTACAGACTCTTCCGCTGCCTTCAGCCCAACTTCCGGGTTGCCGCCGGAACCGAGACCCCGTGTTGACCGTTCGCCCAACTGCAATTTATGCGGCGCCAGGCTTTTGTTCAGCGCCTGCTGGTCTGTGTTCACGGCGATAAAGTCAACACCAACGATGTTTTCTTCAATCATGCGGTTAATGGCATTGCTGCCCCCGCCGCCAACACCAACCACGCGAATCAGGGCCGTGCCCTCCGCCTCCGGCATTCTTTGTGTTCTTTTTGTGTACTCTTGTGTCTTCATGATCACATCCCTCTTTTTTGTAAACTGTTATAAGCCAGCCATGCCACCTGCTAATTTATTTTGATTTATCCGGGTAACAACGCCCGTAAAAAATTACTCATACGTCGGCTCCACAGGCCATTATTCGGCCGTGGGCGGAACGATTCATGCTCATCCATGGCCCAGTTCAGCAAGCCGATGCCGGTTGCATACGCCGGGCTGTTGAGGTTTTCTACCATGCCCACCACGTTTTTGGGGCGAGCAACACGCGCCGGCACATTTAAGACGCGTTCGGCGATTTCAGTAATGCCGCGCAGCTGCGCTGTTCCGCCGGTCAATACGATTCCCGCCGGCAGCAGACCATCGTAACCGGAGCGGCGAATTTCTTGCAAAATGAGCTGGAAGATTTCTTCTGTGCGGGCCTCGATCACATAGGCCAAATCCTGACGGCCGACCTGGATTTTTTCGCCGCCAAATGGTTCGACGGTGAAGAGAAAATTCGGGTCGATTTGCGCCGGACGACAATCGCCATGTTGGATTTTCACCTGTTCGGCGATGTCGTAAGGCGCGCGCAGGCCGATGGCAATGTCGTTGGTGATGTGGTAGCCGCCCACAGGAATGACCTTGGTATGCCAGACGGTGCCTTGCATGTACAGGGCAATGTCGGTTGTGCCGCCGCCAATATCGGCGACGATAACCCCCATTTCTCGTTCGTTGGGCTCCAAAACCGCTTCACCGGAGGCCAGGGCATTGAGCACAAATTCGTGCGCCTGAATTCCCACATTGTCGATGCATTTGGCCAGGTTTAATACCGCCGGGGTGGCGGCCGTGACGATGTGGGTTTCCACTTCGAGTTTGAAGCCGTGCATTCCCAGAGGGTTACGAATGCCTTCCTGGTCATCAATGGCATAGCTGCGTGGGATCAGGTGGATGATTTGGCGGTTTTGCGGCACAGCAATCGATTGGGCGGCATCCAGAGCGCGGCCAATGTCTTCCGTGGTAACGCCGGTATCGTTGCGACCAATGGCCACTGCGCCGCGGTTGTTGCTGGAGCTGACGTGTTCACCGGCCATGCTAACAAGAGCCTGCGACAGGTTGTAACCGGAAGTTTGCTCCGCCTGTTCGATGGCTTTGGCAACGGCGATGGAAGTTTCGTTTACATCCATTACCACGCCTTTGCGCATACCACGTGCAGCCTCAATGCCCATGCCAATAATTTGTAGCCGGCCCTGGCGTACTTCACCTACCAGGGCGCAAATCTTGGTGGTGCCAATGTCTAAGCCAAAAACGATTTCTTCCATAAGTGATGCCCTCCCAACCTTATTGGGCTTTGTAATATGGTTTTGCCTGATCGCTCACACTGATGTAGGCCGGCTGAATCTGGCGGGCCTGTAAGTCGGCGACGATGGTTTCATATACGCTGAGTTTTTGATTCATATCGGCGCCTACGCCGAAGTAAGCGCGCCAGCCACGGCCGTCTTGGTAGCTTAAACCACTTCCAGGCCGGTAGTACAATTTGTCGATATTCGGCCGCAGCTGGCGCAGTTGGAGCGCACCCGTAAGCACATTGTCGGGCACAAAACCGATGGCGGCGTGGGGGGCCACGGCCGTTTCCTCGGTTTCGGCTGTCTCGTCTGTACCCAGGCTGTTGGCTGAAGGTGTTGGCGGCGCCTCATATTCAATCGTCAACAGCCTGATAGCCGGCGTGCGCGCCGGAATTAGCTCATTACGTTTGGTAATCCAAAACTGCTGACCGCCTTCTTGCCATAAGGCAATTGGCGTGTCTTCTACAATTTCTATCTGTACCTGGTTTGGCCAGGACAGGGTGACTTTGCTGGAAACCACACCCGGCAGGGCAGCGATGCGCGTGGCCGCTTCATTGGGATCGGCGGCAAAGACATGGGCGCCGCCCAGCCCGCTGGCGGCCACAATTTCGTTGGCCGGAATAGAAACCACGCCTGTCACCGGGATGGTTGTCAGGTAAAAATGTTCATCGGTCGCGGCCAGGAACAGAGCGAATAGAGTAAAGGCCAGCAGCCCCAAACTCAGCCAACGGGCGGAAAAAACGACGCTTTTTAGCCCTTGCAGCGGCAGCGTGGTTGCCTGCCGCCGGTTGCGCCGCCGCCGATGGGTTGCCGTTTTGGGCACGCCGGTGGGCGCTACTCTGGGCATGTGCAGCGCGTGTGAAGATTGGACGCGGCGCATTTGGGGCTGTTTGCGCAGGCGTTGGCCTGATGGTTTGGCTCGGTTAGAGCGTTGAGGTTCCTGGTTTTGTGTCATGGAATGTATGGTTTACGATTTCAGGTAGACGATGGTTCGCTTGCCGAAAAAGTTGTTTTTAGATTCGATTTCTCTGCGAATCTTTCGATGGCCAGATCGATGAGCTTGTCTAATAACTGCGGGTAGGGCAGGCCGCTGGCTTCCCACAGTTTGGGATACATGGAGATGCGCGTAAAGCCGGGAATGGTGTTGATTTCGTTGAGGTAGAGCGCGCCGGTGTCGGTGTCGAGCAGCAGGTCGACGCGGCCCATGCCGGCGCAGTCGATGGCTTGATAGGCGCGAAGGGCGAGTGTTTGCACGGTTACGGCCGTTTCCTCATCCAATTCCGCCGGTATCATCAGCTCAGAATAGTCGTCGGAGTCGGGGGCGGCCAGATATTTAGCCGTGTAATCATAAAAATCGCGGCGCGGCCGAATCTCGCCGACCACGCTGGCGGCGGGCGCTTCGTTGCCCAACACAGCCACTTCCAATTCGCGGACCCTGATGCCCTGCTCCACGACGATGCGCCGGTCGTATTGGGCGGCTTCGTGCAGCCCGGCGACCAATTCGGCGCGATTTTTGCATTTGCTGATGCCCACGCTGGAGCCCAGATTGGCAGGTTTGGTGAACATGGGGTAGCTCAGGGCGGCTTCCAATTTGTCCAGCACGGCCGTTTCGCCCATGATCCATTCTTGCCGCGTTACCAGTTCCCAGGGCAGCACCGGCAGGCCGTTGGCCGCCATGACGTGCTTAAAAATGGCCTTGTCCATGCCCACCGCCGAACCGACAACGCCCGCGCCAACGTAGGGTAGGCCGGCCAGTTCCAACAGACCTTGCACCGTGCCGTCTTCGCCATAGGTGCCATGCAGCACGGGGATGAGGACATCGAGATGGGTAACGGCCGTTAACCCGGACGGTTCCGCGTTGGTTTCTTGCAGCGCCATCAGGCCAGAAATTTGCGGATCGGGCAGCAGCGCTGTCGGCTGGACGTCGGTGTTGCCTTCGGTTAGGGCGGCCACCACGTTACCGGTCAGCCAACGGCCGTCGCGGGTAATGCCCACCGGCACCACGTCATACTTTTTGCGGTCCAACGCCGCCATCACCGACTGCGCCGACAGCAGCGACACTTCATGCTCGCCAGAGCGCCCACCAAAGATGACGCCGATTTTTAGTTTGTGGGAATGGTTTGTTTGCTCGTCCATGTCTTGTTGTTGTGGCTGGCGGATCACGTCCCGCGCCCTGCCTTATTCGCTAAATTTCCAGTCACCCACCAGCTCCACTTCCAGTTCCATTTCTACGCCAAATTGGCCGCGCACGCGGTGCCAGGCTTCGGCAATGAGGGCGCGAATGTCTTCGGCGGTGGCGTCGCCATCGCTGACGAAGAAGTTGGCGTGTTTTTCGGAGATGCGCACATTGCCCACCTGATACCCTTTAAGCCCGGCCGTATCGATCAAATAACCGGCGTAATAATTGGGCGGGTTTTTGAACATGGATCCCATGCTCGCGCCGCCGGGCTGTGTTTGCTTACGGTAGGCGGTAAACCCATCCGCGCGGGCGGTCAGCACGCTCACCGATTCGGGTGTCAACTGTAGTTCGGCGGAGAGCACCACGCGCCGCGCCAGATTGCGCCCCTGTTCCCGCTTGAGCAAGCTGTCGCGGTAGCTGTACTTAAGGTCTTCTTTGCTGTATAGTTTCGCGCCGCGCCCGGGTTCCCAGATGTTGGCGGCCAGTAAATTGCCGGCCATGTCGCCGCCGTGCGCGCCGGAGTTGCCGACAACTGCGCCGCCCAGTGTGCCGGGGATGCCAATGGCCCATTCCAGGCCGCCGAGCCCTTTGCCAATGCACTGCCGCGCCAGGGAAGAGAGGTTCATGCCGGATTCAGCGGTGCAAACGACGTGGGCGCCGGTGTGGCGGAAGCGCACCGTTCTGGCGCGGTTCATGATCACCAAGCCGCGCACGCCTTCATCGGCGACGAGGATGTTGGAGCCGCCGCCGAGGATGAAGTAGGGGATGTGTTGCGCGTAGGCCAGTTCTACGGCCGTTTGCAATTCCAGGGCGTTATCGACTGTGAGAAACATTTCGGCCGGGCCGCCCACACGCGCCGACGTGTATTTCGCCAACGGCGCGCCTAATTGGAATTTTTCGCCGAAAATTTCCCGGTATTGGCCCTGAATGGCTTCGAGTACAGATGTTTTTAAATTCATGCCCTCTTCCTCTATCTCTAGCGCTAGCTCTGAACTCTTTTGCTTAATCCTTCTAAAACCCACTGCCCGACCATGTCGCCGTCGCCTGCGCCCAATGTCAGGATAACGTCATCGGGACGCACGCGGTCCAGCAGGTAATCGGCCGCGGCGCGCCGGTCGGGAATGTGGATGGCGTGTGGATGGTCCATCGCATTGATGATCACGCTTGTGTTCATGCCCAGAGTGTCTTGTTCGCGGCTGCGATAAATATCCAGAGCAATGACCCGGTCGGCCTGGTCGAAACTTTTGGCGAACTGCTCGGCCAGCAGGCGGGTGCGGCTGTAGGTGTGCGGCTGCCACACGGCCCACAATCTGCGTCCGGCAAACCGCTGTCGCGCCGCCGCCAGGGTTGCCTGGATTTCGGTGGGGTGGTGGGCATAATCGTCGATGACCGTTACGCGGCCAACTTCGCCTAATACCTGGAAACGCCGTCCTATGCCGCCAAATTCAGCCAATCCCTGGCGAATAATCGAAAAATCGATGCCTAAATCCAGGCTGACGATGATAGCGGCCAGGGCGTTCCGCACGTTATGCAGGCCAGGCACACGCAGCCGCGCCAGTCCGATGAGTTGGCCATCTTCTTCGACCACGAAGTCCATACCGCCAAGCTGGTTGGGGCGGCAGTCCAGGGCTTGGAAATCGGCTGATACGGCCGTTTCCTCATCCGACAGCGCGTAAGTTGTAATTTCCACGTCCGTCAGCGTGAGATTATGAAGCAGGGCCTGCACGCCAGGATCATCGGCGCAGGCGATCAGTCGCCCGCCATCCGGCAGCAGACCGACAAATTCACGGAACGCACTCACATAATCGCCTTCGGTGGGGAAGAGGTCGGGGTGGTCGTGCTCGATGCTGGTGATGATGGCCACTTCGGGGCGCAGGCCCAAAAACATGTGGTCGTATTCGTCGGCTTCGATCACAAAATAGTCGCCCTGGCCGTAACGGCCGTTGCCCTCTATGCTGGGCAATGTGCCGCCCACAATCACCGTCGGGTCCAGCTCTGCCTGGAGCAAAATTTGCGCAATCATACCGGTGGTGGTGGTTTTGCCGTGGGATCCGGCAACGGCAACGCCGATTTTATCGGCCATCAGATGGCCCAGCAGGTCGGCTCGTTTTAGCACGGGGATGCCTTGCGCTCGCGCCGCCGCCACTTCCGGATTGTCGTTTGGCACGGCTGAGGAAATGACCAGCGCGTCTGCGCCGGCGATGTTTTCTGCCCGGTGGCCCTGGTAAATGGTTGCGCCTTTGGCGGCGAGAACGGCCGTTAACGCATTGGCTTGCATATCCGACCCCGATACCACAAATCCTCGGCCCATAAGCACCCTGGCGATAGCCGAAATGCCCGACCCGCCAATACCGACCAGATGAATATGCATCTCATTACGCAGCTTAAAATCTGTTATCATGATCCCTGACTAAAACTAGAAAGAGCGTTGACAAGACCTGACAGGTTTCCTAAAACCTGTCAGGTCTACGTCGATAAGTTAAATCATTACAATAATCACAAACAAGAAGACAATCACAACCAGGAAAGGCAGGTAAGGCGCCAGCAGCGGAAGCGGTAAGTTGGTGAGCAATGTCTCCATATCGGTTGTCCGAATGACCCAAGAAAACGGATACGATACACCTGGGGCCAAACGTACCCAATTGCTGGGTGATTGTAGCTGGTA
>WBZT01003602.1_pt1 | contig 10104 bp, 10 predicted proteins | sample 5204241 | NCBI WGS metagenome assembly WBZT01 (sample SAMN12344358, study PRJNA552823) | activated sludge metagenome | biome: Activated sludge suspended growth; feature: Nitrification reactor; material: Wastewater; isolation source: activated sludge from nitrification reactor of wastewater...
CGTACCGCGTCCGGGATCGGGATCCAGCGTTCGGCCGACATTTCCTGTTCGAGAATCGCTGTCGGAAAGATCAGTCCCATCTGCTCGGCGGCGACGGGTTTGCCGTCCGGGCCCAGCGGCGGTGGCGGTGGATGGGGCAGGTCGGCGACGACGTTGTACCAGTGCGTCGGGATCTCGGATTGTTCAAGCGTAATGCGCAGCGATTCCACGCAGCCTCCCAGGGTCTCGTCGAAAGAAGCCAAGTATACCCCCGGACACCGTGCCCAATCAGCTTGCCGATTGCAGCCGGTGGCTGGTGCAACGTGCGCTTGGCGGAGCGTCGCCCGGCTCGTAGGGTGGCGCCGCGGCGCGAGCAAGCGTCGCCCGTCGCCTCGAATTCAGCCCTTGGCGACGAAGTTGGTGCTGGTTCTGGTCACGACGCCGTCGTCGTTGAAATGAACGTTGAAGTACCAGACCATTCCCGGATCCACCTTGGTCTTCCAGTCCCAGACCGTTTCCTGCTGCAACGAGAAGTAGCGCTGATGCGCCGGCCGGCCGAGCAGTCTTCGGACTTCCCTGCCGGTCATGCCGGCCTTGACCTTGGCGAAATTCTCCTCGGTCAGGACTTGGCGCACCTCGCGCAAGACGTCGTCGGGCCCAATCACCACCATGTAATTGACGATGCCCTCCGGCATGCGCGGATATTCCCAGGTGCGAGTACCGTCTTCGTCCTTCCATTCCAGGTTCGGTTGACCCATGAGCTCGCGGACCTCATTGGCCGAGGTCACCCCGGGTTTGAGTCTGCTCAACCTGTCGGCGTCGCAGGCGGCGAGAAGGCACGCGATCGCTGCGCCAAGAACGGTTCCTGCAAGAAGTTTCGCGAACATGCCGGCTCCAGTGGTTGCGAACAAGGCACGAGTATAGGCGAAGGCGGCAGCCAGCGAGCTACGGTAGCTAGGCGACACGAGGTGCAGGCGAAGCACGCCCTTGCCGGAGCGCGGTGGCGAACACTCTGGCCCACGCGAAGCTGCCCAAGCCGACGGCCAGCATCGGCGTGGAGGAAGCTGGCGGCGAAGCGGCACGCCAGCGCGCCGCGGACGAGCAGAAAGAGGCTGGCGCCATCCGCACTTTCCGGCAGTCGCGGGCGAGGCAGGTCAATCCTTCGCGAAGCGGCGGTACTGTACGGACTCGGCGACATGCTGCGGCCGGATGGTCTCGCTGCCCGCGACATCGGCAATCGTTCGTGCAACCTTGAGCAAGCGATGAAAGGCGCGCGCCGAAAGCTCGAAGTGAGTGATCGCCTGTTTCAACAGTGTCGCGGCAGCGGCTTCTGGCTGGCAGTAGCGATCGATTTCGTGGTTGCTCAGGCGCGCATTGGCTTTCCCTTGGCGCGCGAGTTGCCGTTGCCGAGCCTGCCGCACGCGTTCGCGTACGGTGGCCGAGGTTTCGCCGTCCGGGACTCCTTGCAGCACTTCCGCGGGAACTGCCGGAACCTCGACCTGCAGATCGATGCGGTCCAGGAGCGGCCCGGAAAGCTTGCTGCGGTAGCGCAGGACCTGGTCCGGCGTGCACCGGCAGCGCCCGCGGGAATCGCCGAAATAACCGCAGGGACATGGGTTCATCGCCGCGATGAGCTGGAACTGGGCGGGAAACTCCGCTTGTCGGGCAGCGCGCGAAATGTGGATGCGTCCAGAATCGAGCGGTTCGCGCAGCGCTTCGAGCACCCGGCGGTCGAATTCGGGAATTTCGTCGAGAAACAGCACGCCGTGATGCGCCAGCGAGATTTCGCCGGGATGCGGCGTGCTGCCGCCACCAACCAGGGCTGCCGTGGAAGCCGTGTGGTGGGGTGCCCGGTACGGGTGACGGCCGAAGGATTCGGGGCGGAACTGTCCGGCCAGCGACAGGACGGCGGCCGACTCGAGGGCAGCTGTGTGCGTCATCGGCGGCAGCAAGCCGGGCAGGCGGCCGGCCAACATCGACTTGCCGCTACCCGGCGGGCCGGCGAGCAGGAGCGAGTGTGCTCCAGCGGCGGCGATTTCGAGTGCGCGTTTGGCCTGCACCTGGCCGCGGACGTCGACGAGATCGGGATAATCTCCGCTGTCGTCCGACGCCAGTTCGTCGGCAAGACATTCCGGCAGCGTCGCATGCCCGCGAAGATGCGCGCAAACTTCGAGCAGGGTGTCCGCGGTGAGCACCTGCACCTGGCCTGCCAGCGCCGCTTCACGAGCACTGCCGGTCGGCAGGACGAAGCTTCGGCCGATGCGGCCAGCGGCGAGGACCATCGCCAGCGCCCCGCGGATCGGCCGCAGTTCGCCGGAGAGCGACAGCTCGCCAGCGAACTCGTGCCCGGCCAATGCCTTGGCCGGAACCTGACCCGAGGCAGCCAGGATGCCCAAGGCAATCGGCAGATCGAACCGGCCGGATTCCTTCGGCAGATCGGCCGGCGCGAGGTTGACCGTGATGCGCTTGCGGGGAAACTCGAAGCCCGCATTCTGCAGCGCCGCACGTACTCGATCGCGGGCCTCCTTGACCTCGGTATCGGGCAGTCCGACCAGCGTAACGCTTGGCAGGCCACCCGCCAGATGCACCTCGACGGCCACTTCCGGAGCGGCAAGTCCGTCGAGACCACGGCTGTGGACGATGGCGAGCGGCATCGACTGTGATCAACGGCGCCGGTGGCAGGGCGCCGGGTCCGCGCGAACGCCGCCGGCGCCCCGGCTCACTGTCTTCAGACGGGCTGGTCCGGTGGATTCTCCAGCCGGTCGAGCCGCGCTTCGAGTTCCTTCAGCTTCTCCCTGGTGCGCTGGAGCACCTGCGCCTGAATGTCGAATTCCTCGCGACTGACCAGATCGAGCTTGGCAAAGCCGCTGGCGAGCAGCGTTCGCGCGTTCTTTTCGAGGTCGGCCGCCGGACTGGCGGCAATGAGGGCGCTCAGACGCGCGCCAAGGTCTTCCAGGAATTTGTTCGGTTCGAGCATGGCGATCACCGGGCAGCAAGAGTGGTTGCAGAGCGGAAAGAGTGTAGCACAAGCATCCGTGGCTTCTTGGATCGCACCAAATTAGTGCATCGTTTCTTCCGCTTGCGCCATCGCAGTGCGGTCGCTCTGGTCAGGCACTGGCGACCGTAGAGATCGCTCTGATTTATGGTGGAAAAAAGATGTGGCACGGAAAGTGCTTCAAACCGACCACAATATTCTTTCTCGTTCTGAGGCCCTCTATGAAGAATCCCGTTCTCGTCACCGGCTCGTTTGTCGCTGCCATTTACATGGTTTCGCTCAGCCCGACCTCTTAGCCAATCATTCGTAAAACCCGGGGGGCTGCGCCCTCCATGCCATGGAGTGCAACATGAAACTGGTAACCGCCATCATCAAGCCGTTCAAGCTTGACGAAGTTCGAGAAGCCCTGTCGGCGATCGGCGTACAGGGAATCACCGTCACCGAAGTCAAGGGCTTCGGGCGCCAGAAGGGTCACACCGAGCTGTATCGAGGTGCAGAGTACGTCGTCGATTTCCTGCCCAAGGTCAAGGTCGAAGCAGCGATCAGCGACGCCCTGCTCGACCAGGTGATCGAGGCGATCGAAAAATCTGCCAGTACCGGCAAGATTGGCGACGGCAAGATATTCATCTCGGCAATTGAACAAGTCATTCGCATTCGCACCGGCGAAACCGGTGAAGAAGCCCTGTAAGGAGAGCAAATCATGAGACGCACATTCGCCATCCTTGCCCTGCTGGGTGCCGTCAGCATTGGCACTCCTGTCTGGGCCGACGACAAACCCGCGACGCCCGCTACCGCGGTGTCCACCTCCACGGCATCGGCAGCAGCTGCGGCCGAGCCGGCAGCCGCCGAGCCTGCGGCGCCGGCAGCAACCGTCAACAAGGGCGACAACGCCTGGCTGATGACCAGTGCGGCGCTCGTCATCCTGATGTCGATTCCCGGACTGGCGCTGTTTTACGGCGGACTGGTCCGGACCAAGAACATGCTCTCGGTGCTGATGCAGGTTTTCGTGACCTTCTCGCTGATCACCGTGCTCTGGGTGATCTACGGATACTCCGTGGCATTCACCGAAGGCAACGGCTTCTTCGGCGTGCTCGACAAGCTCTTCCTGAAGGGAATCACTCCCGACTCGGTGGCGGCGACATTCACCAAGGGGGTCGGGGTTTCCGAACTGGCATATGTCATCTTCCAGGGGGCATTCGCTGCGATTACCTGCGCGCTGATCGTCGGTGCCTTTGCCGAACGCGCCAAGTTTGCCGCGATCCTGGTGTTCATGGTGATCTGGTTTACCCTTTCCTACCTGCCCATGGCGCACATGGTCTGGTACTGGGCGGGCCCCGATGTCTATCTCGACGCGGCCACCGGTGACGCGGCGACCAAGACTGCCGGTTTCCTGTTCCAGAAGGGCGCTCTCGACTTTGCCGGCGGCACCGTCGTTCATATCAATGCCGCCATGGCCGGACTGGTCGGAGCGGTCCTCATCGGCAAGCGGATTGGCTATGGTCGCGAGTCGATGGCGCCGCACAGCCTGACCTTCACCATGATCGGTGCCTCGCTGTTGTGGTTTGGCTGGTTCGGCTTCAACGCCGGCTCGGCGCTCGAAGCAAGTGGCGGTGCTGCGCTGGCGATGGTCAATACCTGGGTGGCGACTGCCTGCGCGGCGATGTCCTGGATGCTGGCAGAATGGATGATCAAGGGCAAGCCCTCGATGCTCGGCGCAGCTTCCGGCGCGGTGGCGGGCCTCGTGGCGATCACTCCTGCCGCCGGCTACGTCGGTGTCGTGGGCGCCATCGTCATCGGCCTTCTGGCGGGCGTCATCTGCCTGTGGGGTGTCAATGGACTGAAGCGCCTGATCGGTGCCGACGATTCGCTCGACGTCTTTGGCGTCCATGGCGTTGGCGGCATGCTCGGAGCAATTCTGACCGGTGTCTTCGTCGATCCGGCGCTTGGTGGCACCGGCGTCTATGATTACGTGCTCAACAAGGTCGGCGACTTCGACATGACTGCCCAGGTGATCAGCCAGTTGTGGGGTGTCGGTACTGTGATCGTCTGGTCGGGTGGCGTTTCCCTCGTGGCGTACAAGCTGGTCGATATGGTCATCGGTCTGCGGGTGCCGGAAGAGGAAGAACGCGAAGGCCTCGACATCACCTCGCACGGCGAAACGGCCTACCACTATTGATTGCGGCCTCGCTGGCCGTCCTGAAGTCTCTCCCCGCAAGGGCGCCACGCGGCGCCCTTTTTTTGCTTGCGTGCCGGGCACGGCCTGGCTGCTGCAGGACAGACGCCAAGCGATCGGCTGGCAAGTCGGGAAGCGTTTGCCGGCCGATCCTCTGGGTCGAGTGATTTGCCGGTAAAATCACCGGTCAGCTTCGCCGGTGGCTGCTGGCGGCGGCAGCGGTGATTGCTTGCCGATCGACTGACTGAGGATTCGAGGATAAGAGGATGGCACTGTTTCTTGCCGAAGCCGACGTGGAACGGCTGCTTACCATGCCACTGGCGCTGACTGCCGTCGAGGCCGTGCACCGTGATCTTTCGTCGGGGCAGGCGTACGACGTTCCCCGGCAGCGTACTCGCCTGCCGCAGACGACCTTGCACATCCTGCAGGGCGCGGTGCCACGGCTCGATGCGATTGGCTACAAGGCCTACACCAGCAACCGGAGCGGGGTGCGTTTCCTCGTCTATCTGTATGGCGCGTCCAGCGGTCGGCTGCGTGCGGTGATCGAGGCCGATCGGCTGGGGATGACGCGGACTGCCGCCGCCTCCGGAGTCGCCACCAGCTGGTTGGCCAGACCCGAGGCGCAGATCGCCGGGGTATTCGGTGCCGGCTGGCAGGCAGAGGGGCACCTTGAAGCGCTGGCGGCGGTACGTCCGTTGCAGCGAGTAAAGGTATATGCGCGTCGTGCCGAGCGCCTGGCGGCGTTTTGCACGAAAATGTCCGAACGCTTGGGGCTCGCCGTCGTCCCCGCTGCTTCTCCGGAAGACGCGGTGCGCGGCAGCGATATCGTGAGCACGGTGACGAGCGCGGCGGCTCCGCTGTTCGATGCCGAGTGGCTGTCGCCGGGAACGCACGTCAACGCCGCCGGGTCGAATTCGCTCATTCGCCGCGAGTTGGGCGAAGACGTCGTCAGGCTCTGTTCACCGATCGTCGTCGATAGCGTGCAAACGGCACTCGGCGAGGCCGGCGACCTGCTCCCGCTGTTGGAAAAAGGGCGTCTGCACGCCCGTCGACTGGTCGAGCTCGGAGACGTGATCAGCGGTCGGCAGACCGGTCGTTCGGCACCCGACCAGATCACGCTGTTCGAGTCGCAAGGGATGGCGGTCCAGGATCTGGCGGTCGCCGCCGAGATCGAGTTGCTGGCGCGCGAACGCGGTCTCGGCATCGAATTGCCTTTTGGAGGCTAGCCTTGGCACAATTGCCGCCACGAGCGCAGCACCGCCCGCGATCAGTCCGGCTCGTTGCTCGGCAATGGAGTGAGTAGGTGACAATCAGCCTCTTGGGCGCTCTGGAGATCGTCGTTCGCACCGACCCCGGTCTGGTGCGGGAGCAGAACGAGGATTCGGTTTTTGCCGACGCCAACCATGGGCTGGCGATCCTGGCTGATGGCATGGGCGGCTACAATGCCGGCGAAGTCGCCAGCAGCATGGCGACGACGCTGCTGTCCGCCAGACTGGGAGCGGCTTTCCGGTCGACTGCGGCGCACCAGACGGACAGCAGGACTGGCCAACCGTTTGCGCGCCAGTGTCTGCTGGATCAGATTGCTGCCGTGAACCTGGCGATCTTTCGTGCTTCCGAAGGTCAGTCGCAGTTCGGCGGCATGGGCACCACACTCGTCGCAGCCGTGTTCTGCAACGATCAGGTCGTCGTGGCGCATGTCGGCGATTCGCGTCTTTACCGTTTGCGGGGTGAAGAATTCGTGGCCATGACCCACGATCACTCGGTATTGCAGGAGCAGATCGACAGCGGCCTGATTTCGGCCGAAGAAGCACAGTACTCGCCGCATCGCAATCTGGTGACCCGCGCCGTCGGAGTCGAGGCGGAGGTCGACACCGAAATCCACGTGTATCCCGTGCGACCGGGGGATGTCTATCTGCTCTGCTCCGATGGCCTCTACGATCTGGTCGATGAGGAACAAATCCACAGATCGCTGGAGCGACATTCGGATAATCTGGAATTCTCAGCGACGCATCTGGTGCAGATGGCGAACGAGAATGGCGGCGATGACAACATTTCGGTGGTGCTGATCAAGGTGTTGCACGAGTTTCCGGCGGCCAGAGGGAGCTGGTCTAAACTGTGGTCCTGGTTTGATTGAGGAAGGGAAGCGATGGCAAAGCTCGTACTCAGCATGGATGGTCTGGTTCTCAAGGAAATCCAGTTGCAAAAGGAGCGGATGAGCATCGGTCGCAAGGCGCACAACGACATTCAGATCGACAACATGGCGATCAGCGGCGAACACGCTGCGGTGGTGACCATTCTCAACGATTCCTTTCTCGAGGACCTGAACAGCACCAACGGCACACTGGTCAACGGACACCCGATCAAGAAGCACTTCCTGAAGGACGGTGACGTCATCGAGCTCGGCAAGTACAAGATGAAATACTTCACGTCCGCCGCTGCGCAGAACGACGCGCCAGCGTACGACAAGAGCACGGCGGCGCGGTCGGAAGCGGTACGGGGCGTCGGCCCGAGCGCTGCGGGAACCCCGTCGGCGGGCGGCGCGGCAACGCCGACACCGACCTTGCCGCCAGCAGCCATCCAGTTGCTCAGCGGTGCCAATGCGGGTCACCAGTTGCAACTCACCAAGACCTTGACGACGCTCGGCAAGCCCGGCCAGGTCGCGGTGATCGCTCGTCGGCCACAGGGCTACTTCCTGACCCACGTCGAAGGAGCGAGCTTTCCGGTCTTGAATGGCCGGGTCATCGACGCCCAGCCGCGTCGACTCGAGGATCACGACCGCATCGAGATTGCCGGAGTGAAGATGGAGTTTTTTCTGAAGAACTGATGGCGGCAGGGTTCGGGGCGGGCAGCGCGCCCGCGTGGATGAGCGGATTCACCAGGCAGCGAGGGGCGGCGTCGCCAGCATGAGAGTCAGGATTCTGGGCTGTAGCGGAGGCATCGGCGGAAGCCATCTGCGCACCACTTCGCTCCTCGTCGATGACGATGTTCTGATCGATGCCGGTACGGGTGTCGCCGATCTGCCGCTTGCCGAGCTGGCGAAGATCGATCACGTCTTTCTGACCCACTCGCACCTCGATCACATCGCTTCGCTGCCGCTGCTGATCGACTCGGTCAGCGATCTGCGCGACACGCCGCTGATCGTGCATGCCGCCGCTGCCACTCTCCGCGTCCTCGCGAAGCACATCTTCAACTGGGCCATCTGGCCGGATTTCCGCGTCATTCCCAGTCGCGAGCAGGCGGTCATGCAGTACCGCGCGATCCGCCTCGGGCAGTCGGTCCGGCTTGGTCTGCGGACGATCACCGCGCTTCCCGCCGAGCATACCGTTCCGGCGGTCGGCTATCAGCTCGACTCCGGCGCAGGCAGCCTGGTGTTTACCGGCGATACCACGGTCAATGATGCGCTCTGGCCACTGCTCAACCGGATCCCGAACCTGCGCTACCTGCTGATCGAAACCGCCTTTCCCAACCGTGAGCGGCGTCTGGCCGAGCTTTCCAAGCACCTTTGCCCGAGCATGCTGGCGGGCGAGCTGGGCAAGCTGACGGCTCGCCCCGAGATCTACGTCAGCCACCTGAAACCCGGCCAGATCGAATTGACGATGGCCGAAATCGAGTCCTGCGCCGCGCAATACAAGCCCAGGATGCTCGAAAGCAATCAGGTCTTCGACTTCTGATCGGCATTGCCCGGCCAGCGCATCCAGCCATGCGGCGCAGAGTGATTTGCCGATCCGACGATGGCCCGCGCGCGCTTGCGCCAGTCGCTGCCTCGAACCAGCGCTCTCGCGGCCACGCCGCTGGGGCGCCGCCACCACCCCCGGTTGCTCGTCTTGGTGGCGGCCGTGCCGGGTAGCGGCATCGGCGGCGCCGGCGTGGGCGCTTGCCTGGCTCGCGCTCTTCGCCGGGCTCGGCTGGCTCGGTGCCACGGCGAAGCCGGTTTTCGACGAGGTCAATCCGGTTCGCCCGCAGAAACTGCCGCAGCGGGTGGTCGACGCGCCACTGTCGATGGTCGACCTGCCGGGCGGATCCTTCCGCATGGGGTCGTCCGCCGCCGACGGGATGGCCTCTGGCGACGACAAGGCGCAGCATGCAGCGACGCTGTCGCCGTTTCACATGGCGATCACTCCGGTCACCGTGGCGCTTTACCGCGAGATCATGCAGCCGGCAGCGGCAGCGGCCGAGCCGAGCGGCGTGCCAGCCACCGGAATGTCTTGGACCGAAGCAGTCGACTTCTGCAACCGGCTGTCGCGCCGCGCCGGCTATCGGCCTTGTTACTCGCAGCGCTTCGGGTGCTGGCGCTGGCGCTGCGACTGGCGTGCCGACAGCTATCGCCTGCCGACCGAAGCCGAATGGGAATACGCCTGCCGCGCCGGCAGCACCACGGGCTACTGCTACGGTGACGATCCCGCTGGCCTCGACGCCTACGCCTGGCACGCCGGGAACAGCGACGACCGTTTGCAGCCGGTGGCCACGAAACGCGCCAACGCGTGGGGGCTGCACAACCTGCACGGCAACGTGTGGGAATGGTGCTGGGACGCGTACGGCAAGTATTCGGCAAGAAGTCGGAGCAATCCGCGGGGACCAATCGTGTCGACGATGTCGAATTTCGGCAGGCGGGTTTTTCGCGGCGGTTCCTTCGTCAATTCGCCCGTGAGCCTGCGCTCCGCGTGCCGGATCGCCATCGCCATGAATAGGGTCAGGGACTACGGGTTCCGCTGCGTTCGTGTCCCGCCCCAGCGTTGACCCATCGACCCATCGGTTTCTTGAATCGGCGCGTCAGCGCCGGATTCTTGCGCACATGGACAGCCGTGTACAAATGTACAAGTGGTTGCCGGTTTGTCTTAGGAGCCTAGCAAAAATAAGTTGAACATTTACTGTTGCACGGCGTTGTGATGAGGTCGGATTCGGTAGTTCCACTCGCCATGAAACTCGTCGCGTTCGATGGCGACACCTGCGAGTTCGG
>WBZT01003603.1_pt1 | contig 10102 bp, 5 predicted proteins | sample 5204241 | NCBI WGS metagenome assembly WBZT01 (sample SAMN12344358, study PRJNA552823) | activated sludge metagenome | biome: Activated sludge suspended growth; feature: Nitrification reactor; material: Wastewater; isolation source: activated sludge from nitrification reactor of wastewater treatment...
GGTGGACGGGGGATTGGTGGACCCGCTGCCGGTGTCGCTGTGCCGGGCCCTGGGGGCGGATCGGGTGATCGCGGTGAATCTGAACGGCGATATCGTCGGCAGGAATTTCGGCGCCCGACCGTCGCGGCTGGTGACGCCGAGCCCCTTGCTGGCGCGGCTGGGCGCCGGCTTGCAGGCGATGCTGGGAAGCAACAGCAACTCCCGCGCGGAGGAAGAGCCCGAGGAGCCCGATCAACCGCCCGGACTGTTCGATGTGATGGCCGGCTCGATCCACATCATGCAGGATCGCATCACCCGGGCGCGCATGGCCGGCGATCCGCCGGACGTGGTGCTGGCGCCGCGACTGGCCCATCTGGGGTTGATGGATTTCGACCACGCCGAGGAAGCCATCGCCGCCGGGATGGATTGCGTGCGATTGCATTTGCCGCTGCTGCGGAGCGTGTTGAATATGCCGGAAAGCGCCTCCGTGTCGGTCGAGCGGCGACTGGAGTAGGGCGAAACTCGGCTCGGCGCTCGACAATAAACCCCTCACCCCCCGCCCCTCTCCCGGAGGGAGAGGGGGCTTTTCAGCTTCTTGCCTTCAAAGACCCGACATGCCGATTCTTCGCTACGTTCTGACCATCGCTTGCCCGGATCGGGTGGGCATCGTCGCCGCCGTATCCAACGTGTTGGCCGGCCATCGCGGCAATATCGTGGAGTCCGACCAGTTCAGCGACACCGAATCGGGCCGGTTTTTCATGCGGCTGGTGTTCGATCTGGACGAAACGACGGAACCGGCGCTGCTGGCGGATTTCGAGCCTCTGGCCCGCCGGTTCGAGATGGTTTGGCGCCTGTACGACCCGCGTCGCTTGCTGCGGGTAATGATTCTGGTGTCCAAAGCGGAGCACTGCCTGAACGATCTGCTGTACCGGCATCGCACCGGGGCGTTGCCGATGACGATCACCGCCATCGCGTCCAACCACACCGATCTGGCGCATCTGGCGGAGTGGCACGCGATTCCGTTTCACCACCTGCCGGTGACGGCGGCGACCAAACCGGAGCAGGAGCGGCAAATTCTGGAGCTGGTCGAGAGCACCGGCACGGAGCTGGTGATACTCGCCCGCTACATGCAGATTCTCTCCCCGGAGCTGTGCCGAGCCTTGGCGGGCCGGGCGATCAACATCCACCATTCCTTCCTGCCGGGCTTCAAGGGCGCCAAGCCCTACCATCAGGCGTATGCGCGCGGGGTGAAGCTGATCGGCGCCACCGCCCATTTCGTGACCGCCAACCTGGACGAGGGGCCGATCATCGAGCAGGAGGTGGAGCGGGTCGATCACGCCCACACCCCGGAGCAACTGGCGGCGGTCGGGCGCGACATCGAGAACATCGTGCTGGCGCGGGCGCTTCACTATCACCTGGAGCGGCGGGTGTTTTTGAACGGCGGGAAGACGGTGGTGCTGCGCTAGGAGCCCGCCATGGAATCGTCTCTCGGGTTTCTGGCCGCCTTCCTGATCGGCCTCACCGGCGGCGTCCACTGTTTCGGCATGTGCGGCGGGATCGTCGGCGCGTTGACCCTGGGGTTGCCGCCGGCGCGGGACCATCCGCTGTTGGCCCGGCTGCCGTATCTGCTGGCCTACAACGGCGGCCGGATCGCCAGCTACGTCACCGCCGGCGCGCTGGCCGGCGGGGTGGGGGCGTGGGCGGCCCATCTGGTGTCGGTGCATCGCGCCCAACTGGGGCTGCAAGCCGTGGCCGGTGTGTTCATGGTTTTGCTGGGGCTTTATCTGGGCGGCTGGTGGCCGGTGCTGGGCCATCTGGAGCGGGCCGGCGGCGTGCTGTGGCGGCGGATCGAGCCGCTGGGCCGGGGGCTGTTGCCGGTGCGGACCCCGGCCCAGGCGCTGGGGATCGGCCTGGTGTGGGGCTGGTTGCCGTGCGGGCTGGTGTACAGCGTGCTGGTCTGGGCGCTCGGTTCGGGCGGGGCGACAGAGGGCGGTTTGCTGTTGCTGAGCTTCGGGTTGGGGACCATGCCGGCCTTGCTGGCGATGGGCACGGCGGCGGCGGCGCTGGCCGGTTTCGTGCGCCGGGCGGGGGTGCGTCACGCTACTGGAATGCTGCTAGTGTTGTTTGGGATTTACAAAATAGCTCTATCAGCACAAGTTTTATGATATAATCCTAGCGTCGTTTAACATCTGCGTGCAAAATATGCTGTACGCCGGATCTCTGCGGGAGAAAACGCGCCGGAAACCCAGAACGAGGTGTTGCGGGAAATTGAAGCCCGACTCGAACGGAGCCTGGAACGCTACACCGACTTCTACGACTTCGCACCGGCCGGGACTGGGCGCCGGCATTGCCGGTGATCGCGGTGGCGTCCGAGGCCGAGCCGGGGATCGAGCGCCCCAGCGCGGCGGCGGGCGCGGCCGACCTGCTGGTTGCGCCGCTCGATTCCGACGCCCCGGTCGATAAGCTGCGGCGCTGGGCGCGGCGCAAGCGGCGATCATCGAATTGCCCGACCGCCGAGGTCGCGCGGTGAAACCGGATCCGCGCCCCGCTGCGTCGAGGCGGGCGCCAGTTCGGCGCCAAGCGCGACGGGGAAGCGATCCGGCATCAAGGAGCGAGGAGCGAATGTGGCGATGAACGCGATGGAACCCACCGCTCGGATCGACCGCCGCGCGCGTTTGGCCTGGCTGCCCATCCCCTTGCTGCTGCTCGCCATGGCGGTGTTGTGGGTCGCCGATTCGCCGGCCGTCTACGAACCGCCCCAGTTGATGATCGCTCTCAACCTGATTTTCATGCTGCCGGCCGCTCTGCTCATCGCTTATCAGGCCGGGCGCGGTTTCCTCCTGCGCGGCAGTCCGAGGTTGCTCTGGTTCGGTTGCGGCATGTTGTTCTGGGGTGCCGCCGGTCCCGTGGGCGGAGCGTTGCTCCCCCACGGCCCCGCTGTCACGGTCACGGTCCACAACAGCCTGATCTGGCTGGCGGCGGCTTGCCACGCGGCGGGCGTGGTCCTCGTCCCTCCGCAACGGGCGGTCCGCTGGCCGGAGCCGTGGTTGGCGGGGGCCTATGCCGGCGCCGTGACGCTGGGAACCGCCATCGTTCTGGAAACCCTCGCGGGCGGGATGCCAACTTTCTTCGTCCAAGGCGAAGGCGGCACATTATTGAGGCAGGTCGTGCTGGGTTCGGCGGTGGCCATGTTCGTGCTGACCACGTTTTTGTTGAAGGTGAACCGCCGCGACTCGCCGTCGGCGTTTCGGGACTGGTACACCCTCGCCCTGCTGTTGATTGCGGTCGGATTGTTCGGCGTGATGATCCAGTCGAACTTCGGCAGCGCCTTGGGCTGGGCCGGTCGCATCGCCCAGTACCTCGGCGGCGTCTATCTGCTGGTGGCCGCCGTCGTCGGGATGAGCGAAACCCGCGATCTGGGACGCTCGCTGGAAATGGCCTTGGGCGAGGCCCGGCAACGGTTCGATGAGCTGATCGACTTGGCCGGTGACGGCATCGCCCTGCACGAGCTGATCGACGAGACTTCTCGCGGCAACTTCATCCAGGTCAACCCGGCCCTCTGCGCCCTGCTGGGCTACACCGCCCAGGAGATGCGGGCGCTGATGCCTTTGGATATCATGGCCCCAGAGGATCGCGAGAAGGTGGCCGGGGATGTCGGGGCGATGCGCGATGCCGGGCTGTTGCGCCACGAGAAAACCCTGGTCGCCAAGGACGGCCGGCGCATCCCGGTGGAGATCAGCACGCGCCAATATCGCCATGCGGGTCGGGCGATGGTCGTCTCGGTGATCCGTGACGTGACCGAACGCAAGCGCGCCGAGGCGGCCCTCCGCGAGAGCGAGCAATTCAAACAGGCCGTGCTGGACGCCGTGAACGCGCATGTCGCCGTGCTCGACCGGGATGGCCGCATCGTGGCCGTCAACGAACCGTGGCGCCGGTTCGCCGTTGAAAATGGCGGCAGGGCCAGTCTTATGGCTCCGCGCACCGATGTCGGCACCAACTATCTGGCTATCTGCCTCGAAGCTCGCGGCGAAGGAGCCGAAGGGGCGTTGGCAGCGCGTGACGGGATTGAGGCGGTGCTGGCGGGCGAGGCGAAGGTCTTCTCCCACGAGTATCCCTGCCATTCACCACGGGCGAAACGCTGGTATAGCATGATAGTGACGCCCCTCGGATCGAAACGCGGCGGAGCGGTCGTTTCTCATCTCGACATCACCGCTTCCCGGCAACTGGCGGAACAACTGCGCGGCGAGCGGGATCGCTTCGCCAAAATCGCGACCACGGTGCCTGGCGTGATCTGCTCGTTCCGGCTGGATCCGGACGGCAACGCCTGCTTTCCTTACGCCAGCCCGGCCATCGAGGACTTGTACGGCTTGGGTCCCGATGATCTGGTCGAATCCGCCGCGCCGCTGTGGGCGATGATGCACCCCGACGACCTCGGCCGCATCGACCTGTCCATCGCCGATTCCGCCCGATCCATGACACCCTGGCGGGACGAATTCCGAGTGCGTCACCCAACTAAGGGCGAAATCTGGGTGGAGGGCCACTCCATGCCCGTTCGCGAGCCGGACGGCGGCATACTCTGGCACGGCTACTTGCAGGACATCACCGACCGCAAGCGGGCCGAGGCCGTGGTGCGGGCGGCGCTGGAGGAAAAGGAAGTGCTGCTGCGCGAGGTCCACCATCGGGTCAAGAATAACTTGGCCTCTATCATCGATCTTCTGGAGTTGCAACGCGATGGGGCGACGGAGGCATCGACCGTTTCCCTGCTGACACAACTGAGCCTTCGCATTCGATCCATGGCGCTGGTCCACGAGATGCTGTATCAGTCCGAGAATATCGGCCGGGTCGATTTTTCCGGCTACCTGCGCGCGCTGGTCGCGCACCTGCGCGACGCCTACGATCCGGGCGGCGCCATCCGGCTCGCCGTGACGGCGCCGGACATCTGGATGGACCTCGATACCGCCATCCCCTGCGGGCTGATCGTGAACGAGCTGGTGACCAACGCCTACAAGTACGCCTTCCCCGCGCATCGGCCCCAGCCGGAGGGCAGCGCTCGGGAAATCGCGGTCGCGGCGAGCGGGGACGGCGCGGCCTACACGCTGACCGTCGCCGACAACGGGGTCGGGTTGCCCGCCGGCCTGGACTGGACCACGACCCGGACCCTGGGGTTGCGGCTGGCCCGGATGTTGGGACAGCACCAGCTCGGCGGCCAGCTCGCGCTGGACGGCATCGGCGGGACCCGCTTCGCGCTGCGATTCGGCGTCCGGCGCCGATCCGGGCGGGAAATCGCATGACCGCGAAAACCGTTCTGATCGTCGAGGACGACGGCATCATCGCCGCCCGACTGCACGATATCCTGACTCGCTGGGGCTATGCCGCGCCCGACCCGGTGGCTTCCGGCGAAGAGGCGGTGGCCGCCGTGGCGGCGGCGGCACCCGATCTGGTGCTGATGGATATCGAGCTGGCCGGTGCGGTGAACGGCACCACCGCCGCCCAGCATATCCGCAGAGACTTCGATGTCCCGATCATTTTTTTGACCGCGTATTCCCGAGCCGACCAACTGCGACAGGCCAAGGCGGCCACGCCCTACGGCTTCCTGATCAAGCCGGTGGCCGAGCGCGAGCTGCTGGCGACCCTGGAAATGGCGCTGCACCGCCACGAGTTCGACCGCCGGCTGAAGAAAAGCGAAGAGCGCTTGGCGCTGGCCCTGTGGGGCGCCGACCTGGGCCTGTGGGATTGGGATATTCGAACCGGCGCGCTCGCTTGCAGCGGGCCTCGGGCCGAGCTGCTGGGCGGCCCGCCCGGCGAGGCGCGTCTTTCCCTGGACGATTGGGAAAATCGAATCCATCCCCAGGATTTGCCCGCCTTCCGGGACGCGCTGCGCGCCCACCTGGAAAACCGGACCCCGTTTTTCGAAAGCGAATATCGGCTGCGGCACAAGGACGAAGCCTGGAGCTGGGTGCTGATCCGCGGCAGAGTGATCGAGCGTGATCGGCGCGGCCAGTCGGTGCGCGCTTGCGGCATCGTGATGGACATCGGCCGGCGGAAACAGATGGAAGAGGAGCTGCGTCGCCTCGCCACCACTGACCCCCTCACCGGCGCGTTCAACCGGCGTCACCTGCTGGAAGTGGTGGAGACGGAAACCAGCCGCGCCCAGCGCTACGCCCGGCCGCTGTCGCTGATCATGTTCGACATCGACCATTTCAAGCGGATCAACGACAGCTTCGGCCACGAACGGGGCGACGCGGTGCTGAAAGGCGTCGCGGCGATCGCGCGGCAGCGCTTGCGCCACAGCGATATCCTCACCCGCTGGGGCGGCGAGGAATTCATGATTCTCGCGACCGAAACGGCGCTGTCGCAAGCCATCGTGCTGGCCGAAACCCTGCGGGCGGCGCTGCGCCAATCCCCTTTTCCGGATGTCGGCCCGGTCACGGCCAGCTTCGGGGTGGCCCAGTACCGCCCGGACGAAACCGTGGACCAGTGGCTGAAGCGAGTGGACGATCTGGTGTATCAGGTCAAGCGGGGAGGGCGCGACCAGATCAGCCATCGGCGGTAGAGAATGGCAGCCAGACCCGATTTTCGCCTCGTTTGCGCTGAAACCCGGCCCTGGAGGGTATCGCCGGGTCCGTGATCGGTGCCGCCCCGAGCCATTCGTGGCAGATGCGCCGAGAACGGCAGCCCTGAAGCCGGTCCAAAGGAAAACCATGTTGGACCGATGGCCCGGCCAAATTAACCGGCTTTAAAACCATAATGACTCGTGCGACTCGCCAATGCGCCACAACGCCCGGCCGGACGGAGGCGTTTCATGACGAGCGGACCGCGTTCGCGGGTGAAGCGAGGTGGCATGATTGCTGCAAAATCACTTGCAAACCGCAGGTACCAGACCATTTTTTGGAGATTCCTGGCACCTTGATCCGGGAAAAAGGTCGGAAATTGCTGGAATTCGTCAGCCGCCCCAGCCGTTTCCTGGAGCGGTTTCCCAAACAACTTCAATTAACCAGCCGACGATGGTCCGACCGAAATGATCCTGGAACAACATCCGACCGAGCGAGTGGCGCCAGGCCGATCATCGGTGGACGATAGCGAAGGAAAAGCTTTCATGAATGGCCCGGTGAATGGTCGGGTCCGGGTGTTGGTGGTCGACGATGACTTCCTGGCGCGATTGCTGATCGGCGACGCCCTGAGAGCGGAAGGTTTTGAGGTGGAAGAGGCGGAAAACGGCGAGATCGCGCTCGCCGACTTTGCCCGGCGTCCGTTCGATCTGATCTTGCTCGATGTGATGATGCCGGGGTTGGACGGCTTCGCCACCTGCTCGCGGTTGCGCGAATTGCCGAACGGCAGGCATGCGTCCATCGTGATGGTGACCGCGCTGGACGATTCGTTCGCCATCGAGCAGGCCTACCGCGTCGGCGCCACCGATTTCATCACCAAGCCCATCAATGCATACATTCTCCTCCATCGGGTGCGCTATATCCTGCGGGCCAGCGCCGCCATCCGGGAACTGGCTTGGCGGGTCGATTTCCAGCGCGTGCTGATCGAAACCCTGCCGGTGCCGATCGTGGTGGAGGACGCGCGCGGGCGGTGCCTGGTCCGCAATCCCGCCTTTGTCGCCCTGAAGGGAGGGGCGCGAGTTCGGGTGGACGGCGCCGTTTCGCGCGAACCGGGTTGCGGTGTCCCGAAACCGGCGACCTCCGCCGAGGTGGCCGAAAGCCTGGAACCCTGGCGACAGCGGGTTTACGAAGCCGAGATGCCGGGAGCGGGGGGCGAGCTGAAGTCGGTCGTCGTCCACCAGGCGGCGTTCACCCCGCCGGCAACCGGGGAAGCCGGCGTCATCAGCGTCGTGCTCGACATCACCGAACGCAAGGTGATCGAGGAAAACCAGCGGCTGGCGGAGACCGTCTTCCAGACCGCCGCCGACGCGATCATGGTCACCGACGCGACCGGCACGATCAAATCGGTCAACCCCGCCTTCACCGCCATCACCGGCTACGGCTCCGACGAGGCGGTTGGCTCGACGCCCCGGCTGCTGAAATCCGGGCGTCACGACAGCCATTTTTACCTGGCCTTTTGGCGGAGCTTGCGCGAGGCCGGCAACTGGTCGGGCGAGCTGTGGCAGCGGCGCAAGAACGGCGAAATTTATCCGGTGTGGGAAACCGTCGCGGCGGTGCGCTCCCCGGAAGGGCGCATCGTCGAGTACGTGGCCTTTTTCAACGACATCACCGCGCGCAAGCGGGCCGAGCAGGAGATTTTCTACCGCGCCAACTACGATCTCCTGACCGGCTTGCCGAACCGGGGCCTATTGCTCGAACGGCTCGAACAAGCCCTCAAGCAAGCCCGCCGCTACGGTCGGCAGATGGCGCTGATGTTCGTCGATCTCGACCGGTTCAAGCAGGTCAACGACACGCTCGGGCACAGCGTGGGCGATCGGCTGCTCTGTCAGGCGGCGACGCGCCTGGGGGCTTGCGTGCGCGATACCGACACCGTGGCCCGCCAGGGCGGCGACGAGTTCGTGCTGGTGCTGCCGAACATCGCGGAAGGGGACGACGCCGGCGTCGTCGCGGCCAAAATTATCACCCGCTTGGCGGAACCGTTCGACTTGGGGAGCGACATCGTTCGGGTCGGCGCCAGCGTCGGCATCGCGCTTTATCCCAGCCACGGAGACAACTCGGAAGATCTGGTGCGCCACGCCGATTTGGCGATGTACCAGGCCAAGCTCGCCGGACGCAACACCTATCGGATGTACGAGCCGGCCATGACCGACGAACTCACCCGCCAACTGCTGCTGGAGTCGGATTTGCGGCTCGCCTTGGAGCGGGAAGATCTGGCGGTCCACTTCCAGCCGATCCTGGAAGTCGCCAGCGGGCGGTTGGCCGGCGCCGAGGCGCTGCTGCGGTGGTATCATCCCCAGCGCGGCGCGGTGGCCCCGAGCGAGTTCCTGCCATTGGCCGAGGAAACGGGCTTGATCCGCGACATCGGCGCCTGGGTGCTGGAGCAAGTTTGCCGGACGCTCGAACAATGGCGCGGCATCGGCCTGGACCTGCCCGTCGCGATCAACCTGTCGAGCGCGCAAGTTCTGCGCGGCATGTCGGTGGACGCGCTGAAGGGCGTGCTGGAGCGCTATCGTCTGGCGCCGCAAGCCCTCGTCTTCGAGATCGCCGAAGACGTGTTGCTGGCCGATGGCCCGCACATCCGCCAATGGCTCGAAAATATCCGGCAACTGGGCATCCGGCTGGACCTCGACGATTTCGGGACGGGCTATTCTTCGCTGTCTTGCCTGAAGCGGTTCCCGATCGACCGGGTCAAGATCGATCTATCGTTCGTGCGCGACATGGTGCAGGACTCCAACGACAGGTCCTTGGTGGAAGCCATTTTGGCCTTGAGCCGCATCTTGCAACTTGAAGTGGTGGCGGAGGGTGTCGAGACTCGGGAACAATTCGATTTGCTGCGCGACTTGGGCTGCGGGTACGCGCAAGGTTTCCTGTTCTCGCCGCCGGTCTCCGCCACGGAATTCGTCGGTGTTGCCCGGCGTCTGGGGGCGCTCCCGGACTAGCCGCCAGCCCGTTTTGCCTCGGCCATGAGCGTCGCCGTCGTCGCCGAAAAGCCCGCCGTCGCCCGCGACATCGCCAAGGTGCTGGGCGCCCGCCAGCGCGGCGAGGGCTATCTGCACGGCAACGGCTACGTGGTGACCTGGGCCATCGGCCATCTGGTGCGCTTGGCCGAACCCCACGAAGTCAATTCCGACTGGAAACGCTGGCGGCGCGATCTGTTGCCGATGCTGCCCGAGCGTTGGCCGCTGATCGTCGGCGACCACACCCGCGCGCAGTTCGAGGCGGTTTGCCGCATTCTCAACGATGACGCCATCGAGCGGATCGTCTGCGCCACCGACGCCGGCCGCGAGGGCGAGCTGATCTTCCGCTATCTGTACGAAGCCGCCGGCTGCCGCAAGCCGTTCAGCCGGCTGTGGATTTCCTCGCTGACCCCGGATGCCATCCGCCAGGGCTTCCAAAAGCTGCGCGACGGGCGGGAGTTCGATCCGCTGGCCGCCGCCGCCCGAGGCCGCAGTCAGGCCGACTGGCTGGTGGGCATGAACCTGTCGCGGGCCTACACCTTGGCTTGCGGTACGTTC
>WBZT01003604.1_pt1 | contig 10101 bp, 9 predicted proteins | sample 5204241 | NCBI WGS metagenome assembly WBZT01 (sample SAMN12344358, study PRJNA552823) | activated sludge metagenome | biome: Activated sludge suspended growth; feature: Nitrification reactor; material: Wastewater; isolation source: activated sludge from nitrification reactor of wastewater treatment...
GCACGCCGCCGACGCCATCCGCAACCTGCGGCAGCGCGGCCGGGACGTGGCCCTGCTGCTCATCGGTTCCAGCACACCCGAATTCGAGCGCTACCGGCGCGGCCTGTCGCCGCACGACCGCGCCGCCATCCGCACGCTGGGCGTCCTGTCCGACCGCGACAAGCACGCCGTGCTCAGCCGGGCCAAGTTCCTGATGCTGCCCTCGCGCAGCGATTCTTTCGGCATCGTGATGCTGGAGGCGTGGAGCCACGGCGTGCCGGTCATCGCCGCGCGGGCGGGCGGCATCCCCGGCGTGGTCGATGACGGCGCGACCGGGCTGTTGGTGCCCTTTGCCGACATTGAAGGCCTGATTGCGGCCGCCGAGCGGCTCATCAGCGACGAGCCTTTCGCCCGGCGTCTGGGCCAGCAGGGCTACGAGCGGCTGCGCAGTGGCTACAACTGGACGACCGTCGTTGAGCGCGTGGCCGGCCACTACCAGCAAGTGATCGCCGCCCACCAACGACGCTGACACGTGGTGCGATTCTCCCGAATCGCATCCGCGCAAGCCCACTCATCCTTCATCCCTCCCCCTTCATCCTTCATCCCCCCTATGCACATCCTCCATGTCGTCCACCAGTACCCGCCGCAGCACGTCGGTGGCACTGAGGTCTACACCCAGGCTGTGGCCCGCCACCAGGCCGCGGCCGGGCACGACGTGGCCGTTTTCTGCCCGGAGCCGGGCGACGGCCGGCCCGCGGCCGAGGACGGGGCGGGCCACCTGGTCGTCTACCGGGCGGGCGCGGGGCGGCGCGGGCGGGCGGCCGTCTTCCTGAGCACCTTCGGCGGCGGCCGGCTGGCCAGCAGCTTCGCGGCGACGCTGGCCGAGACGCGGCCCGACATCGTCCACTTGCAACACCTGATGGGCCTGCCCGTGGCCCTGGTGGACGACATAGAAGCCGCTCGCCTGCCGTACGTCATCACCCTCCACGACTACTGGTACGGTTGCGCCAACGCCCAACTGCTGACCAACGACAGCGGCCGTCTCTGCCGGGGGCCGGACGCGGGTTATGTCAACTGCGGCCGTTGCGCGCTGGCCCGTGCCGGGCTGGGCGGACTGGCCCCGCTGGCCGCGGCGGTGGCTCCGTTGTTGGCCCGGCGCGGCCGTTCCCTGCGGCGGGTGTTTGCCGGGGCGGCGGCGGTGCTGGCCTCGACCGAGTTCGTCCGCCGCGCCTATGCCGATATGGGTTTCCCGATGGAGCGGGTCCATGTCTGGCCGCTGGGCGTCGAGGTGGGCGCGGATGAGCTGGACGCCGCGCGCGCCGGCCGCCAGGGGCGGGTCGCCGGCGGGCCGTTGCGCGCCGGCTACATCGGCGGCCTCAGCCCGCAGAAGGGCGTCCATCACCTCGTCGCCGCCGTCAACCGCTTGCCGGTCGGGGCGGTTACTCTGTCCATCTATGGCGATCCCGATGCCTTCCCCGACTACACTGCCGGCTTGCGGGCCGCGGCCGTCCACCCTGGCATCCGCTTCCCCGGTCGCCTGCCGCGCCCGGCGCTCTGGCGGGCGTTGGGGGAACTGGACGTGCTCGTCGTGCCGACGTTGTGGTACGAGACCTACTCCATCGTCACCCACGAGGCATTCGCCGCCGGCGTGCCCGTGGTGGCCTCAGACATCGGCGTTATGGCCGAGGTGGTGCGCGACGGCGTCGACGGGTTGCTGTTCCCGCCGGGGGACGAGGCCGCGCTGGCCGGCATTCTGCTGTCGCTGAGCGAGCGGCCGGAGCGGCTGGCCGCGCTGCGCGCCGGCATTCGTCCCGTGCCCACGCTGGCCGACCACAGCGAGCGGCTGCTGGCGCTCTACGCGCGCCTGGCCCAAGGGCAAGACCGCTGACGTGGCAAATCGCCTAAACGCGCTATAATCCGGCTTCGTTGCCCGGCAACGGCAACGGGAGACAATACTGCGGATGAGCGTAAACAGCCGACCCGAAAGCGGTGGCGACAAACCGGTCTACATCTACGACGCCGACCGCCGTTGGAGCAACTGGCGCGAAATCCTCGTCGATAAGCTGCGGGCTTTGGGCCACTACCATTATTTGTTGCGTAACCTGGTCGTCCGCGATCTGAAGGCGCGCTACAAGAACTCGGTGCTGGGCATCCTCTGGAGCATCCTCAACCCGCTGTTCCTGATGATCGTCTTCACCGTCCTGTTCACGGTGATGGCCAACAACACGATCCGGCAGTACCCCGTCTTCGTGCTGGTTGGGCTGATCCCGTGGAACTTTTTCAGTGGCGCGCTGACCAGCGGCACGACCTCGATCACGGGCAACTCGGCGCTGGTGAAGAAGGTCTACTTCCCACGCGAACTGCTGCCGGCCTCGGCGCTACTGTCGAACCTGGTCAACTTCCTGTTCGCCTTCGCCGTGCTGGTCATTTTTCTGTATTTGCTGGGCATCGGTCTGACGGTCCACGCCCTGTGGGTGCCGGTGTTGTTGCTGACCCAACTCATCTTCACGCTAGGGCTGGGTCTATTGCTCGGCAGCCTGACTGTCTTCTACGGCGATGTGCTGATGATCCTGGAGGTTGTGCTGCTGGCCTGGTTTTTCATGACGCCGGTATTCTACTCGCTGGAGATGTTTGGCCCGACGGCTACCGTGCTGGGCGTCACCTTCAACCCGGCCCAGGTCATGCGCTGGATCAACCCGATGGCCTCGATCATCGACGGCTATCGCACCGTGCTGTGGGGAACCTATGGCAGCGACGGCCCCGTGGGCATGAACGCGGCCTACCTGGTGCGTACCCTGGTGACATCGATCATCGTTTTCTTTATCGGTTATGGGGTCTTCGTGCGTCTCAATCCGTATTTTGGCGAGAAACTCTAGACCCGGTCGCCCTCGTCGAACCGAACTATGAACTGTAATGGACTTTTGCGTCTGGCGTCGCTCATGGCGGCGCTGTTCCTTGGCCTGACGCTGGCCGCCTGTGGCGGGGGCACACCGGTAGCGCAAGTGACGCCTTTCCCCACGGGCACGGCCGCGCCCACGACCGCAGCCACCGACACCCCCACTCTGGAGCCAACCGTCAGCCCGTCGCCAGCCGCGTCTGATACGCCGGCCGCGACGGCCAAGCCCGCCGGCAGCAACACGCCCCGGCCGTCGGCCACCGCGCCGGCCACGGCCACGCCCCAACCCACGGCCACGCCCACCAGCGTGCCTCAGCTCAACCCCACGCCGGCGCTGAACATCACCGGCTCCATGCGCGAGGGCGTGCCCACGCCACCGACCGCCATCCCCTCGCCCGTACCCGTCTTCGATCTGCCGCCGGGCACGACCAACATCCTCCTGCTGGGCAAGGACCAGAACGCCGACGGCAGCGACGCGCGCACGGACACGATGATCATCGTCTCCATCAACCGCGAGGCGCAGACGGCCTCGATGATCTCGCTGCCGCGCGACCTGTACGTCTACATGCCCAACCGCATCATGGGCCGGCTGAATACGGCCGTGAACCTGGGCGGGGTCGATCTGCTGGAGCAGACGATCCTCTACAACTTCGGCATCCCCATTCACTATCACGCCCAGGTCGATTTCGACGGCTTCAAGCGCATCGTCGATCTGTTGGGCGGGGTAACGATGGCCGTCAGTTGCCCGTTGCAAGACTGGCGGCTCATCTCGCCGGAGTTGGACCCGACGCTGGAGGAGAACTGGGAACAGTTCCGGCTGGAGGCGGGCATTCACCAGATGGACGGCGATCTGGCCCTCTGGTTTGCCCGCTCGCGCCTGACGACCAACGACTTTGACCGCGGCCGCCGCCAGCAACAACTCCTCCAGGCCATGCTCAACCAGAGCATCGATCTGGGTCTGGTGGCCAAAGCGCCGGAACTGTGGAGCACGTTCCGAGAGGTGGTCGAGACGGACATGGACATCGGCCGTATCTTGCATCTGGCGTCGATGGCCTCGTCCGTGCGCGATAACGGCGTGCAGCACCTCTATCTGGCGGGCAAGATGCAAGCCTGGACGGTTCCCGACACCGGCGCGGCAGTGCAGCTGCCCATCTGGGAAGGCGACAACATGATGTACGACACCTTCCGCCGCCTGCTGCTGCCGCCGGCGCTCAATCGGGCCAACCGCGCACCTATTACGGTCGAAATCATCAATGCCAGCCAATATCCTGCCCAGGGATTGTTGGCGGCCGATAACCTGGCCTGGTACGGCTTTGTACCGGTGATGGGCGAGACGCGCGAGCCACAGGCCACGAGCGAGATGACCTACTTCGGTGACAATTTCAAAGGCTCCTACGACTGGCTGTTCGCCTGGGTGATGGGCATGCCCCGCGACAACATCCAGCTATCCGGCGCGGAGAGCGCGACCAACTACCGTGTAGTCATCGGCAACGACTACAACCCTTGTCGTCCGGCTTTTCTGGCCCCCCAGGAGACGCTGCCGGAGCCGTAATTGTCGCCCGGCGTGCATGGAGGCATAATCCATCCGTTGCCGTCGGTATAACAGGTCTTATCAGGGACGATGGCAATCTTGGCGACGCCATCGTCCCATTTGTTCGCTGCCTGGGAGGGTACCGTTGAACGATAAGCGCGAGATTACCGGCTGGATGATGTACGACTGGGCCAACTCAGCCTTCAGCACCACAGTCGTCACCGCCCTATTGGGGCCGTACATCCAGTCACTGGCCGAGTCGGCCGCTGAGCCGTTCCGCTTCCTGGGCGCAACCGTCCAGCCGGGGGCCATCTATCCCTTTGCCGTGTCGCTCTCGGTCATCTTGCAGGTCGTCTTCCTGCCGCTGCTGGGGGCCATCGCTGACTACACGGCCCTCAAGAAGCGCATGTTGCTGGCCTTTGCCTACACCGGCGCGGTGGCCACCATCCTGCTCTTCTTCATCTCCGCCGACATGCCGCTGGCCGGCACAAGCGGGGCCGTCGCCCTGGGCAGCCTGCTGCTCATCGTTGCCAACCTGTGCTTCGGCGCGGCCATCGTCTTCTACAACAGCTTCCTGCCCCAGATCGTCTCGCCCGACCGCCGCGACGAAGTTAGCTCCAAGGGCTGGGCGCTGGGCTATCTGGGCGGTGGGCTATACCTGCTGCTCAACCTGATTCTGCTGGTGGTCATGGACGACACGGCGCTGGCCGTGCGCCTCAGCCTGGCCGGCGCGGGCGTGTGGTGGCTGGTGTTCACCTTTCTCTACCCGCGCCGCCGCCTGGTGAAGCGCGCCGCCGCCCGGCAACGACCGGCAACGAACCTGTTCCGCCACAGCATGCGACAGGTTGTGACAACCCTGGGCAGCCTATGGCGCGAGTACCCCATGACCCTGCGCTACCTGATCGCCTACCTCATCTACAACGACGGCATCCAGACAGTGATCGTTGTCGCCGCGGCCTTCGCCACCAGCGAGCTGGGCGTTGATACCCAGACGGTGCTCATCCTGGTGCTGATGATCCAGTTCGTGGCCTTTGGTGGGGCGCTGCTGTTCGGCAAGCTGGCCGAACGCATGGGCGCCAAGCGTGCGATCATGCTCAGCCTCGTCATCTGGTCGGGTGTCGTCATTTACGCCTACGCCTTCCTGGTCAACACGGTGCAGCTCTTTATTCTGGGCGTGCCGCTGGCCCTGGTGCTGGGCGGGTCACAGGCGCTCAGCCGGTCACTGTTCTCGCAGATGATCCCCGGCGAGCACGAGGCCGAGTACTTCGGCTTCTATGAGATCAGCGAGCGGGGCACATCGTGGATCGGTACGTTCGTTTTCGCCCTGGCGGTGCAGATCACCGGCAACCAGCGCATCGCCATTGTGGCCCTGATCGTTTTCTTCATCGTCGGTCTGCTTCTGTTGAGCCGCGTGGACGTGCGCCGGGCCATTGTCGAGGCTGGCAACGATCCCAGCGGCGTTGTCCTATAGCCTATGAAACCTTTCGATCTGGAACCCGCCCTGGCCTATGTGCGCGAGCGCGGCACGGCCGCCGAACTGGCGCGCCTGCGCTACCTGTTAGAAGGTGATGCCGCCCCGGCCGACCTGCGCGAGGCCTTCGAGCGCGCCCAGCGCAGTGACGGCGGCTGGTCGCCGCTCTGGGCCCCGGACTATAGCTCCGTTGATGCCACCTGCTTTCAACTGACCCTGGCCGACCAGTTGGGCTTTGACCGTCGTTCGCCGCTGTTCATCGACGCCGTGCGCTTTCTGGCCGAGCGACAGCGCGCTGACGGCTATTGGGAAGAGGAAGAAGAGGTAGCCACGGCCGCGCCGCCCTGGGCGCAGCCGGGCGACACCGCCGCGCGCCTTTACCTGACGGCCAACTGCGGCTTCTGGACGGCGGTGACGGGCATGGTGCCCACGGCCGCCCGCGACGCGGCCGCCTACCTGAGCTACCATGTGCGCGAGAACGGCGAACTGCCGTCGTTTCTGCAGGCCCACTGGCTGTCGGCGGCCCTGTGGCAACAGCGCGGCCTGGTGGACGAAGCCAACAGGACGCTCGGCTATCTGGCGACGCAGGTAGAGGGCCTGTCGGCGGGCAACGTGGCCTGGATGATCATCGCCCTGCGCGAAGGGGGCGTGCCCGTGGCCGGCGCGGCCATCCGCGCCGCGCTCGACCGGCTGCTGGCCCTGCGCCTGCCGGAGGGCCACTGGCCCAGCGACGAGGGCATCGAGAACAGCGTCCACGTCACCATCGAGGCGCTCAGGGCGTTGCAGCTCTGCGGACGCCTGCCGTGAAACCGGGCGACACGATCTGGGTGCGGTCCTTCAAGGCCGACGGGAGCGTGCATCGCTGGTGGCGGACCACGGTCGAGAGCGCAACGCCGGAGTGCATCGTCACCTGGACGCCCGCCGGCACGCCCGTCTTTCACAACCCCGAGCGCTTCCCCCACGCCGTCTACGATCAGCCCTGGGCCATCCGCAGCTATTACTGGCCTGGCCGGCGACACGATCTGCTGGAAGTCTATCAACCGGACGGCCGCCTGCACGAGCTGTACATCAACATCAGTAGCCCCGTCGAAGTCAACGACGACGAAGTCCGCTTTATCGACCACGAACTGGATGTCGTCCAATCGGCCGGGGAGGCAGCCCAGATCGTCGATCAGGACGAGTTTGCCGAAGCGGCCGCGAAGTACGGCTACACGGACGCGTTTGTGCGCCAGGGTTACGAACTGGCCGAGAGTCTGCTGGCGCTCGTTAGCGGCTGGCAGCCGTTGGGGATGCGCGCTGATGTATAGGCCGGAGACTGGCAGGCACGCCGGCGCTAGTTGTCGTCGGGCCGGCGCAACACGGCCTCGGCCGCGGCGGCCAGCGTCTGCCGGTTGCGGCGGGCGCGCTCCTGAATGGCCCGGTAGGCATCTTCCTCGCTCAGCCCGTTCTGCATCAACCGCCCCTTGGCCCGGTCAATGAGCTTGCGCGCGGCCAGGTCGGCCTCCAGCTGGGCCAGGCGCTCGGCCAGGGCCTGGCTCTCCGCGAAGCGCTTGGCAGCCACGGTGATGGCCGCGCCCAGTTCCTCCGGCAGAATGGGCTTGACCAGGTAGCCGTGGATGGGCAGGTCGCTGGCCCGCTCGACGAGACCGGCGTCGCTATAGGCGGTCAGCAGCAGGATGGGCAACGGCCGGGCGGCGGCGATGGCCCGCGCCGCCTGCAGGCCGTCGGTGTAGGGCATGCGGATGTCGAGAATGGCCAGGTCGGGCCGCTGGCGGTCGGCCAGGCGGACGGCCTCGCGGCCGTTCGACGCGGCGATGACCGCATGCCCCAGGCCCTCCAGCATGGACTTCAGACCCAGCCGGATGAGCGATTCGTCTTCGGCGATGAGTATCAGCATCAAACTTCTCGATGTAGGGGCCAGGTTCCAGGGATCATGGCCTCTTTCCTGGTTCCTGGGACCTGGCCCCTAATCCCTTTCTTGCGTTCGCGGCAACCGGATGCGCACCTCCGCGCCAGCCGGTGGCCGCACGAATTGTAGCTCGCCGCGCAGGTCGTCGGCCACCAGCGCCGCGGCGATCTCCAGGCCCAGGCTGTGGGCCATCTCGCTGGGCAGGCCCACGCCGTCGTCGCGGACGACGACCAGCACCGCATCGGGCGTGCGGGCCAGGGAGATGTCGATGCGCCCGGCGGCGCGGCCGACGAAGGCGTGCTCCAGGCTGTTCTGCACCAGTTCATTGACGACGACGGCCAGCGCCGTGGCCGCCCGGCTGGGCAGCTGCACGTTGTCGCCCCGAACGGTGATGTCGATGGCCTGATCGGGCCGGGGCATGCCGCCCAGTGTCGTCCGCGCGATGCGCTCCAGCACCGCCCGGACATTGACCAGCCGGAAGCCCTGCTCTGACAGGATTTCGTGGACGGCGGCGATGCTGCGGATACGGTGGATGTTGGTCAATAGCACGCCGCGCGTGTCCAGCCGGTCGGCGTCGGGCAGCTGCAGTTGCATGAGCATGGCCACCGTCTGGAGATTGTTCTTGATGCGATGGTGCATCTCGCGGACGACGGCGGCGCTGCTGACCAGGCGGGCGTTCTCGATGGCCAGGGCGGTCTGGTTGGCCAGCGTCGTCAGCAGCGTGCGCTGGCTCTCGCTGAAGGCGTGGTCGGATGGGGCCAGGCAGGCCAACACGCCGATGACGCGTTCGTGAACGGTCAGCGGGACGGCCAGCAGTGCCGCGTCGCTGGCGGCCGGCAGTCGCGGGGCGCTGAACGGCCGCCCTGTGGCGACGACCGTGGCCAGCGCGGCCTCGTCGGGCAGGGGCGCGCCGCTGGGGTTGGCGAAGACGGGCGCGGTCGCGTCGCCGTCGGTTGGCTCCAGCAGGTAGATGGTGCAGGCCGTCGCCCCGGCCATTTGCGCCGCCAGTTGGGTGACAACTTCGAGGATTTCGTCGAGGTACTGCGGCGAGGTGACCGCCTCGCTGACCGCGGCCAGCGCCCGCAGCTCGTCCAGTTGGCGGCGCTGACGGTCATAGAGACGGGCCTTCACCAGCGCCCCGGCGGCCAGATCGCCCAGGAGGGCCAGCATGTCGATCTCCCCGGCGGCGTAATTGCGCGGGGCGGCCGTCTGCACGTTCAGCGCGCCGATGGGCCGGTCTTCGAGCACCAGCGGCACGGCCAGCAGCGAACGGAAGCGCCACTCCTCCGTGCCCGCCAGCCACTTGAAGTGCGGGTCGTGCTGCGCGTCGGCGGCATAGACGGGCCGGTTCTCCTTGACGGCGTGGCCGGTCATCCCCTCGCCGACCTGCAACGTGGCCAGGCCAAGCGCCTCACGCGCCAGGCCCGTGCTGGCTCGCAGCCGCAGGGTGACGTCGTCGGCGTCGAGCATGTAGATGGTGCAGGAATCGACGGCCATCATCTCCGTCGTCTTGCGGGCGATGAGAGCGAGCGTCGTGTCCAGGTCCCAGGCGGAACTGAGCGAGCGAGCGATCTCCCGCAGGGCGGCGAGCGAGCGGGCGGGGTCGATGGTGGCCGGTGTGCTGTCCACAGCGGGGATTATAGGGCCTGGCCACGTCGCCGGCTACGTGGAGCATCGGCCGCGGCTGGGTTAGAGGCACGCCGATGAGAGACGGGCTTGTGCGCCTGAAGTCGTGGGTCATCTCCCCCAACGTGTGGCTGTCCTGGCCCAGAGAAGATGGGACTTTGCGCCGAGCAAGGACTGAGTATAATACTCCGCTATTGCGCGCAGGCGGCCGCGTTGGCGGCAGCTCAGCAGCAGGCACATCAACACGAGCAAAGGAAAATGACCAGACGCCAGATTGTCGGACTATTGCTGATCCTATCGCTGCTGGGCAATGGCCTATTGCTGGGATTGTGGTGGCGCAACCTGGCCGCGGGGCCGGCGACGCCGCCCACTGCGTTGGCGTCGGTCGAGCCGTCGGCGACGGCCGCCCCAACGGCCGGCAACGCCACCCCCACGCGCCGCCCTGGCCCCCTCGTCGCCACGCGCCCGGCCACGGCCGCGCCGACGCGCACAGTCGCCCCCTCGTCCACGCCCCAGAAGACCGTGTTGAACGGGGCTCCGAAAGCCGCCGCCGCGTCCATCCGCGGCGTCCGCATCGTGCGCCAGCCGAAGCTGCTCCGGCACTTCACCGCCGACTTCGAGTGGGTGTGAGGGTCGGAGGAGCGAAAAAGGAGCCGAGGACGCAAAGTCGCAAAGGGCGCAAAGGAAAG
>WBZT01003606.1_pt1 | contig 10097 bp, 7 predicted proteins | sample 5204241 | NCBI WGS metagenome assembly WBZT01 (sample SAMN12344358, study PRJNA552823) | activated sludge metagenome | biome: Activated sludge suspended growth; feature: Nitrification reactor; material: Wastewater; isolation source: activated sludge from nitrification reactor of wastewater treatment...
CAGTTGTTTATTGCTGTTAGTTTGATTTTTATCGCCTATTTCGTTTCGTATATCGGACTCTCCTTGCTCAATGAGGGTGATTTTACCAAAATTAATTCAGCGCATATTGTCTGGATCGTCGTAAATTGTCTGCTCACGTTGCTCAGTTATCCGTTGATCTTCTTTATTGAAAAGTCGTTCCGTGTAACGAGCGATTTTACGTTGATGGAGCTCACGGATTTCAATTCTGAATTGTTGCGTGAACTGGCATTGAAAGCGCCCGGAACGTTCCAGCATTCACTGCAGGTAGCGAATCTGGCTGAGTCAGCGATTTATAAAATAGGAGGAAACTCACTGCTGGTGCGTGTGGGTGCCTTGTACCATGATATCGGGAAGATGGATATACCCATGTATTTCATCGAAAATCAGAGTACACAGGTGAATCCGCATGATGAATTGTCGTTTGATGAAAGTGCCTCGATCATTATTTCTCATGTTATTCGCGGTATCGAAAAGGCGAAGAAGCATAAACTGCCGGATATGGTCATTGATTTTATCCGGACACATCATGGTACGATGATGGTGCAGTATTTCTACAATAGTTTCGTGAAGAGTTTTCCGGATCAGATTCCCAACGAGGATGATTTCCGATATCCTGGTCCACGTCCTTTCAGCAAGGAAACAGCGGTGTTGATGATGGCTGATTCTGTGGAAGCTGCAGCGCGAAGTCTTCCTTCCCATGACCAGGACTCCCTCGACCGGCTGGTTGAGAAAATTATCAATCACCAGATCGAAAGCGGTCAGTTCGAAAACTGCGATATTACCTATCGTGAGATTGCTTCCATAAAGAAGATTTTCAAAAAGATGCTGACCAGTATCTATCATGTTCGCGTTGCGTATCCCACGTTTAATTGATTTACTGAAAGAGCGTTTTTTAAGTTGCAGAGTTGCAAGGTTTCGAAGCGCTTGCGCCCTGAGCGTAGCCTCAGGGTTTCGAGGTTGCGAAGTTTCGAGGTTGCGAAGTTTCGAGGTTGCGAAGTTTCGAGGTTGCGAAGTTTCGAGGTTGCGAAGTTTCGAGGTTACGAAGATTCGGGGTTGCGAAGTTTCGAGGTTGCGAAGTTTCGAAGTGTCAAGTTTGCAAAATCTCAGCTGGATTATTCTGACATAGAAACTCAGTAACCCAGTAACCCAGTAACCCAGTAACCCAGTAACCCAGTAACCCAGTAACCCAGTAACCCAGTAACTCTGTAACCCAGTAACTCTGTAACCCTGTAACCCTGTAACTCTGTAACCTTGTAACTTTGCAACTCTCAATTGGCGATTACAAGCTCTTCAGAAAGGCTATCAATGCATCACGGTCAGATTTTGGGAGAGCACGCACGTATTCCCTTGCAGATTCCGCTTCTCCGCCATGCCAAAGTACTGCTTCGAGCAGATTGCGGGCGCGGCCATCGTGCAGAAAATTATTATGTCCGTTCACGAGTTGGGTAAGCCCGATTCCCCATAAAGGCGGTGTTCTCCATTCGTCGCCGTCGGCCAGAAACGCAGGACGATGGTCGCTGAGATCATCACCCATATCGTGTAACAGAAGATCTGTGTATGGGCGGATTACCTGATTGGATGCTTCCGGGAAGCTAACGTTGGTGCCTGTCCGCATAACGGGAATATGACAAGATGCGCAACCAGCTTCGGTAAATAATTGTTCACCCCGTTGCACCAGCGGGTCGTTGAGTTTTCTTCTCGCCGGCACAGCAAGGGTCTGCACATAAAATACTACGGAGTTGAAGATGCTGTCTTCCACCTCCGGTTCGTTGGTTATGCCATCGAATTGCACCTGCTGCGCATGACTTTCATTCGGTAAGACATAACTTGTGATGCCCATGTCTTCATTGTAAGCACCTGCTACCTGTTGGATGAGTGTTGGTGCTTCCGCTTTCCAGCCAAAGCGTCCAATCATTTTTCGCTGCTGATGCGCGTCCCAGGCGTAATTGGCTTTTCCACTGATTCCATCTGCGTTTTTATCTGATTCATCAGCAAAAGACAATAAGGTCGATTCATCAATCTGCTCCAGTAATCCCAGGCCATGTACAGGGGGAGCTACCCGTGGTGAATACATCCATCCCGATGGTAAAGGGAGATAGTTGTCGTGGAAACTCCAGACAGGGTAACGAAGTTGCATTGTTTCACCATCGGTGAAAGTGAACGTCGTGTTTTGCCATTGTACATCCACTTTCGATTCAGGCTGATAACCGAATACCGCTTTGTCCTGCAGTTGTTCTCCGAATCCGGGTGCGCCTAACGGACCTCCGTGTGGATTGGTGCCCGGCACACTCACTCTGAAGAGAATGGAAGCGAGTGCTTCGCCTGTATCAATGGATTTACCGCGTCCATCGTTGATGTGACAATTTACACAGGCATTGTTGTTATAAACTGTGCCAAGGCCATCAAATTTTGGAGCAGGAGCAGCTACAAAAGAAGCTTCGAAATGTAAGTCGCCCAATTCGTGAAATTCCATCCGTTCGCCGGTTAAAGTGGGGAAAGCCTGCGAGAAGGCACCCACGCCCTCGCTGAATATGGTTTGACTTCCTCCTGAAAGGCGCGGGTCATATTCGTTAAAATCCCATTCACCGGCTTCGCGGCAGGCGGCTATTGAGAGGACAATGATTATCCCCAGCCATAGAAAACGATGACGACTCAGCTGTTTCATTATTCGGTTACTGTTGTTTGTATAAAGGGTAGTAGATCCTCTTCGAGCGTAGTTTTGAGTTCGTTGATTTTATTGATGAGGTTCTGCACCTGTGTAGGCTGAGTTGTTATAGCTTGCCCGAACGGTACAGTGATGCCGTTGAAGGCCGTGATCGTATTGTTCAGTTGGTTTACGATCTTATTATGGAGCGTGAGATTATTGTTTTTCAGAAAATCGTCCATGCCGGTACCATCTCCATTAAACTGTGCATAGTACACCATCTCCACACCTTTGATGTTGTTTTTAAAATCTGCGAGTGAGTTGTTACTGAATGGTGATTCTTCGAGGGATGGATCAGCCGCGGTAAATGGTTCTCCGATTTTTCCATTAGCCACTTCGTCGCAGATACCGGCCATAGCATTAATAATTTCTTCCATGGCCGATTTTTGCGACGGATAAATGCTCAGCGTATGTCCGGCATTGGTGATTTCCCAGCTATAGTTGTCGCTAACGGAAGGATCCCATGCATTGCGGAGTGATGTGGCTTTTAATTGCAGATCAGAGGACAGGGCGATAAGATATTCGAGTTCGCGGGCTGTGAACTGCGCTGCGGTTTTGTTTCCGTTCGGTCCCCAGAGTAAATATTCTGAAGGGTGGTAACCTTTTAGTTCATCACCCAGCGACTGAAGAAATACTTGGGTAAAAGCATTGGAAGTGTTCATCAGCGAGTCCAGTGCGTTATAGTCCACCGGCCAGGTGTCGGTGGAAGGGTCAATGTTATTCGTTGAAACCGGACCAAAAAGAAAGGCTTCGCTCTTTTCCCAGGTTCCGCGCACCGTTTTCCAGGCTTCACGGGCTGATTCAAGATGCGTTTGATCGGTGTTTTGTTCGAGTGCAAGACATGCATTGTAAAATGCTGTCATCTGGTTTTCCATAGTCTGGTAAACCGGAAAGGCAATATCATCGGCAAAATCACGCAGGAGATCGGTCTGTATCTCCTGATTGGTGCGTGAATCGGTTTGATTGGTGTCTTCGTCCTTTTTACAGCCGGAAAGGATGAAAGCGCAGCTGCAAAATAGTACGGTGGCGTTGACGAGGTGTTTCATGTTTAACTGAGTTGTATAAGGTAACTGGTTTCGTTTTGACTGACTTTAAACTTTTTCAATGGGGCAGTGGCCGGACCCGAAATCACTTCTCCGCTGTCTTCGAACTGACTCCCGTGCATGGAACAGGTGAATCCTTTGTTCAGAGCGACTAATGCACTGTCCTGATGAGAGCAGCGCATGAGGATCGCCCAGGGTTCTGAACCGGGCGGTTGCAGCAGGAGGATGTCATACCCGATTCCGGCAGCACGGATAATTTTTTTTCTTTCATCCGGTGCGAAAGCTGATTTCGGTACTTCGATGACGTTAGTGGATGGTGCTGTTTTATACACTTGCAAGGATGAACAACTGCTGAATAAGGAAGTAAGCAGAAGTCCGCCTCCCGTGGCAACACAGGCTTTGCAGGAACTGATGAGAAAGTCGCGTCTGTTCATAATCAGAAGGAATAAACCAGACCCAGTTGATAGAAATCGTTTTGATTTTGATACGCCGGATAGTTCGGGTTCGGATTGAAGATGAGTGCTTCATTCGGATCGCCGGTAGTGATATGTTTCCAGTCGAGTTTGATGGCTACGCCGCGCACCGGAAGATAAGTGAGACCTGCAACGATATGCTGCTGGTTGTATAGTTCATCTTTGATTCCGTTCTCCGGTACCGTTGCCATCAGGTCCATCGATTCATAGCGTGCGAAGGCTATCAGCTGTTTGTTTTTCCATTTGGTGGAAGAGAGCAGATCATAACCCAGTTCTCCGAAAAAGCCGAACATCGTTTCAGGCGTATTGGATGCATATGCGGTATTCAGTTTGTCTGCATCGGGCACCGAAACATAGGCGCCGAGTGCTTTTGCAGTGAAACCTTTGTGACGCCAGATCACATTCATCTCTCCTAAGAAAACAGGTGTGCCGAACGTGCCTGATTCAAGACGCAGGCTATCTGCAGTGCGTGGCGTGACACCGGTACTTCCACCATAATAAGCAGAGCCCTGAATGCGGAAATCTCCTGCAAAATAGAGGAGAGATCCCCAGGTTCCGATATTGGTAGCGCTGGCATTACGTCCTTCATAACGGGCATCACGTAGGCCGCGTCCTCCGGTTAGACCTTCTCCATTCAGTCCATTGGTCACTGCCATACTCCAGTTTAAACCTGCGATACGGTTTGAACTGCCATAATAACCTACGCCGATTTCACGCCAGGTGGCAGGAATCACCATTTGTTCAACTGCGTGACGGTCATTTCCATTAAAGGTCGTTGGGAGATGGTTTTCATTGAGAATACCAACACGTGGAATCATCAATCCAGCCAGGAGGTAATTGTTCGGATTCAGATCGAATTTCAGTACACATTGCTCCACCGAAAACTCACCACCGTCTCCATCTACCTTCGCGTCCTCCAGCTCCATCTCCGCAAAAAAGGTAATCTTCGGATTAAAACGATAACCCATAAATAAAATCGCACGGGTGAGATTAGCGGTCGCAGTTTTGAAATTATTATCATAGCTGTACTTCGCCTCTCCATAACCCGAAAGAATCACATTTTTAGTCGATGGGTTTAGTCCGGCATTCAGCGAATCCTCACGCGTCATGAACTGTGCATTGGCCGAAACGGAATAGCATAAGATAAATAGAATCAGTAATTTATGTTTCATTGTATTCGAATTGATGTGGCAAAAGTATTATTTAGAATGATTCTAAATAAATTATTTAAGAATTATTTGTCTGATATTCCTCAGAAGCTGCGGAAAAGATTGATTTGGAATATGATGAGTTGTCCATTTTTACAATCACAGCGATCAATTACGCAAAAAGCAATAGTGCGATTGAATGAGACAATTTGATACAGATAAAATTCAATTCCGAACCTTTGGTGCAGGAATAATTGATAGTTGATTACTCATGTTGGATGTAGATATACCGTTCCGGTGATTTTTCATTGATGATTGTATTGGTCAGACGAGATCATCAATCTTGACCGTCATGATCATAACGTCACGATGTACCTTGATACAACAAATTCGGTTCGGCTTTTATTCGGCAAACAATCTGTTTCTGAATTCACCTTTGTACGCTATCTCAACTCTCACAACATTTAAAACTCCAGCAAAGCTCATCCTGCAAGATACAACCCTTAAAACCTGGTATAACACTTATAACTCCCACCAAGCTTCGCTTGCGGGATAAAACACTTATAACACTTATAACTCCCGCCAAGCTTCGCTTGCGGGATAAAACACTTATAACGCTTATAACTCCCGCCAAGCTTCGCTTGCGGGATAAAACACTTATAACGCTTATAACTCCCGCCAAGCTTCGCTTGCGGGAGTTAACAATTATACCTTCCTGCTGCTAAAAATAGGTCTTCGCGTTCGGAATCGCTATTTTTGTGACTTCCTATGGCTGATATCATCCGTCTTCTTTCCGATACCGTGGCGAACCAGATCGCAGCAGGTGAGGTGATTCAACGCCCTGCCTCTGCGGTGAAGGAAATGCTTGAAAATGCGGTAGATGCGGGTGCTCAGCGCATACAATTGATTCTGCTGGATGCAGGTAAAACCCTGATTCAGGTGATCGATGATGGAGCAGGAATGAGCGAGACGGATGCCCGAATCTGCTTTGATCGCCATGCTACTTCCAAAATCCGGAAAATCGACGATCTCTTTACCTTGCATACCATGGGGTTCCGGGGTGAGGCGCTGGCTTCGATTGCTTCGGTGGCGCAGGTTGAATTGCGTACGCGTCGCGCGGAAGCGGAAGTGGGTTCGAGAGTGGTGATAGAAGGAGGTACCTTTATCCTTCAGGAGGAGACCGTAACACCTACCGGAACTTCCATTTCTGTGAAGAATCTTTTCTATAATGTTCCTGCGCGACGTAATTTTTTGAAATCGAACCCGGTAGAAACCCGGCATATACAGGAAGAGTTTCTCCGTGTAGCACTCGCAAATCCACAGGTACATTTCAGTATGCATCATAACGAAACGCAGGTGTTTGATTTACGATCGGGGAATTTTCGCCAACGTATTGCCGGACTCTTTGGTGCCGGTTACAATGAGCGGCTTGTTCCCGTAGAAGAAGATACAACTATCGTAAAACTTGAAGGATATATCGGCAAGCCCGAATTTGCCCGCAAGAACAGGGGAGAGCAGTACTTCTTCGTGAACAACAGGTTCGTGAAAGATAATTATCTCCACCATGCTGTGAATGCAGCGTTTGATTCGCTGATTCCGAAAGATGCTTATGCCTCTTATTGGTTGAAACTCTTTGTGGATCCTGCCTTGATTGATGTAAATATTCATCCAACCAAAACAGAAATTAAGTTCCAGCACGATAAGGATATCTATCAGATTCTCCGTGCTGCCGTCAAACGCGCCCTCGGCCGGTATAGCGTAGCGCCTTCGCTCGATTTCGAACAGGAACCTGCCTTTGATCTGCCCTTATCGAAACTGAGTGAATTGCCGGTGCAGCCGCGTATTCAGGTGAATCCGAATTATAACCCCTTTCGTCAGGAGGAAGATCAGAAAGCATCTCCCGGCGGTGGCGGATTCCGTACGGCTTCGTTCGGAAGATCAACAGTGAGTCCGGCGGATGTCCGCACCTGGATCGAGTCGCATAAGGAAGATGTCCCCCGCCAGTTGCTAACGGATACGGAGTACCGTCAACCGGCAGATAATCCGGTTGTGGATTTGCTGAATCTGTTTGAGGAGCTGGATGATTTCCGGTTTGTTCAAACGGGGAATGGTCTCGCCGTAGCATCGCATCAGCGGGGCATGGTGATATTCGATGTTAACGGTGCCCGCGAGCGGATCCTCTTTGAGCGCTTTCTCTTGTCGTTTACTCGTCAGTCGCCAAATTCGCAGCAACAACTCTTCCCGCCACAGATTCCGATGAGTCCGACAGACTTCATGCTGGTCACCGAACTCTCCGACGACTTGCGACGCATGGGTTTTGATCTCGAACCGTTTGGTAAAAATACAATCGTAGTACAGGGCACACCAGCAGGCATGGAGCCGGGTACCGAACAAGCCGCGCTTCAACAGCTGCTGGAGCAATACCGCACCAATAAAGAGAAGCTGCAACTGCCGGTGCATGAAAACCTTGCCCGTTCTCTTTCCCGTAGTATGATGCTTCGGGCACCGCAACAGTATAGCAGCCGTGAACTGCGACAAACAGCCATCGATCTCTTGCACTGCGATCAGCCTTTTGCCGGAGTCAATGGAAAAACCATCCTGCGCAGCTATCGTTCGGAACAGATCGCGCAACTCCTACAATCCAATCTCTTCTGATACGACTTAGATACCTATGAGCTACCAGGAATTTCGACCCATGCGCTGGCAAATTCTACCTCCTGTGGTAAAGAATCTGCTGATCATAAACGGCATAATGTTTCTGGCCACTGTGGTGTTTGAGAATAAATTCGGATTGGATCTGAGTGAATATCTTGGACTCCATTATCCGACCAGCAAATATTTTCAACCCTACCAGTTTATCACCCATCTTTTCATGCACGGCAATTTCACGCATATTCTGTCGAATATGTTTGCATTGTGGATGTTCGGAAATGTGCTGGAGAATGTATGGGGTGGAAAACGGTTCCTTATTTACTATATGGTAACAGGACTCGGCGCAGCGGTTATTCATACCGGATTTACCTGGTACGAAGTATCGCAGGTGCAATCATCAGTTGACCTTTTCGCAGCGCAGGGAGGTCCGGTAGATTTCCGGAATCTGATAGACAAATACCGGATTTTTGTTGGTTTCGAAGAGATGCAAAGTATCAATGACTTTATCGCGCAATGGAAATTACTTCCAACCGATGTGCGCATGAAGGAAGAGGCGGTCTCCTTTGCCAATGTGTTGGTGGAGCGAAAAGCAGATATTCCCGTTGTTGGCGCATCCGGAGCAGTGTTTGGAGTGTTACTGGCCTTTGGAATGATGTTCCCCAATACACTCATCTACCTGTATTTCTTCTTTCCGATGAAGGCGAAATGGTTCGTGATACTCTATGGTGCCTTTGAGCTGTACAGCGGACTTCAGAGCAACCCGGGCGATAATGTGGCGCATTTTGCACACCTGGGCGGGATGCTTTTTGGCTTTATTTTGATACGAATGTGGAACAAAAGGCGTTATCATCCGTTCAGAGACGAATATTGAGATGAACCTCATCGATGACATAAAACTCCAGTTTGGCAGAGCAACCGGTCTTTTCAGGATCATGGCCATTAACATTGGCGTCTTCCTGCTGATCACACTTAGCCGGACTATTTTATACTTATTTACCGGAGATAGTTCAGCGATTGATTTAGTGGTCTCTAAACTGAGTCTGCCGGCAGCACCTTCTGCATTCATCTACCAGCCATGGTCGCTCGTCACGTATATGTTTCTCCATACCGATATTCTGCATATCCTTTTCAATATGTTGATCCTCTACTGGACCGGCCGTTTGTTTACGGAGTATCTCGGCAATGATAAACTCTGGGCCACCTATTTGCTCGGCGGACTCACCGGCGCGGTATTTTATATGCTATCCTTTAACCTGTTTCCGGCGTTTGCTGCAGCTAAAACATATGCTTATTTACTGGGAGCCTCGGCAGGAGTCATTGCGGTATTAGTTGGCGTTGCTACTTTGTTACCCGACTACATCGTACATCTGCTCATCTTCGGGCCGGTCAGATTAAAGTACATAGCCATTGTTTCGATCCTGCTCTATTTCATTTCAATTCCATTGGGTAATGCCGGCGGACATATTGCCCACATTGGAGGGGCACTCTTTGGTTTTGTTATGATCAAAAGACTGCGTGCCGGCACTGACATTACTGCCTGGCTCTCAGGGATCGGGAAGAAGAAAGCTAAAATGACAGTCGTTAGCCGTACTACCCGCACCGACGAAAGTTTTCACGATTCTGCTACCAGCAATCAGGAAGTGATCGACCGGATTCTTGACAAGATCAATAAATCGGGGTTTGACAGTCTTTCCAGACAGGAAAAGGAAATCCTCTACAAGGCATCCGGGAAAAAATAACTAAAAGTAGTGATTTGGGAAAAATTCCCAATTTTGGAAGTATTTGTACTGTTTGTGGAATATTTTCTGATTAAGTGGTTGTTTTCAACAGGTGTTACTTTTGTAATGTATTGATTGTTATTTAATTGTTATTTATTGGTGGTTTTGGCACGGACATCGCATATTCTGGGAAAATTTCAAAACTTTAAATCAAATGCGCGTAAAAATTTCATTCCTGCGTGACCAGATGTCGGCGAATACAATTCCCCTTCATCACCAAACCCTCCTTGCTGAAAGCCTTTACCAGATCATCGATGGTTTCGGTGGCGATCGCAACC
>WBZT01003607.1_pt1 | contig 10097 bp, 7 predicted proteins | sample 5204241 | NCBI WGS metagenome assembly WBZT01 (sample SAMN12344358, study PRJNA552823) | activated sludge metagenome | biome: Activated sludge suspended growth; feature: Nitrification reactor; material: Wastewater; isolation source: activated sludge from nitrification reactor of wastewater treatment...
ACCAGCGCGTGCGTCAGCGATTCGCGCACCGCGGCGCCGCCGTCCTGCGAGATCACGCGTTCGACGAGGTCCTCGACGCGCTCCGGCCAGCAGCGCGCCGACTCGGTGCGCCACAGCTCGCGCCATTCCGCATGCGCGGCGGCGGCATCGGCGGGAAACGCGCGCCACGCGGCGAGGGCGTCGGCGGGCGTGCCGGGGACGGCGCCGGAGCGGGCGCTGGAGGTGTCGGCTTCGAGCGACTCGCCGGTCTCGCCGGTCTGCGCGAGCGAAGGCGGTTCGAGCGGCGCGACTTCGATGCGCAGGCCGTCGAGGTCCGCGCGCCACATCAGCGTCACGAGGTCCTCGTCGCTGCACGGCGAACCGACGACGTGGGCGATCGCGTCGAGCAGCACGACGGCGTCGTGATGTGTCGCGTTGGCGTCGACGGTGATGCCGCGCACGCCGTCGCGGTAGAGGATGAACGGGACTCGGCGCTCGATCGGCTCGATGTCGGTGCGGTCGGGTTCGGGACCGCGCACGACGAGTTCGTCGCGCAGCCAGACCTCGAGCGGCGAGATGCGCAGCACGATCGGCGCGTGGAACTCGGCCAGGCCGACGAACTGCTCGGCGAGCTGGTCGCGCTGGTGGGCGACCTGCGGGCTCGTGGCGCCCATCGACCGGGCGGTCTGGACGAGGTGGTCGAGGTTCCGAAACCACTCCGCCATCTGCCGGGTGGCCGGCGAGACGCGGGGCGTCCGGCCGGAAGGGGAATGGGATTGAACGCCCATGGCGGGACCGGGCTCCTCGGTTGGTCGGTGAGCGGGGGTGAGGTCGGACGGGTTATCGGACGGCCGGACCGGGCTATTGAGCGAGAAGGCGGAGGGTTGGGGCGGCGCCCGAGCCGGAGGTCGGCCCCGGCGCCGGGGCCAATCGCGCTGAGGGATTCGGGTCCGCATCGCCGGCCGGCGCATGTGTGGGCCATCGCGGGCCTTGACCCTCGGAGGGGCCGTCCCTTAGTCTCCAGCGCTCTTTGCGCCACTAATTCTCGATGACGCCGAGGTTCAATCCATGAAGCGCACGTTCCGTCCCCGAAACCGACACAAGCTCAAGACGCACGGCTTCCGCTCGCGTATGAAGACCAAGGGCGGCCGCAAGGTCCTCGCCGCTCGCCGCGCCCGCGGCCGCAAGCGCCTGACCGTGAAGTCCGCCGCGAAGTAAGCGGACCACACCTCTCTCGCCGAAGACCGCGGTTGCCCGCCGGCCTGCGCCGGTCGGAAACCCCAACGGCCACGGCTGCCGACGGAGTCCCGTTCAACACGTCACTCCGTCCGCGCTCCGGAATCCCATGAGCCAGCCGCGCCTCGAGCGCATTGCGCCGCAGCACCGCATGCGAACCGCGGGCGACTTCGCCATCGTGCGCCAAACAGGCACCGCTCATCGCGGGCGATGCTGCCTGCTGCTGGCGTTGCCGCGCCCCGGCGAAGTGACGCGGCTCGGCTGGATCGCCAGCAAGCGCGGTGTCGGCGGCGCGGTGCAGCGCAATCGTGCGCGCCGTCGCATCCGCGAGATCGTGCGGCGCCGCTGGCCTCGCGTTCCGCATTCCGGATACATGCTCGTGTTCATCGCCTCGCGCGGTTCGCTGTCCGCGCCTCACCAGCAATTGGCCACCGAGATCGAGAGCCTGCTCGCGCACGCGGGCGCCCTCTCGCCGGCGGTGGCCGGCTGACACCCATGCGCTCGCTCGCCATCGCGCTCATTCGGCTCTACCAGGCGATCACGCCGTCCGCGTTCCGCGGCGGCTGCCGTCACCAGCCGACGTGTTCCGAGTACGCGAAGGAAGCCATCTCGCGCCACGGCCTGCTCAAGGGCGGCCGAATGGCGCTGATGCGATTGGGGCGCTGTCATCCGTTCGGGTCGGCGGGATACGACCCGGTGCCCTGACCCTATGGATCGTCGAACTGCGCTGGCCCTCGCGCTGGCCCTCGTCGTCTTCGCCGCCTTCACCGCCCTGCAGCAGCGCTTCGCTCCCAAGCGTCCGCCCGTGCGTCCGGCCGACAGCACGCGCGTCGCGGCGCCCGCGAAGCCGGGCGAGGCGCCGGCGGCTTCGTCGCTCGCTCCGGCCGGCACGGCCGCGGCCGCGCTCGCCGCGCCGGTCACGCCCGCGGTTCCCGAGCAGCGCTCGGTGATCGAGACGCCGCTCTACCGCGCCGAGTTCACGAACCTGGGCGCCCGGCTCGTCGACTTCGAGCTCAAGCGCTACAGCGCCGCCTACGGCAAGAGTCTGTTCGTCGACCATCCGGAGCGCCGTCCGCACCGCGGGCAGGACGTGCCGCGCGGCGATCGCGTGAGCCTCGGCGGCGGTCCTTCGTTCGGCGTCGACCTGGGCTCGGGCGCGAACCTGCGCTCGCTGGCGCAGACGACGTATGCCGTGAGCGAGAGCCTCGACGCCGCGGGCGCCGTGCGCGCGCTCACGTTCACCTCGCAGGACTCGAGCGGCCTGTACGTGCGTCAGACGTGGCGCGTGCGGCCGGACACGTACATGCTCGACCTCGAAATCGAGACGCGGAACGTGCCGCCGGCGTGGCGGCTCTCCGACTACTCGCTCACCGTGCGCTCGTGGCCGCTCATCAACGAAGCGAGCTACTCGACGGACGAGCACGGCCTGCGCGACGTGAGTCTCGTCGGCAAGGACCTGCATCGCGACGGTGCCGCGGGTCTCGCCAACAAGTCGCCCAAGCGACACGAGGGCGTCGCCCGCTGGGCGGGCGTGCAGAGCCACTACTTCCTCGGCCTCGTCGGCGTCGTCTCCGGCGAGTCGCGTGCCGCAGCTTCCGGCGGGTTCACGCGCACGCTGTCGGAAGAGGACCTCAAGTTCCGGCCCGCGCGCACCAAGCCCAGCGAGCCCGGCGCCGAATGCGCGCTCGTGATGGCGCTGCCCGCCTCGGGTGCGGGCGTCCACCACTTCGTCGCCTACTTCGGCCCGGCCGATCACGGCTCGCTCGCCAAGCAGGGCGGCACGCTCGAGCTCGATCGCGCCGTCGACCTCGGTTTCGGCTGGCTCACGCCCATCAGCAAGCTGCTGCTCTGGCTGCTCAAGGCGATCGACGCGGTCGTGCACAACTTCGGCGTCGCGATCCTGCTGCTCGCCACCGTCGTGCGGCTCGCGCTGCACCCGCTCAACATGTCGAGCATGAAGAGCATGCGCGCGATGACGAAGCTGCAGCCCGAGCTCGAGCGCCTGAAGGACAAGTACAAGAACGACCCGCAGGCGCTGAACACCGCGACGATGGCGCTCTATCGCGAGAACAAGGTGAACCCCACCGGCGGCTGCCTGCCGATGGTGCTGCAGATGCCGCTCTTCTTCGCGATGTATGCCGTCATCAACAACGTCATCGATCTTCGCCAGGCGCCGTTCGTCGCCTGGATTCACGATCTGTCCGCCCCCGACCAGCTGCTGACGGTCGCGGGCTTCCCGATCCGAATCTTGCCCGTGCTCATGGCGGGAACGGGTTTCCTCTCGCAGGCTTTCACCCCGACCAACCCGCAGCAGGCTCCGACCATGTACATGATGAATGCCGTCATGCTGGTCATCTTCTACAACCTGCCCTCGGGTCTGGTGTTCTACTGGACCGTCATGAACGTGCTCACCGCCGCGCAGCAGTGGCTGGCGATGCGCGGGGACGACGGCGCCGTGGTGGTGACGCAGCCGGCACCCGTCGGAAAGGGGCGCAAGCGCTAGTCGCGCCGGCGCTCCGGAGCCTTCGGCGTGGCGGACGGGATCCGCGCCGAAGTAAGCTGACCCGTCGTTCATTCCCGGCCGTTCCGGCAGCGCACGCGACGCGCGCTGGCGGCTCGTCGACCCCCACGGCGAGCGCCGCGCGAATCCGCCGCGCCGATCAGCCACAAATCCAGTCCACTCGCTGACGTCTGCCGGCGCGCCCACGCGTGGTGCGCGCCTCCATCCGGTGCACGGCGTCCGAGAACAGGGGACATCATGGCGAAGAGCTCGGTGTACGAAGGAAAGTCCTACGACGAAGCAGTGAAGAAGGGCCTCGACGATCTCGGCCTGACGCGTGCGGAAGCGACGATCACGCTGATCGAGGAGGGCAAGGGTGGCTTCCTCGGCATCGGCGCCCGTCCGTTCCGCGTCAGCATCATGCGGCGCCCGGGCGGTGCGGTGCGCGAGCCCGAGGAGCGCGGCGAGCGCCGGGTGCAGGGCACGCGCGGACGCGACGACCGGCGCGGCGGACGCGGCGGTCGCGACCGCGATCGCGGTCGCGAAGGCGGACGTGACGAGAAGCAGGGCGGACGCGAGGGTGGCCGCGAGGCGGCCGGACGCGAGGAGAAGCAAGGCGGCCGTCGCGAGCGCGAGGAACGCCAGAGCGGCCGCGACCGCGATCGCGGTCGTCGCGAGCAGCAGCAGCCCGTGGCTGCGAGCGCGAGCGAAGGCGCGCGCGCCGAGGCGCCGCGCGGCGATCGTCCGGAGCGTGGCGAGCGTCCCGAGCGTGGCGAGCGTCGCGGCGAGCGTCGCGAGCGGCGTCCCGATCGTTCGCGCGAGGATCGTCCGCGCGAAGAGCGCCAGCCGCGGCCCGTCGAGGCCGCGCCGGCGCCCGTGGCGGAAGACGAGGACGTGCTGATGCCGGTCGCCGAGGGTGCCGCGCCGGTCGCGGGCGGTGCCGAGGGCGAGGGTGACGCGGATTCGCCGCGCCGCCGTCGTCGTCGCGGGCGTCGCGGGGGCCGTGGCCGCCGCCGTGGAGGCGAAGGGCACCACGAGGATGGCGCGCCGTCGGAGCCGGGAGCAGTCGCACTTGCCGAGCCCGATTCGTACGACGACGACGACGTGGAGGTCGTGAGCATGGAGAACGAATCGGCCGCGGAGCCGGTGCAGTCCGCGCCGGTCGCGGCGTACGAGTCGGAACCCGCGGCGAGCACGCCCGTGGCGAGCACGCCCGTGGCGCCGTCGGAGCCGCCCGCGCCGCGCGCGGAGCGTTTCGACCGCGGCGACCGTCGTGACCGCCGCGACCGTCGTGATCGTGACCGCGATCGCGACCGTGGTCCGCGCCGCGAGCACGAGAGCAGCGAGCCGCTGATGAGCCCCGAGGAACTGGCCGAGACGAGCAAGCGTCTCACCGAGAACCTGCTCAAGGGGATGGGCTTCGACGCCAAGGTGACCGTGAGCGCCGAGGGCGATCGCGCCGACGTGACCGTGGAGGTCGCCGAGGACGACGACCTGCTGACGGGCCAGAAGGGCGAGGTCCGGCAGGCGATGCAGCACCTGCTCAACCGCTTCCTCAACAAGGGCGAGGGTTCGCGCTACCACCTGCAGCTCGAGATCAACGACTTCTGGCAGCGTCGCGAGGACGAGCTGGCCGCGCTCGCGCGCGGGCTGGCCGAGGACGCGATCGCGAACAACGCCGAGATGGTGACGGAGTACCTGAACTCGCAGGAGCGTCGCATCGTTCACGTGACGCTGCGCGAAGACACGCGCGTGAAGACGTACGCGCTCGGCACCGGCATGATCAAACGCGTCGCCGTCGCGCCCGCCGACTTCCCCGAACGCACCGGCGAGGAAGACGCGGGCTGAGACCCGCACGCCGGACTTCTCGGCGCCGGGCTCGGTCCGCAACCCGAGCCCGGCGCCTTCGTTTTCGCCACGCACGGAGCCACGCTTGGACCTCGCGCTGAACGACACCATCGCCGCGATCGCCACGCCCGCGGGTGAGGGCGGGCTCGCGGTCGTGCGCGTGAGCGGAGCGCGTGCGCTCGCGATCGCCGATGCGGCGTTCCGCGGCGGCGAGCCGCTCGCGGCCGCGGCGTCGCACACGCTGCACCACGGCTGGCTCGACGCCGCGGGCGGCCACGTGGACGAGGTCGTGGCGGCGGTCTTCCGCGCGCCGACGTCGTACACGCGCGAGGACGTGGTCGAGCTCTCGTGTCACGGCGGCCGGCTGCCGGCGCGGCGCGTGCTCGATGCGCTGCTCGCGGCGGGCGCTCGGCTGGCGGGCCCGGGCGAGTTCACGCTGCGCGCGTTCCTCAACGGCCGCATCGACCTCGTGCAGGCCGAAGCAGTCGCCGAGCTGATCGGCGCGCGCAGCGACGCGGTGCACCGCGCGGCGCTCGCGCGACTGGCGGGCGCGATGTCGCGCGAGCTGCGCGCGAGCCGCGAGTCGCTCGCCGACCTGCTCGCCGACGTCGAGGCGCGCGTCGATTTCGCCGAGGACGTGGGCGGCGTCGAGGTGCCGGCCGCGGTGATCGCGGGCATCGACGCGGCGCACGCGGCACTCGCGTCGCGGCTGCGCGGCGCGGCGTGGGCGCGCGCGCTGCGCGAGGGTGTGCAGGTGGCGATCGCGGGCCCGCCCAACGCGGGCAAGTCGTCGCTCTTCAACCGGCTCGTCGGCGAGGACCGCGCGATCGTGACGCCGATTCCGGGTACGACGCGCGACCGCGTGAGCGCCACCGTCGAGCTCGAGGGCGCGACATTCACGTTCTCGGACACGGCGGGACTGCGCGAGGGCGCGGAGGAGGTCGAGGCGCTGGGCATCGAGCGCGCGCGCCGCGCGCTGGACGAGAGCCACGTGGTGCTGTGGGTGATCGACGGCGCGACGGCGCTCTCGTCCGAAGCGCGTCCGCCGGCCGGCGCGCTCGCGGGCAAGCGCGTGCTCGTGGCGCTCAACAAGCGCGACCTCGGCGCCGCGGTGGACGACGCCGACGCGCTCGCGCTGGCCGGCGGCGCGTCGCTCGCCGAGGCCGCGGGCGTGAGCGCGCGCACGGGCGACGGCGCCGACGCCCTGCTCGCGGCGCTGGCGCGCGTGGCCGGCTTCGAGCCGGGCGACGTGCTCGCGAGCGAGCGACAGGCGCACGCGCTCGAACGCGCGTGCGCCGCGCTGGAACGCGCGCGCGAGCTGGGTGTCGCGGGCGCGCCGGGCGAGATCGTGGCGATCGAGCTGCGCGATGCGATCGGTGCGGTGGAGGACGTGCTCGGCGTCGGCGCGAGCGACGATCTGCTCGAGCGGATCTTCGCGCGCTTCTGCGTGGGCAAGTGAGATGAGTGAGCGCGACGCGACACGACCGATCGGCGCTGGCGAGAACGGCGCGCGCGGCGGACCGGCCGCGTCGTCCGGCCGCGACGGCGATGGCGAGGGCGCGGTGGCGCCGCACGCGTCCGGAGGTGGCGACGCCGCGGCGCGGGCCGGCGGCCGCTGGGACGTGGTCGTGGTCGGCGCGGGCCACGCGGGCTGCGAGGCGGCCCACGCGTGCGCGCGCATGGGACTCGCGACGGCGCTGCTCACGGTGAAGCGCGAGGACATCGCGCGCATGTCGTGCAATCCCGCGATCGGCGGCGTCGCCAAGGGACACATGGTGCGCGAGCTGGACGCGCTCGGCGGCCTGATGGCGCGGATCACCGATCGCGCGGGCATCCAGTTCAAGATGCTCAACCGCGGCCGCGGGCCCGCGGTGTGGTCGCCGCGCGCCCAGTGCGACAAGCACCTCTACTCGGCGACGATGCGGCAGGTGCTCGAAGCCGTGCGCGGCCTCGACATCGTCGAGGGCGTCGCGAATCACGTGGTGCGCGAGCACGGCCGCGTGGCGGGTGTCGAGCTGGCGGACGGCCGCGTGCTCGCGTGCCGCGCGCTCGTCGTCACGCCGGGCACGTTCCTCAACGGCCTGATCCACGTCGGCGAGACGCAGGTGCCGGGAGGCCGCATCGGCGAGCACGCGGCGCGCGCGCTGAGCGAATGCCTGGGCGAGCTCGGGCTCGAGCGGGGCCGGCTCAAGACGGGCACGCCGCCGCGGCTGAAGCGCGGCTCGATCGACTGGGACGCGCTGACGCCGGCACCGGGCGACGATTCGCCGCGGCCCTTCTCGCACTGGACCGGCAGGCTCGAGGTCGAGCAGGTGTTGTGCTGGACGACGCGCACCAACGCCGAGACGCATCGCGTGATCCGCGACAACATCGCGCGCTCGCCGCTCTACTCCGGCGCGATCCGCGGCACGGGACCGCGCTACTGCCCGTCGCTCGAGGACAAGGTGGTCAAGTTCCCCGAGCGCGACGCTCACCACATCTTCCTCGAACCCGAAGGCCGCGACGTCGAGGAGATCTACGTCAACGGCGTCTCGACCAGCATGCCGGAGGACGTGCAGCTCGCGTTCGTGCGCACGATCCGCGGACTCGAACGCGCCGAGCTGATCCGTCCGGGCTACGCGGTCGAGTACGACTTCGTGCTGCCGCACCAGCTGCGACCGACGCTCGAGTCGCGCGCCGTGCCGGGCCTGTATCTCGCCGGGCAGATCTGCGGCACGTCGGGATACGAGGAGGCCGCGGCACAGGGCTGGATCGCCGGCGTGAACGCGGCGCGCGCGCTGCGCGGCGAGGAGCCGGTGGTGTTGCGGCGCGATGAGGCGTACGTGGGCGTGCTGATCGACGACCTCGTCACGCGCGAGCACGTCGAGCCCTATCGCATGTTCACGTCCGCCGCCGAGCACCGGCTTCTGTTGCGCGCGGACAACGCCGACGAGCGGCTCGCGGCGCTCGGCCATTCGCTCGGGCTGCTCGACGACGCGCAGATGGAACACGTGCGCGAGCGCTGGGCCGCGATCGAGGACGAGGAACGGCGGCTCGCGCGCGTGACCGTCGTGGTGCCCGCGGGTGTGCCGGGCGCGCCGGATCGCGGCGTGCGTGCGAGCGAGTTCCTGACGCGGCCCGAAGCGACGTTCGGGGATCTCGCGCGATTCGGCGTCGACACGCCCCTCGGGCCCGACGAGCGCGATGCGCTCGAGGTGCGGCTCAAGTACCGCGGATACATCGAGCGCCAGCAGAAGAGCGCCCACTCCGCGGCGGCGTTCGAGCGAACGCTGCTCGCCGAATCGCTGTGGGACGACGAGCTGCTCGGCGTCTCGCACGAGGCGCGCGAAAAGCTGCGGCGCTGGCGGCCGCGCAGTGCCGGTCAGGCGTCGCGCATCGCGGGCGTCTCGCCCGCCGACGTGGCGATCCTGCTCGTGCACGCGAAGCGGCACGCGGCGATCGTCGCGAACGAACGCTGAGGCCGCGCGCGCGGGGTTACGCGTGCTGTGTGGCGCGACGAGCCTGGCGCGGATCGCGCTGATGACGACGCGCGAGCGAGACGGGGACTCTCGGGTGCGAGCGGCGATCGTGGTGCGCGCGGTGGCGCGAACTGCTCACGGCCCGCCAGCACTCGTGCGCTTTCGGCCGCGCTCGCGACCCGGCACGCGCGGGCCCCGCCGCGCGAATGCCCGCCGCGTGCTAGAGTGCGCGGCCCATGAGCCCGTTCCGTTCTTCCAATCGCTCCGGCGGAGCACGCCGCGATGATCGCGGTGGCCGCTCGCGTGACGGCGGCGCCGCTCGCTCGGGCGGCGGTTCGCGCGCCTCCGCTGGCGGCGGCCCGCGTCGCCCCGATCGCGGCGGTGACGCGCCGCGCCCCGCGCGCGATCGCGCACCGCGCCGCGCCAACCTCGATCCCGAAAAGCTGGTCGCGCGCCAGGCGTGGTCGGCGCTGCGGCCGCTGCTCGAGCGCGCGCACGCCGACGTCGAGCCGACGCTTGCCCGCTTGCGGAGCTATGCGGTCTCTCTGCTCGAATGGAATCGCGGCGTCTCCAACCTGATCTCGCGCCACGACGAGGAGCGGTTGGTCGAGCGGCACATCGCCGAGTCGATCCAGCCCGCGGCGCTACTGCGCGAGTCTGGATGCGAGCGCTTCGTGGATCTCGGCTCGGGTGCCGGTCTGCCGGCGATCCCGCTGGCGATCGCGGGGGTCGGGCGGGCCTGGACGCTCGTCGAGTCGCGCAGGAACAAGACGCTTTTCATGCGCAAGGCGGCTGAGGACTTGGGGTTGAAGGAAATTGAAGTTCTATGCGCTCGGCTCGAGGTTGCCATCGAGGAAGACGCCGATGCGCTGGCCTGCGACGGCTTCACGTCGAGAGCCACGATGACGATCGGGCCGACGCTGGAGATGGCGGCGCGGATCGTCCGCAGTGGCGGATCGGCTTTCCTCTGGAAGGGCAGCAGCTACTCCGAGGAAATGGCGGCTGCGGAGCGCGAGTGGCAGCGCTCCTGGTCCTTCGAAGCCGCACATCCGATCGGCGAAGGCCCCAACGTCGTC
>WBZT01003610.1_pt1 | contig 10093 bp, 10 predicted proteins | sample 5204241 | NCBI WGS metagenome assembly WBZT01 (sample SAMN12344358, study PRJNA552823) | activated sludge metagenome | biome: Activated sludge suspended growth; feature: Nitrification reactor; material: Wastewater; isolation source: activated sludge from nitrification reactor of wastewater...
GCCCCGCCGGGAAGACAGCGAAGAAGTTGGGCTCGAAGCGGGCCCAGTTCACCTCCCGCAGGTTGGTCACCACGCTCGGGATCTCGACCCCCTGGATGCTCCAGGTCAGGGTGTCGCGGATGGTCACGTCGAGGTCACCCGCGATCCCGACCTCGAGCGACAGGGGCACCGCGCCGGGCGCCGCGCCGGCGCCGGGTGCCCACCAGTCGCCCACCACCAGCTTCTCGGAGCCGACCGAGGCGTCGCGGTAGGTGGAGCGGTACTCGCGCCGCAGGGCCCAGGTGATGTCGTCGCGCGGGCCTCGGTCGCGCGCCCCGCGCCCGGCGCTGTCGGGGCCCGCCGCCCGATGCAGGGTGTCCGCCAGCAGGTCCTTGACCCGCTTGCCCTTGATGGCCACCAGCCGCATCGGGACGATGGGGACCGGTGCCTGGGCCTCGAGGCCCGCGGCGCGGATGCGGGCCAGCACGTCCTCCCGCTGGTCCGGCTGGATGTCGAAGAAGACCAGGTTGGGCCGTCCGATCCCGCCGTCGAGCTGCAGTTGGCGCAGCAGGTTGTGCTGCATGACCGCCAGGGCACCCAGCAGGAAGGCGCCGAACCCGAGCGCCAGCACCACCGCCACGGTCTGGTTGGCGGGGCGGTAGAGGTTGGCCAGGCCCTGCCGCGCCACGTAGGGGAGTCGGTGCGGAAACCAGCGGCGCAGCGCGCGGGTGAGCCCGAAGGCCGCAAGCCACAGCACCAGCAGCGCGGCGCCGATCCCGGCGGCGAAGGCCGCCCCCTGCAGCAGCTTGCCCACCTGCAGCGCGGCCATTGCCACGACGCTTCCGCCGAGCGCGAGCCGTGCGGCCCAGCGCCAGCCGTCCGCGCGGACGCCGGGACCTTCCTCGACATCGCGTCGCAGGACCGCGAGCGGTGGAACCCGGCGCACCGCGAGCAGCGGCAGCAGGGCGAAGGCCACCGCCACCCAGATGCCCACGCCGAGGCCGGTGAGGATGGCGCCGGGCGAGGGGACCACGGCCACGTCGAGCGGCAGGAAGGCGCCGAAGACCCGGGGGAGCGCGAGCTGGAGCAGCACGCCGAGGATCACCCCGGCCACGCTTCCGAGCAGCCCCATCACCGCCGCCTGCAGGAGGTAGGCGCCGAAGACCTGGCCGCTGGTGGCGCCCAGGCAGCGCAGCACCGCGATGGTGTCGCGCTTGCGCTTGATGAACACCTGCACGGCGCTGCCCACCCCCACGCCCCCCAGGAGCAGCGCGATGAGCGCCACCAGCCCGAGGTAGCGGCCCAGCTGGTCGAGGAACTGCTTGAGGTCCTGCTCCTCCTCCACCGCCGTCCGGAGCCGCCCCTGCTGGGCGCCGATCCGCGGTTGCCAGGTGGCGCTGAAGGCCCGCGCGTCCAGGCTGGCCGGGGTGCGCAGGAACCACTCGTACTCCACCCGCGCGCCGAACCCGAGGAGGCCGGTTTCCGTCAGGAGCCCGCCGGGGATGTACACCCGGGGCCCGAAGGCGGCGCGGACGCCCACATCGCCGGGGAAGCTGGTCACCGTGCCGGCGATGACGAACCGCGCCTCGCCCAGCGCCATGGTGTCGCCCACCTGGGCGCCGAGCGAGGTGAGGAACGCCGGATCCACCAGCGTGACCCGCTCGGCGGCCAGCCGGGCCCAGGCGCCGGCGGGCTCGGTGCGCGCCACGCCGTAGAACGGGTAGCCGCCGGTGATGGCATTGACCTGCACCAGCCGGGTGCCGGCGGTGCGCGGCACGTACGCCATGCCGGAGAAGCTGGTGACGCTGGCGCGGTCGCGGACGCTGTCCGCCCCGGCCGCGAGGGTCAGGGAGTCGAGGGTGCGCCGGAAGCCCTCGGAGGGCGCGCTGCGGGAGCTGACGGCGAGGTCGCCGCCGAGCAGCGCGCGCGACTGGCCCTCGACGGCCACCTGCAGGTTGTCGGTGAACGACTCGATCGCCACCAGCGCGCCGACGCCGATCGAGATGGCCGCCGTGAGCAGCAGCATGCGGCGGCCGGCGGCGCGGCTCTCCCGCCACGCCAGCCGGGTGACGAAGCCGAGGCGGCTCACCCGGCGGCCCCGTCGCTCACCACGGCGCCGTCGGCCAGCCGGATCACCCGCCGTGCCTGGCGGGCCAGCTCCAGATCATGGGTCACCAGCACCGTGGTGGTGCCGAGCTCCCGGTTGAGCTCGAGCAGGATGTCCACCACCCGCTGCCCGGTACCCTGGTCGAGGTTGCCGGTCGGCTCGTCGGCGAACAGGATGCGCGGTCGGTTGCTGAAGGCCCGCGCCAGCGCCACCCGCTGCTGCTCACCGCCGGACAGCTGGGCCGGGTAGTGGTGCTCCCGTCCCTTGAGGCCCACCCGGGCCAGCAGCGCATCGGCGCGCCCGCCTGCCTCCTCGCCCCGGAGCTCGAGCGGCACCTCGACGTTCTCCCGCGCGGTGAGCGTCGGGATCAGGTGGAACGACTGGAAGACGAACCCCACCCGCTCGGCCCGGAAGGTGGCCAGGCCGTCCTCGGAGAGCGTGGTGAGGTCGGTGCCGTCCACCACCACCCGTCCGCGCGTGGGGCGGTCCAGGCCCGCGAGCAGGCCGAGCAGGGTGGTCTTCCCGCTGCCGCTGGGCCCCACGATGGCGGCGAGCTCCCCCGTGGGGATCTCCAGCGTGATATCCTTCAGCACGGTGAGCGGACGCCCGCCGGAGAGGTATTCCTTGGATAGCGATTCGACGCGGATCATGAACCTTGGACAGCCCTGGGATGAGGTCGGGTAGAATCATAGTCGCGCTGGCGACGGCGGTCCTCCCGGGCTGCGGCGGCGCCGGGGGCGATTCCCCCGCCCGTCCGGCCGCGGAGTCGGTGCCGGCCGCGGCGCCCGGGGTGCCGGGCCCGCCCGCCGTCGAGGCGCGCCGCATCGTGTTCCTCGGCACCAGCCTCACGGCCGGCCTGGGCCTCGATCCGGACAGCGCCTATCCCGCCTGGATCCAGCGCAAGGTGGATGCGGCGGGGCTCGGCTATACGGTGGTGAACGCGGGGCAGAGCGGGGAATCGAGTGCCGGGGCGCTCACCCGCATCGACTGGATCCTGCGGCAGCGCCCCGCCGTGCTGGTGATCGAGACCGGCGCCAACGACGGGCTGCGCGGCCAGGAACCGGACTCCACCCGCGCCAACATCCAGGCGATCATCGACCGCACCCGGGCCGCCAGCCCCGCGACCCGCATCCTGCTCGCCTCGATGGAGGCCATGCCCAACCTCGGCCAGGACTACGTGCGGAAGTTCCGGGGCATCTTTCCGGCCCTCGCCGAACGGAACGGCGTGACGCTGCTGCCGTTCATCCTCGACGGCGTGGCGGGGATCGACTCGCTCAACCAGCAGGACGGCATCCACCCCAGCAACCGGGGCGCGCGCCTCGTGGCGGACAACATCTGGCGCGGACTGGAGCCGGTGCTGCGGTCGGCGGGGCAGTAGGCCACGGAGTCAGGACGACGCCACGACTGGAGCGGGCCATGAAGGCGCACCACATCCGCAGGACCCTGCCGGTGATGGCGGCCCTGTTGCTCGCGTGCGGCGGGGACAGCAGCGGTCCCGGGGAACCGGCCCGGTCCTACCTGATGGGCTTCTCGGCCATCCCCCCGAGGGCGGACACCACCCTCCTGTTCGAGACCCTCACCCTGAGCAGCGCGCACTCCGACGCCGGCCTCATCCAGCTGGAAATCCCCTGGACCGTGCTGCTGGATGACACCGCCGCCGCCACCGAGGTGCGGGTGGTGCGGCTGCCGCTGGTGAACTACTACCGCGGCCAGGGGCACCGGATCGTGGTGGCGCTCGACGTGACCGACGGGCTCAACCGGGCCGCGGAGGCGCCGGCGCTGGTGGCCCTCGGCCGCAGCATCACCGACACCGCCGTGCAGCGGTTGTACCGCGAGTACGTGGCCGCCGTGGACAGCATCCTGGCCCCGGACTACCTCAGCCTGGCCGCGGAGACCAACCTCATCCGGCTCGCGGCCCCCGACTCGGTCTACCAGGCGGTGGTCACCATGGTGAATGCGGCGCACGCCGAGCGGGTCGCCGCCGGGAGCACCACGCCGTTCATGGTCAGCGTGCAGGTGGAGACGGCGTGGGGCGGGCTGCAGGGATCCGGCATCTACGAGGGCATCGACCAGGACCGGGTCGACTTCCCCTTCCTCGATGCGCTGGGGCTCTCCTCGTATCCCTACCTCGGCGGGTTCACCGACCCGGACAGCATCCCGCTCAATTACTACAGTCGCCTCACCCAGGGGGCGCCACTCCCCGTGGTGGTGCTCGAGGGGGGCTGGAGTTCCGTGACCGCGGGGCCGGTCGCGAGCACGCCGGCGATGCAGGCGCGGTACATCACGCGGCACGCCCGCATCCTGGATGCGGCGCAGGCGGCGGGGTGGTTCCAGATTACGTTCACCGACCTCGACCTGGCCGGCATCCCGTCGCCACCGCCGACGCTGGCGCTGTTCGCGCACAACGGGCTGGTGGATTCGGCGCTGACGCCGAAGCCGGCCCTCGCACCGTGGGATTCCGTGCTGGTCCGCCGGTATCGTCCGTGAGCGTGCGGCTCCTCGCCGTCGCCGCCTCGCTGCGGCGCGCGTCGCTCAACCGGATGCTGCTCGCCAATGCGGTGCTTGCCGCGCGCCAGGCCGGCGCGGAGGTGGCGGAGGCGGAGTTCGCGGAGTTCGACGTGCCGGCCTTCAACGCGGACGTGCAGGAGGCCAGCGGCTTCCCCGCGGGCGCGGCCCGCTTCCGGGAACGGCTGGAGGCGGCCGACGGACTGCTGCTGGCCTCGCCCGAGTACAACTACTCCATGCCGGGGCACCTCAAGAACCTGGTGGACTGGGTCTCCCGCATGCGGCCGGTGCCCCTGCGGGGCCGGTCGGCGTTCCTGCTCGCCACCTCGAGCGGCCCGATCGGCGGCATTCGCGGATTGTGGCAGCTCCGCGTCCCGCTGGAAGGCCTGGGGATGTTCGTGCACCCCGACATGTTCTCGCTGCCGATGGGCGGGAGCGCCTTCGGGGCCGATGGCCAGCTCGGCGACCCGAAGGTCGCGGAGCGGCTGCAGCAGGTGCTGGAGGGATACCTCAGGGCAGCACGGGCACTGGCCGCCCGGTAGCATGCCCGGCGGCCGTGGCGGTCGGCGGGGTCAGGCCTCCGAGCGCTGCGACAGCGCCCGCGGCACCGGGTTGGAGCGGCGATAGCGGGAGTAGAGCCGGATGCTGCCGGCGAAGAGCCCGCTCACGCCGACGATCACCAGCCCGAGCACGCCGAGGGGCGTGGCCTCCTTGAGCACGGCGAGCACCACGCCCAGGATCAGCAGGAGGGTGGGTCCCTCGTTGGCCCAGCGCAGTCGCTCGCCGGTGTGGCGGATGTCGCCGCGGGCCATCCGCTTCATGGTGAGCTCGCACCAGAAGTGATAGGCCACGAGCAGCGCCACCACGCCGAGCTTGACCCACATCCAGCGATCCTGCAGCCAGGCCGGCTGCAGCACCAGCATCGCGAGGGCGGTCACGGACGAGAGGATCATCGCCGGGTAGGTGATCATGAAGTACAGCCGGCGTTCCATGATGGCGTACTGGCGCATGAGGATCGAGCGGGCCGGCTCCGCCTCGGCGTTGGCCTCGGCGTGGTAGATGAACAGCCGCACCAGGTAGAATAGGCCGGCGAACCACGACACCACGCCGATGATGTGGACCGCTTTCCACCAGAGATACGCCATGGAGCCCCCGGACAGGTGAACGGGCCGCCCGTGGTGGGGCGGCCCGTCCAGATGTATGCCCGGTCCCGTGAAGCGGGCCTGAAGCGGCGGTGAAAGGCGGGGACGCGACTAGCAGTTCTCGGGATGCTGCTGGCAGGAGGTCGCGGTGTCGTTCTCGGCCTGGCCATCGGGGGCACAGGCCAGGGTGGCCGCCACCAGGCCGCCCAGCACGAGCAGGAGTGACCAGGTATAGCGGAACGGCCGGAAGCGACGGATCATTGTACCCTCCCTGCTGGCGCGGGGGCCGCCCGATGCGGCCCGTCTGTGGGAGGAACGCGCGCCGGGTGCGTATCTTCTCAGGGAGCCCATGGGCCCGAGGGGGACGGATGGACGGACAGTCGGATCAGGTCTCGAGCGCGCTCGACCGGGTCCTGGCCCGCTTCGCGGAGCGGGTGCGGTACATCGGGATCCGGCACGGCCTGACGGGCAGCGACGTCGAGGACCTCCTGCAGGAGGTCCGGTTGCGGCTGTGGAAGGCACTCGAGAGCGATGAGAAGATCCTCGCCGCCCCGGCGTCCTACGTGCACCGGACGGCGGTCTCCGCGGCCCTCGACGTGCTGCGCCGCCGCCGGGCCCGCCGGGAAACCCCCGCCCGGCTCTCGCGGCCCAGCGGCATCGCCATGCTGGGCGAGTCCCCCGCGGCCGACCGGCTGATGGAGGAGATCGAGCTGCAGGAACAGGTGGGGCGGGCGGTGGAGCAACTGATCCCTGCCCGGCGCTCGGTGGTCAAGATGTACCTCTCGGGCTACGGCCGGGAGGAGATCGCCGACCTGCTCGGCTGGACCGAGCCCAAGACCCGCAACCTGCTGTACCGGGGCCTCGCCGACCTGCGCGAGATCCTCACCGGCATGGGCATCGGCCCGGAGGCGCTGCAATGAGCGACGATCGGCTGCGCAGGAGCTACGACATGCTGCTGGCCATCCGGGCCGACACCGGTGCCGACCGCTCGGCCTGCCCGCCGGTGGAGCGCATCGCCGGCCTGGTGCGGCGCGAGGAAGACGAGGAGAGCCGCCTGGCCCTCCTCGACCACGTCATGGCCTGCCCCTTCTGCCAGCACGAGTTCGAGCTGGTCCGCACCGCCTCCCGCGCCACCGGCGACCACCCCGCCCCCGACGCCTGACGCGGGGGCGGTTCAGGGGGTGAACACCCCCGCGCCTCCCTGCCCGTCGGTGATGATGCCGATCCCGGTCCGGGAGTTGTGGTAGGCGCCGGCACCACCGCCGTAGTTCTCGCCCACCCCGCCATTCTGCTGGTACAGCTGTGCCGCGAGGAGGCGCAGGTTCACGAGGGCGGGCCCGCCCTCGAGCCCGGCGTTGCCCTCGGCGTCGAGCCAGTAGCGCGCGGGTGCCACCGGGCCGGTGAGCCGCTGCAGGGCAGCCAGGTCGATGGGCGGGAGCTCGCGGCCGTTGATGAACACGCCGGTGCCCCCACCCGAGATGTCCGCCGGCAGCGGCCCGCCGAGACGGAGCCCCGCCTGCACGAAGCCGCGGGTGTGGCTCCCCTCGAGGCCCCAGGCCCCCGAATGGGCGTCGTACCAGTAGCGCCCATCGGGGATGCGGGGCGCCCCCGCCGGCTCCAGCTGCGCGAGCGTGGCGCTCGAAAGCCGGGTGCGGTTGATGAAGACCTGGCGGGGCGTGGTGGCCTGACCCGCCAGGGGCGCGGCCCCGAGGGCGATGCCGAGGCTGGCGAGGAGGGCGAGGGTGATCGAGCGCATGATCGGCTCCGGGCTCAAGGCCAGGGGGAATCGCGGCGGCGGTCGGGACGGGTCGGCGCCGGGTTGTCACGCCCGACCGCCCCGGCGGCCGGGATGGCCGCCAGGGCGGTGAGGAGGAACAGGGGCAGCGTGGGGCGCATGGCTACAGGAACTACACCGGAATCGGCTTGCCACAAGGGCGCGACGACCCCGGGCGCACCCGCCTAGCGGCCCGCCAGCACCTCGGCGGGGAGCTCCGCGCGCTCGAGCGCGAGCGCCAGGTGCGGGGCCAGCGCGGCGCCAAGCTCCCAGGCCGAGACCTCGGCCCTGGCGCTGCCTTCGGTGACGGTCAGCCAGGGCGCCACTGCGCCGGCCTCCCAGTCCCCGAACACCAGCACCGGGGTGCCGTAGCGCTTGACCTCGGAGCCGCGGCCGGGCTCCCAGGCCTGGGCCCAGTCGAACATCCAGCGGGCGTCGGCCTCGAGCAGCCGCACGCAGCCATGGCTGGCCGGCACGCCAGGAAGGTCGTACTGGTGGAAGGCCACGCCCTTGAGCGCGATGAAGTTGACGTACCAGTCGAGGATCCAGCTCGGGTCATCGGTGCTGATCGCCTGCCGGTCCTTCCAGTTGGTGAAGAAGAGGCCGGGGTCGGTCGGGGTGCTCGCCTTGCCGGTGCTGGTGGGGCCCCAGCGCACCAGTTCGCCGTGCTCGTAGGCGGCAAACGCCTGCACCCGGCGGGACACCACCACGAACTTGGGCAGCGCCCTGAGCGCGAAGACCGTCACCGGGAAGGGGGCGTAGCTGAGTTCGGGCGCGATCGAATCGGGCACCACCAGCGCGCGCCGCCGGGCGTGCGCGGCATCGACCCGGTTGAGCTTGAGGATGGTGAGCTGGTCGGCGGAATCGAGGGCGGCCATCCGGCCCCACGCCTCGAGCGACACGCGGCGGAAGCTCCGCGCGGCGTTCCACCGTTCCAGTGTGGCGGCCTCACCGGCGCCGGCCAGGAGCGCCGGACGGGAGACCGCCGGGACACACCCCAGCGGCGCGCACGCCGGTGCGAGCCGGCTGTGGTGTGCACCCAACATCGTGGCCGCCACTCCCAACACCGCGACCACCCTGAACACCCCGGACACCCCTCCAGAAATCGGACGCTTCGTACAATCGCTGGACATCAGTCGGTTCGGCTCCCGGGGCGGCCCCGCCGCCCATCTGCCATAGTGCCAAGTGGTTACCCGCAAACGGAAGGTCCGGATGCAGGCACCGCATCCGGACCTTGGGTCCCGGTGCGGCGGCCACCGGGGAGGGGTAAGGCAACTGGCGTACCGTCGGGCTGCGCGTCAGGGCCCGACCTGGTGCTCCCCGGTCACGGCATGAACGACCTGGTCGACCGCGGCGTTCCCGAAGACCCGCCGGGCCATCCGGGCGAACCACTCCCGCAGGCTGTCGAGGATCTCGTAGAAGGTCGGGATGGCGATCAGGGTGAGCAGGGTGGAGGTGATCACGCCGCCGATCACCGCCACGCCGAGGGGCTGGCGGAACTGGGCCCCGTCGCCGCGGCCGAGCGCCACCGGGATCATGCCGGCGATGAGCGCGAAGGTGGTCATGAGGATGGGACGGAGCCGGATGGCGCCCGCCTCGATCAGCGCCTCGCGCAGCGCGAGCCCCTGGCGTTCGCGGGCCCACTTGGCGAAGTCGATCAGCAGGATCGCGTTCTTGGCCACGATGCCCATGAGCAGGATCACGCCGATCAGGCTCATGATGTTGATGGTGAGGCCGGTGACGGCGAGGCCCAGCATCACGCCGATCATGGAGAGCGGCAGCGACATCATGATGGCGAGCGGGTCGATGAACGAGCCGAACTGCATCACCAGGATGAGGTACATGAGCATCGCCGCCACGCCGAGGGCGATGAAGATGTTGCCGAAGACCTCGCTCTGCTGCTCGGCATCGCCGCCCTCGGTGACCCGGACCCCCGGCGGCAGCGGGATCTTCGCGATGGCGGCGCGCACGTCGTCCATCACGGCGCCGGAGGCGCGGCCGGAGTAGTTCCACTCCACGTTCACGACCGGGTCGCGGTTGAGGTGGTTGATGACCGCCGGCCCGACGCTCTGGCTGATGTCGGCCACCTGGCCGAGGGGCACCGTGGCCGGCAGGCCGTTGCGGCCCGCGATGAGCAGCGGCAGCCGGCGCAGGTCCTCGGGGCGGGTGCGGCTCTCGGGGGTGAGCCGGATCTCGACGTCGCGGGTCTCGCCGCTCGGGTCCACCCAGTCGCCGGCGTCGATCCCGGCGAAGGCGGGCCGCACCGACTGGGCCACGTCGCCCACGGTGATGCCGAGGCTGCCGGCCAGGCCACGGTCGAGGTCGATGGTGATCTCCGGCTTCTGCCCCTTGGAGGAGAGGTCCAGGTCCACCACGTTCGGCACCGTGGCGACCACCGCCTGCAGCTGCTCCGCCACCGCGGTGATCGTGGCCACGTCGGGGCCGCGCACCTCGAGCTGCCCCTGCTTGCGGCCGCCGCCGAAGTCGGTGGTGAAGATGGACACCTTGGCGCCGGTCATCCGGTTGGTCTGGGCCCGCAGTCGCGCGGCGATGTCCTCGACGGTGGCCTCGCGGTCGTGCCGGGAG
>WBZT01003611.1_pt1 | contig 10092 bp, 9 predicted proteins | sample 5204241 | NCBI WGS metagenome assembly WBZT01 (sample SAMN12344358, study PRJNA552823) | activated sludge metagenome | biome: Activated sludge suspended growth; feature: Nitrification reactor; material: Wastewater; isolation source: activated sludge from nitrification reactor of wastewater treatment...
ATCGAAACGGGCGTACTCAGCGGCGGGTCGCCTTCGCTGGAAGCGCTGTGGGGCTTGACGTTGAGTCCATTTCGCGGGCTATTCTTCACATCGCCCGTGTTGCTGTTGGCATTGCCCGGCTTAGTCTTCACCGCGCACCGCCGTGATATGCGCCTGCACTGGGGTTTTGGTGTGTCGATCATCGTCACCTTCACATTGCTGGTCAGCGGCTCGGCGCAATGGTGGGGTGGTTGGGCGGTTGGGCCGCGCTATCTCATCCCCATGCTGCCGTGGCTGATGTGGCCGTTGGGCGCGATGATCGATCGGCTGTCGAAGAACCGTCTGGCTGTGATTGCGCTGGGCGTGTTGATCGTTATCTCGATCGCGATCACGTGGTCGATCAGTGTGGGCGGTCAATATTATGCGCCGGATGATGTGCCCAATCCTTTGATTGAGTATAGTTGGCCCGCAATCGCGAGTGGCGATGTCGCGCGCAATGTGGGGATGTTGGCAGGCCTGCCCGGTGCGTGGAGTTTGCTGCCGCTGGGCGTGATGTTGATTGCGGTGTTTGGCTTGATTAGCGTCAAATCGCAGCCCCAGTCGGCTTAATTTAGCCGCCGCGAATTCATTTGCGGAATAGCGCGTTTCAAGGAATACGATATGCCAGACTTCACTCCCAGTTTGATCGTGCATGGCGGCGCGTGGGACATTCCCGATGCGGACGTGGCCGCTGATCTTGAAGGCTGTCGCCGCGCGGCCGAAATTGGCTGGGCCATCTTGCAAAATGGCGGCTCGGCGTTGGATGCGGTGGAAGCGGCGATTCGCCATCTCGAAGATGACCCGGTCTTTGATGCAGGTGTCGGCGCGTGGCTGAATGCCGCGGGCGAAGTGGAACTGGACGCGATCATCATGGATGGCGAGACGCTGGACAACGGCGCAGTGGCGGCCATTCAACACAGTCGCAATCCCATCAGCGTGGCCCGCCGTGTGATGGAACATACGCCCCATTCGTTGATTGTTGGTCAGGGCGCAGAGCAATTCGCTGTGGCACAGGGTTTTTCTTTATGCGATGAAAGTGAACTGCTCACCGGTCATGAACTTGAACGCTGGAAGATCATCAAAAGCAAAACCAATTACAAAGTGGAAGAATCTTTCGGAGGGACGCCGCGCGGCACGGTCGGCGCAGTGGCACGCGATAAAGACGGCCACATCGCGGCGGGCACATCGACGGGCGGCACGCCCAATAAATTGCCGGGCCGCGTGGGCGACAGTCCGCTTGTCGGCTGCGGCTGTTACGCCGACGATGTGAGCGCGGGGGCATCGGCCACCGGCTGGGGCGAATCGATCATGAAGGTGGTGCTGTGCAAGACGGCCTGCGACTTGGCCGCGAACGGCGCCACGGCACAATCGGCCGCAGAAAAAACGATCGGGGTGTTGGCCGATCGCGTGCAAGGTTTGGGTGGCATCATCCTGATCGATCAACATGGGCACATCGGTCAGGCATTTAACACACCGCGCATGGCGCGAGCGTGGATTGAAGACGGACAAGTCATTGCAAAAGTCGACCATGACGAGTGATCGAACACGTAAAACATAGGGGAGAGAACAACATGAACATCCGCATCATCGGCGTGCCGATGGATTTGGGACAGAAGCGGCGCGGCGTGGACATGGGACCAAGCGCGATCCGGTACGCTGGACTGCAAGCGCGGCTGGAACGCCTGGGCCATACCGTGATCGACGGCGGCAACATCGATGTGCCAACGCCGGAAGAGACACCGGATTCGGGCGCGGTGCATCGGCTGGACGCGGTGCGCGGCGTGTGCCAGACCATCTATGATGAAACCATCTGCTGCCGCGACGCGCACGAATTTGCCTTGTTTTTAGGGGGCGATCATTCGATCAGCATCGGCAGTGTGTCGGCCGCAACCGAAGGGCGCAACATCGGTCTGGTGTGGCTGGACGCGCACGCCGATTTCAATACGCCGGAAACTTCGCCCAGCGGCAATATTCACGGCATGTCAGTGGCCGCGTTGATCGGCAAGGGTGCGCCTGAACTGGTGAATCTGGGTCGATCGGGCGCGAAGATCAATCCCGCGAATATCGTGTATATCGGTTTGCGTGATATCGATGCCGAAGAAGGCATCGCGCTGCGATCGTGCGGGGCGCTGGTCTTTAGCATGCGTGAAGTGGATGAGTTGGGCATCAGCGCGGTGACACGCCAAACGCTGGCGCGCTTGAGCCACCTCGATGAAATTCACGTCAGCCTTGATCTGGATTTTCTGGACCCCGACGAGGCGCCCGGCGTGGGCACGCCCGTGCCCGGCGGTATGACGTATCGCGAAGCGCATTTGCTGATGGAGATGTTGGCGGAAACCAACAAGGTCACATCGATGGATGTGGTCGAGATCAATCCCATTCTCGATCACGGCAATCGCACGGCGGAATTGGCGGTGGGCCTGGTAGCAAGTCTGTTGGGCCAGCGCATTATGTGATACAATACGGCCACCAAGGGTGGCCTCACACTCTCCCGCAGATTCACCCAACAGCCAACCGGGATTGCACCACCAAAGTTGATCTTCGATCACCTATCGAATCTGCGGGAGAGTCCTGTCACACAAGTCAAACGACCTGACTTCAATGAAGTCAGGTCGTTGTGTTTTTCGCCAACCGATTAAGCCCCGCCTCGACGTTACTTCAAATACGGCGACATCTTCAACAGCCGCCGCCGCACGATCGGGCGCAGCACCGACGCCGCGAGGCGCTGCCAGCCCAGGCCGGCCGAAATCTCGCGCACGATATCATCAAACGAATGGCGTTGATACTTCAACAATCGTTGGCTATACTCGGTATCAAGCCAATCCGTGCAATAGGGCTGCTGCGTAAACGCCGCTTCGGGCAGCGGGCCGATGCCCATAGCCGTGAGCATGCCAAACAGATAGTCACGATAGCGAATCTGACAACGCGTGCCGCCGCCCAATAACAACGTCTGCCCCCAAGCCTCATCGCATGTCAGCACGTTGGTAATCGCCAACCCCAGGTCGTCTCGATGAATCACTTCGAAGCGTGCATCCAGCGGGATGTCGTACATGATCGGATGCGGATCACGCGCGATGGGCACATCACAGAAACGGCAGATAATCCAGCGCAAACCCGATTGTTTGATCAAGCCTTCGCATTCGATCTTGTGCCGCGTGTAGCCGTTGGTGGCCGCAACCGGATCCGTCACGCGGCGCGGCGGCGGCAAGTGCATGGTGTGACCGAAAACGTCAAACGTCGAAGCGAGAAACATCTGCGGCGGCACAGGTTGAGCTTGCGCAGCGGCAATAACATTGCGCGTACCGCCCACGTTCACGGCCTCAGCCATGTCGGGCTGCTCGTCGCTGACCGGCGGGATGACGGCGGCCAGATGGATGATCACGTCCCGATCGGTGACAGCCTGGTTCACCGCGGCCACATCACGAATGTCACCCCACTGGATTTCGATCTGCCCTTGAAATCGAGCGGCGGCGCGTTGAGTCACAGGCGTCGCCAGATCAAAGGCGCGCACCTGGTGCCCCTGTTTGATCAACTCTGCGACAGTGGCGCTGCCGATGTTGCCGAATGCGCCTGTAATAAGCACTTTCATAGCGATCAGTTCTTTCGTCGCAACAGCGCCAACGGCAACAACACCAACGCCACGCCCGGCCAAATCCATGCCAGATCGCCGGGGCCATGCTCACCCGTCAACGGCGCGACACGGCGCAGATGCATCAATCGATACGGGCCGGTAGCGTTGTTGAATTCCTCGTCCGACATCGTATGCGCATTCACACCGGCCATGCGCCCGGCAAAGCCGCTGTCGATGATGACCTGCCGCAAGATGGGCAAACGCTTCGCCGGATCGATGACCTCTTCGGCCACGCCCGTCCACCAGCCGGTGGGCAGCCAAATCTCAACTTGCGGGTTGGCGAGGATGTTGCGATACCAATCGGACACGCTGCCAAAGCCCGCCGTGACGTAAATCTCTTCGTCCACCGTGGCATAGTTCACGGGTGTGCGCCGCCGCTGGCCAGACTTGCGCCCGATATGCGTAATGACCAGATAGCGGCCCAGGCCAGCGGGCCACATGTTCAGCCACTTGCCCAAGCCCAGCCGCCACATGAGCAGCATGAAGCGATTGAGATATTTGAAGCCTTGTCGCAATTTGTTTTCCAGTTCGGGATTGATCGTCATGAAGTCCATCCTTGAATCAAGGTGTATCAGGCACATCGGCAAACAACGTGACGCTGAGCCAATTCACCATGCGTTTAGGCAAAGCGTGACTGGCGTTGAGAAATACGGTGCGGAGTATATCAGCAGGCAACCAGGGCCGCAATAGCAGCGCGTAGGCGAATGATGCGATCAGATCGATTCCAGTGAAGATCCCGGCGATGATGATCGCCATCAAGCCAAATCCCAACCCAGCCGTCAAGAGATCCACCGGCGGATTGAAAGCCTGCGCCACCGTCCGATAAATTGGTGGAACAGTCAGCAATAGGCCGCCCAGTGAGCCACCCCAAAACAGTATCCCCCAGGCTAAGTCAGCGATGTTGTGCTTGATTTGCAGGCGATTTTTGCGCTTCAAGAATTCGGGCGTCAGCGATGACTGATTATTCACCAAAATACTTCGGATTCTGGGCACGCCCATCGTCTTGACGGCATATTCAAATTCCTGTCGCTGTTCAAGCGATAACCGCTCATATCCTTCAATCTGCAAATCCACCATGAACGGATCAAGCCAAGGAAACATATTGGCTGGGGGAGTGGGCCGAGCTATGGTTAGCGCCATGAAAGCATAGAAACTCACAACCCACTGCGCCAACGCTGAATCAAACGATGCAATAGCAAACGGGTGCTGATACGATATATCAACATTCGATTGTTGCAATGTCTCCGCTCCGCCTGGACGGAGATCATCCTGATCAACGCCAATTTCATAAATTGTGCGCTTTTGGGCATCATATGCGACGGAGTTTTTGACGGTGAAACGCATGCCACCTTGCGGGCAGTCAATATGCAATTGAGTTGAGTCAGCTTTGATCGCCAGTTGAAATAGCATAATCAATCGCCTTGCATCTTACCACAACTCGCCGACGCGCCATTCCGCCGAGAGCGGCCCGTCCAGATCAAGCGGCGGGGTATGAGGCAGCGACAAAATCATCACAGAGTCCGTGGGCGTTGCCAGCAGGCCAACCTCCGTGCGGACGAACAGCGGCCCGCGCCAACTCTGCCAGCCGAGGCGCGCATAGAAATCAGGGCTGCCCGTCGAGAGGCCCGCGAGATCATAATCGGCAATGGCGGCCTGCAAAGTCTGCATCACCTGCGTGGCGTAACCCTGGCCTTGATATGCGGGATCAGTTGCCACTGCTTCGACAAAGGCCGTACGCAACAGCGGACCACGTCCCGCTTGCAGCCAACGTGTGACCCACAGCGCATGACTGACCAAGACACCATTGAGTTTAGCCAGTACGTGCGTTGGCTCATGGAAGGTATTGAACAACGGCGCAAAATCCGTCTCGAAGGCGCGCGAACACAAGGCGATCACGGCAACCCGATCGGACTCCGATAGATCGCGGCCCGCCGCAACGCTCAGCACCAAGGTATCGGACATGTCATTTTGCCGATTCGGCGCTCAACTGCTCGATCGTTTTCGCAATCCGCCGTGCGCGAGTCGCTGGCTTCTTCGCTTCTTCGATCGCCTCGACGTGTTCTCTCCGGTGCGAGTAACTGAGTTTGTCCCAACGCGCTTGAGCAGCGGAGTTAGCCTTGAGGGCTTGCGCCAGATCGATCGGCGGTTCAATCGTGCGCGGGGCGTCGTCAAGTTCAAGCGTGATCGTGATCATATCGCCCGCTGTGATCTTCGCCGCTGTGCGCACCATCCGATTCAATCCCAGATAGTGCGTGCCGCCATACGGCGCGAGTGTGCTGCGAAACTCATAACCGTTGATCGTCACCCGTACCGGCGGACGGGCCGATCCAAACACAGCCCTGGCGTCAAAGGGAATCACGACAAAGTTCGAATCATCTTCGGTTTGAAGTGTGGCTTGAAAGGTTTGTTTAGCCATAGGATTCAATTAATCGTTCCCAACCCGCGCAGCGGGTTTCCTATACTTGCCGTCGAGTTCCAATCGATGGCAATGCCCGCCCACAGCCACGCCATCGGATAAAATCTGATGGCAAGCCGCACAAGTATAACGCCCCATTTCAGCGCGCACAACCGCCGAGCGTCATGCGCTACCCTGCCTAAATTTCAGCCGCTGGGTGTGGTATGATCAATCCGCACAACTTGCCGGGGGAGACATCGCATGAAAAATCGCGGCTGCGCCCTTGAATTAATTTTGCTGCTGGCGATCTTGATCGTGGCCTTCTTGATCGTCCAATCGGTGGGCCTGCCGACGGGTCTTACCGATTTCCTCAAGTTGCCGCAACCCACGCCGACTATTCAGATGCAGCCCGCCGTGATCGATCAGATCAAGCCGCTGGGCCAACTGCACACCTCCAGTTATTTCCTGTCCACCGTCGTCGATACCCAAATGAAGATCGGCGCGTTGAATCAGGTGCAGCGCGTGCTGCTGGTCGCCTGCGGCAAAGTGGATGCGGGCGTCGATCTGGCCAAGCTGCAAGCCGCCGATATTCAGATGGTGGGCGACCGCGTGATTATTCGCTTACCCGCTACGGAACTGTTCACCTCGCAATTGTTTGATGATCGCCAATGCACCTATGTGGTCATGCGCGATGAAGGCATTTTGCTGCCGCCCAATTTAGTGCTGGAAACCGCCGCACGCGAAGCCGCCGTCGCCAACTTCAAAGAGACCGCCTTGGCCAATGGCATTCTCGAACAAGCCCGCACCAATGCCGAAGGCGAAATCCGCCGCTTGTTGAGTCTAGTGAACTATCGTGATGTGCAGTTCGTTCCGTAAAATCGTGTTGCGTGATGCATAGTGCGTGTTGAACGCAACACGAAACACGAACCCCGTTCAGGAGACAACTGTGGACGAACCCTCCTTCGACTTCGGCGGCGAGATCGTATGGCGACCCACCCCCGATCAGATCGCGCACAGCCGCTTGCAGCACTTCATGGACAAGCACGGACTGAAGACGTTCGCGGAATTGATGCATCGCTCCACCACTGATCTGGATTGGTTCTGGAACGCCGTACTGCGTGACCTCGATATCGAATTCTACGAACCTTACTCCAAAGTCGTCGATCTCTCCAAAGGCATTGAATGGCCGACGTGGTGCATCGATGGGGTCATGAACATCGTCCACAACTGCCTCGATAAACGCATCGGCACACCGGCTGAAAACAAAGCCGCGCTGATCTATGAAAGCGAAGACGGCACAACACAAACGTTGACGCACGGCCAACTCTATCGAGAAGTCAACAAGGTCGCCAACGCCCTACGTTCGATCGGTTTGGGCAAGGGCGATGCGATCGGGCTGTTCATGCCGATGACGCCCGAAATCGTGATCGCTCTGCTCGCCATCGCCAAAATCGGCGGCGTCATTTTGCCCTTATTTTCAGGCTACGGCGAGGCCGCCATCGCGTCGCGCCTGATCGATGCCGAAGCGAAAGCGCTCTTCACCGCCGACGGCTTTTATCGGCGTGGGCAAGTCGTCCGCATGAAAGACACCGCCGATGCCGCCTGCGCGAATGTGCCCACGCTTAAGCACCTGATTGTGGTGAAGCGCACCGGCGAAGATGTGTCGATGTTTGCCGCGCGTGATAAGTGGTGGCACGACTTGATCGAGCCGCAAGCCGATCGCGCCCACACCGAACGCACGTCCGCCGAAGACCCGTTGATGATCCTCTACACGTCGGGCACGACGGGCAAACCCAAGGGCGTACTGCACACGCACTGCGGCTTCCCCATCAAAGCCGCGCAAGACATGGCGCACGGTCTTGATCTGCACGACGACGAAGTGTTGTACTGGCTCACCGATATGGGCTGGATGATGGGCCCGTGGCTGGTGTTTGGCACGTTGATCTTAGGGGCGACGATGTTGATCTATGACGGCGCGCCGGACTATCCCGCGCCCGATCGGTTGTGGCGGCTTGTCGAACAGCATCACGTCACGGCGCTGGGCATTTCACCTACGCTCGTGCGCGCCCTTATTCGCTATGGCGATGCTCCGATCAAAGCCCATGACCTTTCGTCATTGCGCAAATTTGCGTCGACAGGCGAACCGTGGAATCCTGATCCGTGGTTGTGGTTATTCAACATCGTGGGCAAGGGTCAATTGCCGATCATCAACTATAGCGGCGGCACCGAGATCAGCGGCGGCATCGTGATGGGCAACTTTTTGCTGCCGATGAAACCGTGCGCATTTTCCGGCCCCCTGCCCGGCATGGCGGCCGATGTCGTCGACGAGCACGGTCAATCGGTGCGCAATCAAGTGGGCGAGTTGGTGATCCGCGCGCCGTGGATCGGTATGACGCGCGGCTTCTGGCGTGATCCGCAGCGTTACATCGATACATATTGGTCGCGTTTTCCGGGCGTGTGGGTGCATGGCGATTGGGCCGCGATTGACACCGATGGCTTGTGGTACATCCTCGGTCGCTCCGATGATACGCTCAAAGTGGCGGGCAAACGGCTTGGCCCCGCCGAAGTCGAATCGATTTTGGTGTCGCACGAATTCGTCAGCGAGGCGGCCGCCATCGGCGTGCCGGACGAACTGAAAGGCCAGAGCGTCGTGTGCTTCTGCGTCCTCACGCCCGATGCTTTCCCCAGCGAAACATTGCGCGACACGCTCAAACACCTCGTCGCCGATGAGTTAGGCAAACCATTGATGCCTAAAGAGATCAAGTTCGTCAAAGACCTGCCCAAGACGCGCAACGCCAAAGTCATGCGCCGTATCATCCGCGCCGCGTATCTGGGACTTGAGTTGGGCGACACGTCATCACTGGAAAACCCGCACGCCGTCGATGACATCAAACTGGCTTCATAAATCAAACCGCGAAATATCCATCAACCTTTCGCACTCAATTGGGAGAAATCCACATGGACTTTCAACTCACGGAAGAACAAGCCGAATTTCGCCGCGTGGTACGCGACTTTGTCGAAAGCGAAGTGAAACCGCGCGCCCGTCACGTGGACGAAGCCGCCGAATTCAACTGGGCGGCCGTGAAGAAGATGGGACCGATCGGCTTGTTGGGTCTGGCCGTGCCGGAAGAGTACGGCGGCGCGGGCGTGGATGCCGTCAGCGCGGCGATCGCGATCGAAGAGATCGGGCGCGGCTGCGGCTCGACGGGCTTATCCATCGCCGCGCATAACGGCCTGGGCTGCGGCCCGATCGCGCTCTTCGGCTCTGAAGAAATCAAGCGCAAATTCCTGCCGCCACTGGCCACCGGCTCGGGCAAATTGGGCGCACTGGCTTTGACCGAACCGGGCGCAGGCAGTGATCTCGCAGGCGGCATTCGTACCACGGCCAAACTCCTCGGCGACGAGTGGGTCATCAACGGGGCGAAGATGTGGTGCACTAATGCCAGTGTCGCAGACACGATCGTGACGCTGTGCCGCACCGATAAAGCAGGCGGCTCGAAGTCGCTCTCGCTCATCATCGTGCCCACCGATACGCCCGGTTTGAACATCGGCCCTGCCGAGAAAAAGATGGGGCTCAAAGGTTCGCCCACGCACGCGGTGACTTATGATGATGTGCGCGTGCCGCATGAGTATTTATTGGGCACGGAAAATTACGGCTTGCATCAAACGCTCAACGTGCTTGATGGCGGACGCGTGGGCATCGGCGCACTTGCGGTTGGCTTGGCGCAGGCCGCGTATGAAGAAGCGATCAAGTACGCCAAGCAGCGTCACACCTTTGGCAAATTATTGGCGGAACATCAAGCCATTCAGTGGATGATCGCCGATGCAACCACACAAATCGAGGCCGCGCGTTTGCTCGTTTACAAAGCCGCGTGGCTCAAACAGCAGGGTAAATCATTTATCAAAGAAGCCTCGATGGCGAAGTTGTTTGCCACCGAGGTCGCGGAGAAGGTGTGTTTCAACGCCATTCAAGTTCACGGCGGCTACGGCTATAGCGCAGAATATCCCGTGGAACGCATCTATCGCAATCAGCGTTTGATGACCATCG
>WBZT01003614.1_pt1 | contig 10087 bp, 7 predicted proteins | sample 5204241 | NCBI WGS metagenome assembly WBZT01 (sample SAMN12344358, study PRJNA552823) | activated sludge metagenome | biome: Activated sludge suspended growth; feature: Nitrification reactor; material: Wastewater; isolation source: activated sludge from nitrification reactor of wastewater treatment...
TTTTTGCATTCTTCGAAAATTTTTTGGCGGCGCCGGGATGCCTTCGGCATCCGCCGGCGATCGCGAGTGTCTAAACTTCAGGAGGGAATAATCGGGAGCAAGAGAGCTAAACGTCGTCGTGCCTGAGTTGTGAGGCTCGATTTCTTGCATCGATAGAGAAACATCTGAAGGGATATTCTGGTCAGAGGCAACACGCTCGCATGCCTTCGCGACAGCCTTGCATCCAGTCAGCAAGGCGGCAGCCAGGGGAATAAAGCATTGGTGCAGAAAAAGACCGGGACGAGGAATGATTGAGGACGAGTTTCATAGCAAGCCGTAAGAATAGGAGATTCAACACAGATCCCGCAAGTATTTCAGGTGTCGGCCAGAGACTGATTTATTAAATTCATTTCTAATCAATATATTGATTTATTTTTACCAGGATTTGTTTGCGGAGACCCTTGCATGAACCGTCAACGAAAGTGACCCTGATACGCGAGTAGTGGATACAGATAAAGAGCGATGAGATGAGGTGGCAGGACAGCTGTTTCATGACGACGGCCAGGCGGGTGGCGGCGGATTCGCAGACGGTCAAGCGGCATCAGTGGCTCGATTGGGGCGAGATCGTGCGCAAGCGCAAGGGGGCTGTACAAGCGGGAGGTCAGCGGCGCGACATGACGCTGGGCGCTCACCGTAATGAATGGCGCGCGAGGAAGAGTGCGTCTTATGGAATTTTGTCGCTCGAGACTGATTCGGTGAGCGATTTTTTTACTGCGCGTACGCGTTCCTGATGCAGCAAAGCAGCAATTTGTACCGGCTCGCTGCATTGCCGGGCAATCGCAGCGGCATCGACGGCGCGCATGGCAGTGAGCGCCCGACGGAATATTTCCGGCGCCGCGTAGGGAACGTCCTGCCAGCCGAGCCGGCCATGGAAGTCGCAGGCGCAGACGGCCAGCAGTTGTTCGAAGCGTGTCGGCCGACGCAGGGCGTCGCCGTTTTCCAGCAGTTTGACGATCGTCGAAGCGCTCAATTCGCCAGCGCGGTGGATGTCGCCGTGCGCCCGCGCGACCAGCAAGGACAGGTCGCGGCAATCGCCGGGTACTTTCAGTCGCGAGCAGACCTCGGCGACCAGGGTGACGCCGCGCTGTTCGTGGCCGGGATGGCGCGGCAGATCGTTGGCCGGGGTCAGTCCTTTGCCGAGATCATGCAGCAGCGCAGCGAAACGTACCGGCAGTGGTTGCCCTGTTTGCGCGGCCTGCTCGACGACCAGCATGACGTGAACACCGGTGTCGACCTCGGGATGAAAATCGGTGCGTTGCTGGACGCCGAACAGCCGGTCCACTTCCGGCAGCAGCCGGGCCAGCGCGCCGCAGTCGCGCAAGACCTCGAACAGCCGCGCCGGGTGATTTTCCATCAGTCCCTTGGCCAATTCCTGCCAGACGCGTTCAGGAACCAGATGATCGACTTCGCCGGCGGCGACCATCTGGCGCAAGAGATCCATTGTTGCCGGTGCGACGTTGAAATCGGCGAAGCGTGCCGCAAAGCGCGCCAGACGCAGTATGCGTACCGGGTCTTCGATAAAGGCTGGTCCGACATGGCGCAGGACCTTGGCTTGCAGATCGGCGACGCCGCCAAAAGGATCGATCAGCGCGCCGTCGGCAGTGCGGGCGATGGCGTTGATCGTCAGATCGCGACGTGCCAGATCGTCTTCCAGCCGCACGTCCGGCGCGGCGTGGATAGCAAAGCCGGTATAGCCGGGAGCGGTCTTGCGTTCGGTGCGCGCCAGCGCGTATTCCTCATGCGTCTGCGGGTGCAGGAAGACCGGGAAATCCTTGCCAACCGGCTTGAAGCCGCGCGCGAGCATCTCTGCTGGCGTGGCGCCGACGACTACGTAGTCGCGATCCTGCACCGGCCGGCCGAGCAATTCGTCGCGTACGGCGCCGCCGACGACAAAAATCTGCATTTCCCGCAAGCTGACGGACATGGATTTTTTCAGGCAGCGCGAAGAATGTCAGCCAGGTCCGGACTTCTCACCTCTGCTGCCTCTCCCGCAAGAAGCGCGGGGAAATGAGTGGGCTGCTGGCCGGCAGGCACGTCAGGCGACTTCGGCGAGGGCGCCGGATTGCCACTCGCGCATTGCCGGCAGGTCGAGCATCGTCTGCTGCCAGGCTTGCGAGGCTGGCGGCACGTTCACGGCATAGGTCTGGAAGCGCCAGACCACCGGCGCGTACATCGCGTCGGCAATGCTGAAGGTGCCAAACAGAAAAGGTCCCTGCGCCGCATGGCGGGTACGGCACGTTTCCCAGATGCTGACGATGCGCGCGACATCCGCCGCGACTTCCGGCGGCAAGACCGGCAGTGGCCGCTCGGCGCAGATGTCCATCGGTAAATTCTGGCGCAGGGCAGTGAAACCGGCGTGCATTTCGGCGCTGATCGCGCGTGCCTCGGCGCGTTGCGCGCGTTCTGCTGGCCAGAGGGTCGACACGCGCTCGGCGAGGTATTCGCAGATGGCCAGCGAATCCCAGATCGGCCAACTGCCGCGGTTGTCTTCGACGAGCAGACACGGCACTTTGCCGGAAGGTGAATGATGACGGATGCGCGTGGCGCTGTCGGGCTGATCGAGGCGGACGACGATTTCCTTGAACGGCAGACCGCACAGCTTGGCTACCAGCCAGGGGCGCAGCGACCACGACGACAGATTGCGGTTGCCGATGACCAGCGTCAGCCGTTCGCTCTTCTGCTCACTCATCGACGACACTCAGCGACCGGAACGGAAGCGGTAGTGGTCGAGGCGGCACTGTATCAATTCCTTCGGCGACAGATAACTCGGCGCGACCGCTTCCAGCGCCGTCGGCTGCCAGCCGGGGTAGTTCAGGGAGCCGTTGGTGACGCTGTCCACTTCCATCGAGCGCAGATTGTCGGGCGATAGCGGCGGATTGGGCAGCAGCCAAAGCAACCCGGCCTGCAGGTAGGCCCAGCCGCCGATACCCAAGTCGATGATTTTCCGCGGTTTTCCGACCATTTTTGCCGTGTATTCGACCAGTTCGCGCAGACTATAGGTCTTCGGTCCGCACAGTTCGTAGGTTTGTCCGATCGTTTCGCGCCGCGATAGGCTGTCGACGCAGACCCGCGCCACGTCGCCGACGAAAACCGGCTGGAATTGGGCGTCGCCAGCGCCAAGCGGCAAGACCGGCAAGAGGCGCGCCAGTTTGCCGAAAGTGTTGAGGAACGAATCACCCGGACCAAAAATCACCGAGGGGCGGAAAATGGTCACCTCGAGATCGCTCATCGCCGCGCGGATGACTGCTTCGCCGTCGCCCTTGGAACGCAGGTACTCGGACGGTGCCTTGCTGCCGGCCTTCAGCGCGCTGAAGTGCAGCAGCCGGCGTACGCCGCTGCGACGCATGGCGGCGACGATCGTTTTCGGCAGTTCGACGTGCGCTTTGGCAAAACCTTTGCCATACGGCAGGCGCGAGTCGCCATCGTGCAGGATGCCGACCAGATTGATCACCGCGTCCTGACCGCGCATCAGGTCGGCCAGCGTGTCGAGATCGTGAATGTTGGCTTCGATCATGTCGATCATCGGCAGCATTGTCAGTTGCTTGGTATTTTCCCGATGACGGGTGGGAATGGTCACCCGCACCCCTTTATCCGACAGGGCGCTGGCAATCCAGCCGCCGACAAAACCACTACCGCCGAGCAAAAGCACGTTCTTCAGGTCCATAGCGTTCAACCGATCAAGAAGGGTTCGGAAAACGCAATTTTAAGGCAATTCCTCACCTTTCGGCTCAGCGCCGGTACGTGCCGGAATGACGCCGAGGCGGTGTTTCAGCGTTTGCGGCTTGCCGTCGAACAGCGCGGCGTAATAAACCGAGTTGCTCATCACTTTCTTGACGTAATCGCGCGTTTCGGTGAACGGAATCGTTTCCGCATAGATGGCGCCCTCGAGAGCCTGATCGGTGCGCCAGCGCCGTGCGCGCCCAGGGCCGGCGTTGTACGCGGCGGAAGCCAGCACCGGATGATTGTCCAGACTCTCGAGCACCAGGCGCATGTAGGTCGTGCCGAGCAGGACGTTGGTGTCGGTGTCATTGACGCGGAAATCGCGCAGCCCGAGCTTGTTGGCCACCCAGCGGGCAGTAGCCGGCATCAGTTGCATCAGTCCGGAGGCGCCAACGTGCGAGCGCGCGGTGGTCACGAAACGGCTCTCCTGGCGCATCAAGCCGTACACCCAGGCGTCGTCGATCGCCTGGTTGCGCGCGGCCGGCCGCACCTGCTCACTGTACGGCGCCAGATAGCGTAGCGAGTAATCGTGTTCGTTGCGCGTGCGATCGGCGGCGGCGATTGCCCGGTCGTACATGCCGGCCCGTACGGCGAGTTCCGAGGAGGCGAGCAACTCGCGGTCGTTCATGTTGCGCAGGGCCCAGGCCCATTCCTTGCTGCCTTCGCCGCGCATATTGAGGCGATAGAACGCCTGCGCGCGCTGCACGCCGGCAATGGCCGTCGCTTGCGCCAGCTCCTGCGCGCTGGGGGGCGCGGCTTTCGGCGGCGGGGTCGTCGGCCGGCCGAGTTCGTCGTTGGCCAGATTGCCGTAAAAATCCGGTGAACCGGCGATGCGCAGGAACAGCGCGTTGGCCTCGTCGACGCGGCCGCCGGCACGGTAGGCGCGTCCTAGCCAGTAGGTCCACGTCGGCTGCGCGGCCAGCGCCGGGCTCATTTTCTCGATCGTCGAACGCACGAGGCCCCAATCCTGCGCGCGCAGCGCGGCGCGCACCTTCCACTGTGCGGTTTCATCCGATAGCGGCGCGTCGCCGGCCTGCTTGTACCATTCCAGCGCTTCCGGCATGTGCCGCTGCGCCGCTTGCCAGCCGATCTGACTCCACGCCCACGATTTTTCATTGGCTTTCAGCGATGCGGCGATTCTTGTCAGTTGATCGGCGGCCTGGCGCGGGTCGTTGCGCGCCAGCCGATGGATGGCCAGCGCTGCCAGCTCACGCTGCTGCCGATTGCTGGCAAAATCGTTGGGCAGACGGTTCAACCACGCCAGTGGCGAGTCGGCGACCGTCTGGGCGGTTTTCTTGTCCGGTGTCTGGCTGGCCGGCAAATAATTCATGCTGTAGATCGCCGCAGGAATCTTGCCGGCTTCGAACTGGCGGCGGATGCGTCCCCAGACTGAATCGGCCAGCACGCGTTTATCGACGATCAATGCTTCGAGCACCGGGTAGCAGGCTTCAGGCGGTTCGAGCAGCGAAAACCACAAGAGTAGGGCGTCCTCGTGCACTTTCGCATCGCCCTGCGCCCGCCGGCTCTGCAGCGCATGGCAGACCAGATCCTGCTCGGGTTGTGCCAAACGGGGGTATTCGGCATCGAAGGCGGTCCATTGCTGATTCTTCGCCAGTTGACGCAGCCAGTCGCTACGCAGCCTCTCGGCGATGTACGAACCCTCGTTGCCGCTCAGGAAGGCATGGATCGCGGCCGGATCGGCATTCTTCAGATCGAGTTGCAGCCGCCAGTAGTCGATATACGCTTCGAGTTCGTGCCCCTGCACAGTCGGCGCCACCCGTTCGAGACGCGCTTTGTCGCCGGCACGGAAAGCGTCACGTGCGGCGAGGAATTGCTCATCGCCATTCAGGGCGAGTGTGCTGACCGATCCCGCCAGCAAGGCGATGGTGGCCAGGAAGGTGTGCAGTCGAAATTTCATGATGTTATGCTCAGATGACTATCGATGACGTTTTGAGAATATCACAGGGGGTTGCGCTGACAACGCTTACAGATCCCAGTCGGGAGACAGATGAACCGGCTGTAGATGTCGCCACCGAGCGCCGCAGACTGCGCCAGCACCTGCTCGCGCAGCGTCAGGCCTTGCCAAAGGAGAAATGGCGGCGACTGTCGGCCGCTGTCTGCACCCATCTGCGGGCCGGCTTTCCGCAACTGGCGAGCACCTGTCTCGCCTTCTGCTGGCCGCACCGGCAGGAAGCCGATCTGCGGCCGCTGATCGTCGAATGGTGGCAGGCGGCACGACCCGGTTTCTGCGCTGCCTTGCCGGTGGTCGTCGAGGCTGGCGAAGTGCTGGTATTTCGCCGCTGGACGCCGGAAACCCCCTTGTATGCCGACCGCTACGGCATTCCGACGCCGGCAGAAGGCGATTTCGTGACCCCGACAGCGCTGCTGATCCCGCTCAATGGCTTCGACGCTGCCGGCTACCGGCTCGGTTACGGTGGCGGCTATTTCGACCGCACGCTGGCCGGCTGGCCGCCGCCGCGACCGCTGGCGCTCGGTGTCGGCTTCGAAATCGCGCGGCTACCGAAATTTCCACACGCTGCACACGATCAGCCACTCGACGCGCTGATTACCGAGTCCGGCGTTTTCCGGCTGCGGTGTTGAGAACGACGACACCCGAAATATCGCTATGCCCGTCAACCGGGGGTACGCCAGGGATGGCGCGTTTCATCGAAAGGCTGACCTGATTGCAAGACGCCAAAGGCGACATGGATGAGCGTATGCATCATGGCAACGATGATGAGAAAAGGCGGCTTTCCGACGGCCTGCAGACGAGAAAGAAACGCGTGGCCCCCAAGAAGTTTTGTCGAGTTCCGATTGAACCGCCTTGTGCAGTCTGGAGAGCAGAATGCTCAGGAGGGCCGGCAGTGTGAGAAGGCGCCGGGGGTGAAGTATTTGGGGTCAAGGTGGAATTGATTGATGAATATTTTTCAAAGCAAGTTGACGGAGAGTTTTTCAGGGTAATGGCATGTCCAGTCCGTCACAGATTTTCGTTTTATAAAATAATGCGCTACAGCGAAATTATCCTGTGCGCGCAAGGCTGGGACAAGAGCAAACGCAAGGGATGCAAACAAGCTGGCTTGCGAGGATTGAATTGCGCATCCCATTGTGCAGATCGCACAATATGGCGCACGACAGGGCGACCGCGTGGACGCGGTCCGGAAGGTCATTTTCGTCCCAATCCACCCAGCAGCACGGCCAGTGGACGTCGGGCCTTGCGCGGCTGCTGTTGCTGACCGAAACCTTTGTCCGCAGCCGTTTGGTCGGGTTTTGGCAAGGGTGCCGGAATGCTGCTCTCGTAGGGTTTGCTGAAATCGAAGCCGTCGGCGGCAATCATTGATGCGCCGGAACGTGGACTCTTGCTGTCGCGGCGGTCGGAGCGGCTCGCTGGCTGGCGACCGCCGACGGCGGCGGGGTTTTTTGCTGGTGCGTCGCTCGGGCGGCGCTGACGACCGCGTTTGTCGCTGGCTGGATAGACGTAACCATCCTCCGGCTCGTAGCCGGGAACGATTACCTGTTCGACTTGCAGGCGAATCAGCTTTTCGATGTCCATTAGGTAGCCGACTTCCCCGGCAGAGACCAGCGAGACCGCCGTACCCGGTTTGCCCGCTCGGCCGGTGCGTCCGATACGGTGGATGTAGTCTTCCGGCGTGTGCGGCAATTCGAAGTTGACCACATGTGGCAGTTCATCGATATCGAGTCCGCGCGCCGCGACATCCGTCGCTACGAGTACCAGAATGGAACCGTCCTTGAATCCTTCGAGGGCGTTCAGTCGGTCTTGTTGTGTCTTGTCGCCATGAATCGAGTCGGCGGCAATGCCGGCGCGTTGCAGATCCCGTGCCAGACGGTTGGTTTCGATCTTGGTACGGGTGAATACCAGCACCTGATTGAAATCGGCCGACTTCAACAATTTCACCAGTAGCGCGCGTTTCGCGCTGGCGGCGACCGGATGCACGCGGTGAGTGATCGTTTCTGAAACGGTGTTCCGTCTGGCTACTTCGACCAATACCGGCTGCTTCAGCATGCTGTCGGCCAGCTTTTTTATCTCTTCGGAAAAGGTGGCCGAGAACAGCAGACTCTGCCGTTGTTTGGGTAGCAGCTGGATGATGCGCGTCACGTCGGGGATGAAACCCATGTCGAGCATGCGGTCTGCTTCGTCAAGCACCAGAGCTTGCACACTGGCGAAGTTGAGACATTTCTGTTCGACCAGATCGAGCAGACGACCGGGAGTTGCGACGAGAATTTCGACGCCGGCGCGGATTTCGGCAATCTGCGGTTTGATGTCCACGCCGCCATAGGTGCAGCAACTGCGCAATGGCAAGTACTTGCTGTAGTCCTTCACGGCATCATGTACTTGAATCGCCAGTTCGCGTGTCGGCGCGAGCATCAGAATACGCACCGGGTGACGGGCCGGCGAGGGACTGTTGCTGGCAAAAGGAAGGATGCGTTGCAAGAGCGGCAGGGTGAAAGCGGCAGTTTTGCCGGTGCCGGTCTGGGCTCCACCCATCAAATCCTGGCCGGCGAGGACAATGGGAATGGCTTGTGCCTGGATCGGAGTAGGCTCCAGATAGCCCATTTCGGCCAGAGCCTTTAGCAAGTCGGGTGCCAGGCCGAGTTCGTCGAAACGCATGGGCAAAGCCCTCAATCAGTCAAAACGATCAATAATCAAACGTATATTGACCGGCATTATAACCCGGCCAAGCGCTTCGGCAGCGATGGGGAAAGTGATCAGGCGGCTTTCAGCCTAGTCAGCGCCTGCGCAACGGCGATGTCGAAAAGTGCTTGGCGCGAAACGACCGTTGCCTGACCAGAGCGCAACTGGGCATCGATCCAGGCGGGCGGACGTGCCAGCGCCGCGCGCCACTGTCGGTTATGCAGCAGAACGACACCGGACAGCGGGCTTTGCCAGCAGCACAGGCCGGTCGATGTCTGCTGATTCGCCATGCGAAAGCGCAGCCAGTCGCCGATTTGCCAGTCGTCGTTTTTCAGTGTTGCCGGCAGTGAAGCTGTGGGTGGAATGGCGAGATAGTGCACGCGGTGTCCGGCTTTTTCCAGCATTTGCGCTTCGTTGGCGGCCGCTTTTTGCTGTGTGGATGGCTTTTGTGGCCGTCGGGGCGGCATCGATGGCGTTGTTGGCGTCGATGGGCAGCCTTGTGTGCGCAAGGCGGCTGTTTGCAGGTCGAACAGGATATTCATGAACGGCCGGCGCTCGAGCGCGGAAACGCCGACACTGTCCAGGCCGGCATCGAGACGTTTGATCAGTGATGAAGCCAGACCGGCCAGCCGTTTGCGCTCCTCGGGAGAATGCTTTGGAGTTACGCTCCACAGCAGTTCTTCTGCTGTTGCCTGACATTGTTGCCAACGACTACCACCAGCCTGAATGGCCGCTACCATGACCCGACGCCAATAGCTGTCCAGAAAGGTGGCGATTTCCGGCGCGGTTGTCTTGCTCAGGCAGGCATTCAGCCATTGATCGGTCAGTCGGTCGGCATAGAGAGTGTTTTCATGCGCTTCGACGAGAGCGATCGAAGAGTCGGCTGCGTTGATGATTTCCTGCTCCCGTTGTCTGATCAACCGTTCGAGCTCGGCGAGAGGGGGCGCCAATGAAAGCTCCTTGTCGTCGATAATTTGCGCCGTGCTGGCACAAAGTCTGGCGATCTGTTGGTAAACCGGATGCTCGTTACTCAGCTCGCGTGGCAGCCCCAGAGAGGCGCGGCCGATGCGGTTGATCAATTGGCGTGCCGGATGCTGGTCGTCGGAGAACAACGTTGGGTCGGTAATCGCCCGTTTGAGCAGCGGAATCTGCAGATGGGCGATGGCCGCTCGGATCAGCGCGGGTAATTCTTCAGAGGAAAAAATGGCCTCGAAAATCAGTGACATTGTGTCGATGGTCACCGCTTCCGGCCGGTCGGGGGAGAGATTCAGATCGTCCGCTTTGACAGGATTGAAAGCCGTGCTGATCTGGGCGCCGTCAGCCGGGAGGGTAGGCGGACCCGAGCGTTTTTCCCAGCCCGAGAGACGATCGAGCAGCCGATTCAACGCCACGAGAGCGGCAGCATCGAGGACCGGGTTGCTCTCCCCCGATCGTCCACCGAAGGTGCTGGTCGATAGGCTGTTGCTGCCCGTCGCCTGTCGGGCAAGTGCCAGACGCAAGGTGGCGAGCGATTCGGCGGTTGTTGGCAGATTGTCTTCGCCTGGTCGCTGCGCCGAACGGGGGATGCTGGTGGTTTCAATCGCCGGGGTCACTCGTCGGCTGGCCAGCAGTTGATCGATGGCGCGGTAGAGGGCAGGAAGATGCGTGCTCATCAGTTCTTCGACTCGATCGAGCAGG